>Ga0210019_1001827_pt1 | contig 21806 bp, 19 predicted proteins | sample CryGeyCG2114_020_2_FD_183969 | JGI IMG/M metagenome (GOLD analysis project Ga0210019, IMG submission 183969) | Groundwater microbial communities from aquifer - Crystal Geyser CG11_big_fil_rev_8/21/14_0.20 (SPAdes) (version 2) | ecosystem: Environmental > Aquatic > Deep subsurface > Groundwater ...
CTGGTATCATTGGATAAGATTCCCAAAAATTCTTATACCAGCCAATATCAAGGCATCCATCACCTTCTTGGCCTTGGTACACCGAAGTATTACCATAACTATTGAACACTTGAAAGCCATCTAAAGCAAAAGTGCCAGTAGCTAAAGAATCAACTGAACAAGCTGCATTAGGAGCAAAGAACCATCCATTTGTTCCATTCCCATTAATCCCCACCTCCTGTGCTAACAACAGAGGAGACAAGAAAATAAAAAGAACAAGAGAAATTAAAAGCGTTTTCATTTTACGCCTCCTTTATATTTATATTTATTAAATTAATCTTTTATTTCAAAGAAAATTGACTACATATATAGTTTAACCTCATTTAATCCAAAAAGTCAAAAAAAAGTGCATAAAAAGTGCATAACTTTTCCACTCAAAGCATACAAAGAAGTGTGCAAAGTCGAACTTTGCACACTCCTCAGATAGGGCTTAAAGCCCTATCTGAGACTTGTAGGGCGGAGACAGTTCCTCCGTCCTCTCCGTCCTAAGACAGAACTATCCAAATCCGTTCAATCCGAATACAACTATCCGATACGAGATTCCGGAATTTAGTTCTGTTAAACTCACCGTTTATAATTTAATCGGTGAAGAAATTACAGAATTAATAAATTCTGAGCAGTCTCCAGGTGTTTATGAAGTTCCCTTTGATGCAAAAAATTTGGCATCAGGAACTTACGTCTACGTTCTAAAAACTGAAAAATTTCAGTTAGAACGAAAGATGATTTTTTTGAAGTAATTTATTCTGAGCCTTAGATAATCTAATTATCTAAGGCTCTTTTCTATTTTCGCCCCTCCCACTATTCAAACTGTGCAAAGTCGAACTTTGCACAACTTTGCACAAATATAAAAAGAGCAACACACCTGTGCAAAGTCGAACTTTGCACAGTTGTGAAATTTAATATATAATCAAAGTATGCCTAAGATAAAAAACCATGCACCAGAAGAGTATTACCATATTTATAACAGAGGGATGCAAAAACAACCAATTTTTGAAACTGACAAAGACCGCTTACGTTTTCTATTTCTCTTATTCGCTTTCCAAGGTAAAAATACTGTAAAGAATATAAGTAGAGAAATTAAACAAAGTGTGCAAAGTTCAACTTTGCACACTTTACACATTAAATCAGATTTAGAAAAAGAAATCTTAAAGGATAGGACGGTAGAACTTATAAGCTTTTGTCTAATGCCAAATCATTTTCATTTGCAAATTTTAGAAAAAGACGAAGGAGGAATCGCAAAATATATGCAGAGGGTTTTGACTGCTTATACAAAATACTTTAACTTGAGACACCAAAAAAGTGGACACCTTCTACAAGGTTCATACAAAAGTGTATGGATGGAAAATGACCTCCAACTTATGCATGTTTCTGCTTATATTCATAAAAATCCCAATGAACTCCCCGAATGGAAAGGAAAAGAAGATAGATATCCTTGGTCAAGTTTTCAGGACTATATCCACGAAAATCGTTGGGAAAAACTTCTTTCTACTGATATTATCTTAGATCATTACGACAACGACAAAATCAACTCATACAAAGATTTTGTCAAAACTAATTTAGCTAAAGAAAAAACCCCTATATATTAACATATTAAAATACAAACTGTGCAAAGTCGAACTTTGCACAAATTTTAAAGGTAAAAAAGTGCTATAATATACATATGTCATCACTTACAAAAAAGAGTCTATTTTGGGACACGGATACAAATACTATTGATATAATTAAACATAAACGATATATCATTGAACGAATTTTAAAATTTGGTGACCTAGAAGACTATCGTTGGATGTGTAATACATATTCTACAAAAGATGTAAAAAATGTTATACTTGAAAAACGATCAGATCTTGATCCAAAATCAATTAATTTTTGGTGTCATAACTTTGGTATTGAAGAATCAATATGTACGAAGAAACTCTTAGCAAAAACACAAGAATTGTTTTGGAGAAGATAGCTCCCATTACTACATCATTTTATTTAGCTGGAGGTACAGCACTTGCGCTTGAATTAGGTCATCGAATTTCTGTTGATCTTGATTTTTTTAATAAAGATACCTTTTCTATTTCTTTGTTAGTTGAACAATTAAATACTCTTGGTAATCTAAAAATTGAAGATCAAAGTGAAAATACTTTCAATGGATCACTTGATGGAGTCAAAATAAGTTTTTTTTATTATCCATATCCACTTCTTTTCACAACAAAAGAGTACAACAGTGTATATTTAGCAGATGAGCGAGACATAGGAGCAATGAAAATACAATCAATATCAGGTCGAGGAAGTAAAAAAGATTTTATAGATCTTTTTGTTTTGTTAAAAAAATATTCAATACAAGAATTATTAAATTTTTTCCACAAAAAATATGAAAAATTTAACTATAATCAACTACACATTTTAAAAAGTCTAAGTTATTTTTATGATGCTGATACAAACCCAGAACCCATTTACATTAATCCAATTGATTGGAAAGAAGTAAAAAAATCTATAAAAAATGTTATAGATGAATATATAAAATCCAAAAGTTAAATCTCTTGCATTTTATATAAATTGTGATATCCTTATTTTGTATGAGTCCTGTCCAACAGGGCTTTTATTTTTATAAAATTTAATAAAACTAGCTTTAGGTACTAAGTGAGCTTTAATAAAAAAGCTAAAAGCTATAACCTAAAAGCTAAAAGCTAATCAACATGTTAGACATAAAAACATTTAAATCAGCATTGGAGCAGTTGGAAGAAGAAAAAAAAATCCCAAAAGAAAAAATTTTAGACGCAATAGAGCAAGCTATGGCTGCTGCCTATAAAAAAGATTATGGTAAAAAAGGACAAATTATCCGTGCCAAATTTGATTTAGAAACTGGTAAAACAGATTTTTTCCAAATAAAGATAGTAGTAGATGACACTATTACAAAAGTAGAAGAAGAAAATGAAGACGAAAAAGAATATTCAGTGAAAGATGAAAATGATGAGCGAGTACGTTTTAATGGAGAGCATCACATAATGCTGGAAGATGCAAAAAAAATAAAAAAGAATGTAGAATTAAATGATGAAGTTGTTTTTCCACTTGAAGCCAAAGAAGATTATGGACGTATCGCCGCTCAAACTGCTAAACAAGTCATTATTCAAAGAATTCGTGAAGCTGAACGAACTTCTATAATAGATGAATACGGAACAAAAGAAGGAGAAATAGTCGGGGGCATTGTACAAAAAATAGAAAGAGGAAATATTTATGTTGATTTCAATCGTGCGACAGGAATATTGCCTGTTGAGGAGCAAATTCCAGGAGAATTTTTCCAAAGAGGACAACGTATTCGAGCTTATTTATATTCAGTTGAAGACACACAAAGAGGTATAAACCTACGTCTTTCACGCACACATCCAAAATTTATAGAAAAACTTTTTGCTATTGAAGCACCAGAAATAGAAAATGGAACTGTAGAAATAAAATCTATCGCAAGAGAAGCAGGTGCACGTTCTAAAATAGCAGTTCATTCAAATGATGAACATATTGATCCTGTCGGTTCATGCGTCGGGCAAAAAGGTACCAGAGTAAATACAATTACTCAAGAACTTTTAGGAGAAAAAATTGATATAATACCTTGGTCAGAAGATCCTAGACAATTTGTTTCAAATTCTCTATCGCCAGCAAAAGTATTATCAATAGAAATAGATGAGAAAGAACATAAGGCTATAATAGAAGTTGCCAATGATCAACTTTCTCTCGCCATCGGTAAAGGTGGACAAAATGTACGCCTCGCTGCTAAACTTACTGGTTGGAGAATAGATATCAAAGGTGATGGCCTGCCTGCGCAGGCAGGAAAAATAGTAGCTTCTACAGATGATTTACCTGCCTATGGCAGCGCCGAAGGCGACCAGGGAGAAAAAGTCGAAGTAATTGAAACTGAAACATCTAAAGAATCTAAAGATGTAGAAACTCCAACCAAGAAAACTAAGAAAAATAAAAAATAATCCACGCCTCGGCGGGATGAAATTATTATTAATTAAAAATAATGAGCGTAGCGAATATATTTTTTTTAACCCCAGTTAAATAGCTCCCCGACTCAAAGTCGGGGAGCTCCTCGCAAAGCGAGGATTAAACGGGGTAACAATTTTTATACTCACTTCGTTCGGTAAAAATTAGTTATGGATTCATTCTTATTGTTTGCAATTATTAGTTCTGTCATAGCAATAGTTTACGGTTTATTCCTCGCTAAAATAATATTAAAAAAAAGTGAAGGTAATGAAAAGATGAAAGCTATAGCATCCGCAATAGCTGAAGGTGCAAAAGCATATTTAAATAGACAATATAAAACTATCGGCATCATCGCAGTCGTTCTATTCTTTATTCTTTGGTTAGGATTAGGACTTACTTCAGCAGTCGGATTCATTTTAGGAGCAATACTTTCAGCTTTAGCTGGATATATCGGAATGAATGTCTCTGTTCGTGCAAATGTACGCACAGCCGAAGCTGCTAAAAGTGGACTAAAAGAAGCATTATCTGTCGCTTTCAAAGGAGGAACAGTTACAGGACTCCTCGTCGTTGGGCTTGCTCTTTTAGGAGTAACAGTATTTTTTGCAATAACCGGTGATGTAAAAGCTCTCATTGGTTTTGGTTTTGGAGGATCTCTAATATCAATATTCGCTCGTCTAGGTGGAGGAATTTTTACTAAAGCTGCTGATGTCGGAGCTGACCTAGTAGGAAAATTAGAAGCTGGTATTCCTGAAGATGACCCGAGAAATCCAGCAGTCATCGCTGACAATGTCGGAGACAATGTCGGAGACTGTGCTGGAATGGCAGCTGATCTTTTTGAAACTTATGCTGTAACTTCTATCGCTGTGATGCTACTAGGGTCTCTTCTCTTTCCAGAATTAAAAAACTCTCTCATTTATCCTTTAGCCTTAGGAGGAGCCGCAGCACTCGCTTCAATCGTAGGAACTTTTTTTGTACGATTAGGAAAACTTCAAAATATTATGGGTGCTCTTTACAAAGGACTCATTGCGACAGGTGTCATTTCAGCAATTCTTTTTTATCCAATTACAAAAATACTTATGGGAGAAAATGGAATTTATAGTACTTCAAATCTATTTTTTGCTTCTCTCGTCGGACTCGTTATCACTGCCCTACTCGTAATGATCACTGAATACTTTACTTCATCAAAATATTCTCCAGTAAAATCAATCGCGACAGCTTCTCTCTCAGGACATGGTACAAATATTATTCAAGGATTAGCAATTTCAATGAAATCGACTGCTTGGCCTCTCATCGTTATCGTCGCTGGAATTTTACTTTCCTATAATTTTGCTGGACTTTATGGCATAGCTATCGCTGTAATGAGTATGCTCTCAATGGCAGGTATCATAGTCGCTATTGATTCTTATGGACCTATTACAGATAACGCTGGAGGAATAGCTGAAATGTCAGGTATGAATAAAGAAGTACGCATTGTCACAGATGCTCTTGATTCAGTAGGTAATACAACAAAAGCTGTCACTAAAGGTTATGCTATCGGTTCAGCTGGTCTTGCCGCTTTAGTCTTATTTGCTTCTTATACTCAAGAATTTTCAAATGCTGGAATAAATTTAAATTTTACTATCGAAGATCCTAAACTTATTGCTGGACTTTTCTTAGGTGGACTACTACCATATTATTTCGGTGCTTTATGTATGGAGGCAGTAGGTAAAACGGCAGGAAAGGTTGTGGAAGAAGTACGCCGACAATTTAAAGAAATAAAAGGAATTATGGAAGGCACTGCAAAACCAGAATATGGAAAATGTGTGGACCTCGTCACAACAAGTGCAATTAAACAAATGATTCTCCCTGCTCTTATTCCAGTAGTTGCGCCAATATTAGTCGGTTTTCTACTCGGACCAGTTGCATTGGGTGGACTTCTCGTCGGATCTATTATTACTGGACTCTTCGTCGCTATATCAATGACATCAGGTGGTGGAGCTTGGGATAACGCTAAAAAATATATTGAGGAAGGAAATTTTGGAGGTAAAGGAAGTGAAGCACATAAAGCAGCTATTACTGGTGATACTGTCGGTGATCCTTATAAAGATACAGCTGGGCCTGCTATAAACCCAATGATAAAAATATTAAATATCGTAGCATTGCTCTTAGTAGCTTTTTTGATATAATATACTCTAGGTCTGATTATAATTATAAATTAAGGAGTTAACCGACTATAATTTATATTACCCCGTTAAATGTCCTTCGGACAATTTTTACGAAGTAAAAATTATTTAACAGGGTGACATTTTAAAATCGTTTCACTCATTTAAAATTAGTCATGAAAAAATATATAAGTTTGTTTTTAGTTAGTGCATTGGTATTTTCGTTTTTCAATTCCTTTAATATAGTTCAAGCAAAAGAGAATTCTACAAAACTTTTCCAGGAATTTAATCTGGGGGTAAAAAATCTTAAAAACGAAATGGGGTTAAAAAATGAAATCGACCTTGAAGAAGATACAGAAGTAAAAACTGAAGTTAGAACTGAAGTCAAAGCCAAAATAGAAAAAATGAAAGAAGAGATAAAAAATTTGCGAGAAATGACCAAGAATAAAATGGAAGGATTGAAAGAAATTCTCAAGAACGAAAAAGATGAAGCAAAAGCTAAAACATTGGAATTAAGAATTGTCGGAAGAGAGAAAGCACTAGAAAGATTTGATGCAGCCGTAGAGAGAATGACTGAATTAAAAAATAAAATTAATTCTCAAATTACTAAATTGGAGGCAAAAGGTGTAGAAATTACAGATGCTGAAAATCTTGTGGTAACAGCTGAAACAAAACTAAGTATTGCCAAAACAAAAATTACAGAAATAAATGCTGTACTCGTAGTATCTGCTGACAAACTTTCGCTAGAAGATAAAACTAAATTAAGAACATTATCCGGAGAAATACAAACTCTCATTAAAGAAATCCATCAGACGTTAAATGATACAGTAAAATCATTAAAAAATAATCTCAAAATCAGAATGGAAATAAAGACGGAAGCAGAAACATCATCAACCGATACAGATGTAAATGAAACTGATGAAGTTGAAGACTCTGAATAAAATAGATTATTAATTAACTAAAATAAATAATAATATGGAACCAGAAAAAAAATCAAACGGAGCACTTCTTGGATCAATAATAATCATTATCATTCTTATTGTTGGTGGAATATATATTTGGCAATCAAAGGTACAAAAAGCTTTGGAAGAAAAGAATAAATTTGAATCAGAAAATGTAGTCCCAGCAGATGAAAATGACTTAAATGCTCTAGAAGAAGATCTAAATACAGTTGATACCAATGTTGACGTTGATGTAGATAGTATTAACTAAAATAAAAAGATAAAAAATAGCTACTTTCTCACGGCTCGCACTCGAACCTGAATGTGGTTTACGAATTTAATATTGCGTATGCCGAAGAAAGTACTATTTTATATCTTTTTAGAAAAATCCCCACTACTCTGAGGATTTTTCTTTTTTTGACAAAAAGCACCAATAAATATAATATAAAAAGATGCTAAAAATAACCATAAATAAATTACCAAAAAGTGAGGTGGAAATAGAAGGAGAAATTGAAGCTGATGTTTTTGAAGCATATTTTAATAAAGCTTTAAAAAGACTCGGTGAAAACGTAGAAATAGATGGTTTTCGAAAAGGGAAAGTCCCTGAAAATGTTTTACTGTCTAAAATTCCTGAAGCACAAATATTAGGAGAAATGGCAGAAATGGCTTTAAGTGAACATTATCCAAAAATATTAGAAGAAAATAAGATAGATGCCATCAGTCGTCCAGAAATTTCTATCACCAAACTTGCTCGTAAAAATCCTCTAGGATTTAAAATAAAAACTGCCACTATGCCAGAAATGATACTCCCAGACTACAAACAAAATGCTAAAAAAGTGCTCTCCGAAATAAAAGAGGAAGATAAAAATATAGATGTAACAGAAAAAGAAATCGAAGATACTATTATGGACATCAGAAAATCTCGTGCTCCTAAAATCCATATGAAAGATGAGGCTGAACACATTCATAAGGAAGGAGAAGAACATGTTCACGAAGAACCAAAAGAAACTGAATTACCTGAGTTTAATGACGAATTTGTGCAAGCATTAGGACCCTTCAAAAATGTAAAGGATTTTAAAGAAAAATTAAAAGAAAATATAAAACTAGAAAAAGAAAATCAAGCAAAAGAAAAAACAAGATTAAAAATCATTGAGAAAATTATTGATGATTCGAAAGTCGAGATGCCAGAAATTTTAATCGAAGTGGAATTAGATAAAATTTTATACAGAATGGAATCTGACATTACTCAAATGGGATTAAAGTTCGAAGACTATTTAAAACATTTAAACAAAACTATTCCCGATTTAAGGAAAGAATTTAGAACCGACGCAGAAAAAAAAGCAAAACTAGGTTTAGTTCTAAATAAAATTGCTGAAGAAGAAAAAATTAAGGCTGACCCTGAACAAGTTTCAAAAGAAGTAATACAAATATTGGAACATTACAAAGATGCAGATCCAGAACGCGCTAAACTTCATGCAGAAAATGTGCTAACTAATGAAAAAGTATTTCAATTCTTGGAAAGTCAGATCTAAAAGATAAAAATAAATAAAAAAAACCAAAAACAATGTTTTTAAGGGGTTTCGAGCGCGACGGCGCGAGAATTTCAGGATTTTTTAAGCTTCAAAAAATCCGTACCGGCAAAAATATTGTTTTTGGTTTTTCAAATGTCCTAAGCCTCCAACGCATAAGGCAAGAGAGCCATACGAATATACAAACCATTTTGTGCTTGTCTAAAATAAGCGGCACGAGGATCTTTATCAATTTCCGGATCAATTTCATTTACTCTAGGTAATGGATGCATAATGATTGATTTTTCTTTCATATCTTTTAAATCTTCTACCTTCAATAAAAATAAATCCTTTACTTTCTCATAATCTTCCAATTTTTCAAAACGCTCTTTTTGAACTCGGGTCATATAAAGAACTTCTGCATCACTCAATCCTTCTTTTAAACTATTCATTTCTTTAAAAGAAACACCTTTCCCTCTAAGTTCATCTGTATATTCTTTCGGCAAAGCTAATTCTAAAGGAGAAATAAAATAAAATGTATTATTCGGATACATCATTAAAAGAGGCACGAGGGAGTGCAATGTCCGACTATGTAATAAATCCCCAGCAAAAGCTATATTTAAATTATCTAAATGACCATGTTCTTTTTTAATTGTATAAAGATCTAAAAATGCCTGAGAGGGATGTTGATTAGACCCATCTCCTGCATTTATGATAGGTTTAGTAGCTACAGATACAGCTTTTTCTGCTGATCCCTCTTTGGGATGACGCATAACTATAATATCTGCGTAAGAACACAATATTCTAGTAGTATCCTCTATAGTTTCACCCTTAAAAGTCGAAGAACTCTCTTGTGCATTCTCTACAGAAATAACTTTTGCTCCTAATTTAATTGCTGCTGTTTCAAAAGAAAGTCTTGTCCTGGTGGAAGGTTCAAAAAAGATACAAGCAACTATTTTATTTTCTAAGATATTTAAATTCTTCCCACTTAAACATTTCTCCTCCATGTGAGATGCCTCCAATAAAATTTTCTCAACTTCATTCTTATTAAATTGTTCAACTGAAATTATATTTGGCATACCGGTACTAAAATTTTATTAATAATCTTTATCATTATACCCCGTAATCAAAAATTTAGTACGGGACAGGTAAAAAATTTTAATTTAAATACTTTTTATAAGATTTAATCTCTAAATCATAAATATTATAATTAGCCAAAGATTTTATAAAAGCCCGTGCTAAATTTAAATCGGTAAATAAAGGAATTTGATTATCTACTGTCTTGCGACGGACACGGAAACCATCAGTAATAGTCCTTTTTATTTTATTTTCTTCTTTTTTAGAACTATCTATCGTCTCAACCTTACTTAAATTTACCACAAAAGCTACCTTTTCACCCTCAATAATGTCTAAAACATTTGGAGACTGTTCAGATGCTTTTCTCATAGAAGTACAATTTATATTATGACTATCAAAAAATTCTGCTGTTGTATCTGTTGCAAAAATATTATAACCAAGAGATATAAGTATATGAGCTTCTTCTAGAAATTTTGCTTTATTTAAACCACCTCCCAAAGAAAGAAGAACATTTTTTCTACTAAAATCAAATTTATTAGCACTTAAAATTGATTTTAGTAATGCTTCATTATAATCCTTACCGAAACAAGCCACTTCTCCAGTGGAGGACATTTCTACTCGGAGGATTGGATCAGCCCCATTTAATCTAGCAAAAGAAAATTGAGATGATTTTACTAAAACACTCTTTGGATAAATAAATGAATGAGGTATAGCAGATTTGAAGAAACTTGCTACCGCCATTTCTGGAAAATTCACATCCATAGCCTTAGAAAGAAAAGGAAAAGTGCGACTAGCTCGTAAATTAACTTCAATAACATAAGGAATATTATTCTTTACTAAAAATTGTATATTAACTGGTCCAGTAATAGAAAGTTCTAAAGCTATTTTCTTTGAAATTTCACGCAATTGAAATTCAGTAGAAGCATAAACTCTCTGTGTAGGATAGACGATAGTGGCATCTCCTGAATGTACACCAGCATTTTCTATATGTTCAGATATACCATAAACCATCAATTCTCCATCTTGGGCTATAGCATCAAATTCAAGTTCTTTTGCATTTTCTATAAATTTAGAAATAGTTACAGGATGCAATGGGCTCAAAATAGCCGCTTTATTAATAAAATTAAATAGTTGTGTTTTGTTGTAACACACTCTCATAGCAGAACCAGACAAAACATATGAAGGTCTGACTAAAACTGGAAAGCCTTCATTTTTTGTAAACTTAATAGCCTCTTTCATAGAAGTAAAACTTTGCCATTTTGGTTGGAGAATATTCAATTTATCAAGTAGAGCAGAAAAAGCATTGCGGTCTTCAGCACGATCTATATTATCAGCTGTAGTACCTAAAATGTTAAAACCTTCACGAGAAAGTTTTTTTGCAAGATTATTAGGCCTCTGACCTCCTACAGAAATTATTAATCCATAGGCAGATTCAAATTCAAAAATATCAGAAACAGTTTCAAAAGATAAATCCTCAAAATACAATCTATCAGACATATCATAATCAGTAGATACAGTTTCTGGATTACAATTTATAATGATAGATTTTTTGTTATATTTTTTTAAAGCCAAACTCGCATTTACGCAAGACCAATCAAATTCTACAGAAGAACCTATATGATATGGACCACTTCCTAATACAACGACAACTTTTTTACCAATTGGTGATACATCATTATGAGCTCCATGATATGTCAGATAAAGATAATTCGTTTTAGCTGGAACTTCCCCTGCTAATGTATCTATAGCAAAAACAGATGGTTTAATGTCCATACCTTTGCGTAATTTACGAATCTCAAATTCCGTTTTTCCACAAAGTTTACCAATTTTTTTATCAGAAAAACCAGTCTGTTTTAACTCAAGCATTTTTTCTTTATTTAAAATTTTATTTTTAGAAAACTTTTTTTCTAAATTTACTATATTTTCAATTCTATGCAAAAACCACAAATCAACACCAGTCATTTTATAAATCAAAGATATATCAATTCCTTTTTCTATATTTTTTGCTATAGCAAATATTCTTTTGGGTGTCGGAATAGATAAAAACTTTTTAATTTCTTTTTCATTTTTAAAAATATCATCAGTAACACTTTCATATATTCCTGACTGCATACGTACTGCTTTCTGTAAGGCCTCTTCAAAAGAACGACCAACAGCCATTACTTCTCCTATAGACTTCATTGCACTACCTATGCTCTCTTCAACACCTTTAAATTTATCCAGATCCCATCTAGACATTTTAACTACCACATAATCAAGAGCTGGTTCAAAAAAACTTTGAGTTACTTTTGTAATTTTATTTTCTATCTCAAGTAAACTTTTTCCAAGTGCAAGTTTCGCTGCTACATAAGCGAGAGGATACCCTGTAGCTTTTGAGGCAAGAGCACTAGAACGAGAAAGACGTGCATTAACCTCTATAACAAAATATTCTAGTTTTCCCTCTTCAGGATTAGGATTTAATGCAAATTGAACATTACATTCGCCTACAATTTTTAAACTTTCCACAATCTTCATGCTCGCTTGTCGCAACCCATGATATTCATCATTGTTTAATGTCTGGCTAGGTGCTATAACGATCGAATCACCAGTATGAATACCAAGCGGATCAAAATTTTCCATATTACAAACCGTGACTATATTCCCATATCTATCACGCACTACTTCATATTCAATTTCCTTAAAGTGATGCAAATATTTTTCGATTAAAACTTGCGGTGATATTAAAAGAGCACCTTTTACTATCTCTTCTAATTCATTCATATTGGCAACAACTCCTGATTTTTGTCCACCCAAAGCAAATGCAGCTCGAATCATCAAAGGGAAGCCAATTTCCTTTGCAATAATTTTTGAATCTTTCAAATTCGTAGCACTACCTGAAAGTGGAACGGGAATACCTATTTTTTTTAAATGTGACGCAAATAATTCTCTATCTTCAGTCAACTCTATTGCTGAAACAGGACTCCCAAGAACTTCTACCTTATATTTTTTTAATATACCTTTTTCACTTAAGGCTAAACCACAGTTAAGTGCAGTTTGTCCACCAAATGATAGTACTATTCCATCGGGACGCTCTTTAGCAATAACTTTTTCCACAAAATATTCATTAATAGGTAAAAAATATACTTCGTCTGCAAGATTTTTAGAAGTTTGAAAAGTAGCAATATTAGGATTTACTAAAATAACTTTTATTTTTTCTTCTTTTAATGCTTTTATTGCTTGACTACCACTATAATCAAACTCGCCTGCTTCACCTATCTTTAAAGCACCAGAACCAAGAACTAATATTTTTTTGTAAATTAATTTTTTCATATTTTACTTTACCTGTCTCGTAGTGAATTTTACTCTACTACTGGGATAAACTCGATTACTACTTTTTAAGCCTATTTTCTTAAAGAAAAAATCAAAAATCCAATCCGTATCAATTGGCCCAGGAGAACTTTCAGGATGAAACTGTACAGACATAAATGGTAAATCGTTATGTATGATGCCCTCATTTGTATTATCATTTGCATTGTAGAACCATTCTTTAAAACCGTGAGGGATTCTCTTAACTGCAAAACCATGATTCTGTGTTGTTAAATAACATTTATTGGTACCACTTAAGACAACAGGTTGATTCTGGCTCCTATGCCCAAATTTTAGTTTATATGTAGTACCACCCAAAGCTAAAGTTAAAATTTGATTACCAAGACAGATACCAAAAATAGGAATCTTTTTCAGAAGTATTTTTTTAACATTATTAATAGTAATTTTTACTTTTAACGGATCACCAGGCCCATTTGAAATAATTACCGCAGAAAATAGAAACTCAAGTTTTGAAACATCAGTATTCCAAGGTACGACTACAACTTTAAATCTCTTGTCTACAAGTCTCCTCACAATATTTCTCTTCACTCCACAATCTATCAATACAACCGTATCTTTTCCATTCCCAAAATATAATATTTCTTTTGTAGAAACTTCAGCCACTAAATTTCTTCTATTCGGATCTTCAAATTTTACTAAATTACGACCTGCAATTATTTTTCCAAGTAAAACACCATCGCTTCTTAATTTTTGCGTCAATCCTCTAGTATCTTTTATTTGAAGTAAAGGCACACCTTCTTTCTTCAACCACTGCCCTAAGGTCTGCAAACTAGAATAGTGTGAAGGAGTATCTATATAATTACAAACTATCAACCCTGAAATTTGAATTTTCTCAGATTCCCACAAACTTTTTTCAGGAACACCATAATTCCCTATCAAAGGAAAAGTTAAAACTAGTATCTGACCTCGAAAAGAAGGATCTGTAATTGCTTCAGGATAACCCACCATTCCAGTAGCAAAAACTACTTCACCAGAAACAGATTTTTCTGCTCCAAAATTTTTACCTAAATATTCTGTCCCATCTTTTAAAATTAATTTAATACTCATATATCTCAGGTAGACAAAAAAATAACCCCACAACAGGGGTTAAAAAATAAAAAATAGATTAAAATTCATAATATTGATTTGTGACCTCTCTCTTATCATTGGATAAAATAATATCACTTTTTAAAATACAAACAAGCCTTTCTTTATAAATAAAATGTGGATAACCCACAAAAAAGCCTAAAACTTGAGAAATTTTCAAATTAGATATAGTATTAAAGTATGTTAATACCAACTGTAATAGAGAAGTCACAATTTGGAGAAAGAGCTTACGATATATATTCTAGGCTTTTGAGAGAAAGAATAGTCTTCCTTGCAGGCCCTATAGATGATAATGTAGCAAATATCATCATTGCTCAACTTCTCTTTTTGGAATCAGAAGACTCTAAAAAAGATATCTCCCTTTATATAAACTCCCCCGGTGGATCTGTCACCTCAACTTTAGCTATAGCAGATACAATGAATCATGTCCGTCCTGATATTTCTACTTTTTGTGTAGGTATAGCAGCATCTGGAGCAGCTATCATTTTATCAGCAGGTAAAAAAGGTAAAAGATTTATTTTACCAAATGCAGAAATAATGATTCATCAACCATTGGGTGGTGTAGAAGGCCAAGCTACAGATATAGCAATTACTGCAAAACACATTTTAAAAACAAGAGATAATTTAAATAAAATTTTAGCCAAAAATACAGGTAAGTCTCTTGTTCAAATAGAAAAAGATGTAGAAAGAGATTTCTTTATGGACGCAGAAGAAGCTAAAAAATATGGAATTATCGATGAAATAGTTACAAAATCCAAAACTCCTACTTCAAAATCTTAATCAAAATAAAAAACCCCGCTAGTATAAATACTGCGGGGTACTCTAGCGCATGCCACTAGAGATTTTTTTAAAAAAACTTTATCCTGGGAATTTACCTCCCCGGTTTATTTTTCCAGATCTGCGCATTATATACGCAGATTTTTTTGATTTTCTTGAATCCCTATTCCAGGATCCAAAAAAATCTGGAGACCTTTCATAAAAACCAGTTTCATCATCCTCGATAACCAAAACTGGTTGTTGATCATTCTCTTTCTGCGGTACTTCCTCTTTTTTTCTCACTAAGAATCCTCCGAAATTTATTTATTAAATAAGAACTACAAAAACACCATAACACATCGAATGGAAAAACACAATAAATAGACAAAAGTCATATAATCTGATATATTAATTATGTTGACTTTTACAAATTTATTTTCACTTGGTTTATAAAAATATCCCCATATATGTTGTTGCGAATTAAAACATCAGAGAAAAACTTTCATATCTCTCTAATAAAAGAAATAGAGCAAATATAGTGGCTTGTTTTTATAAGCCGACATAAGGCTTATGAGCACATTAATAATAATTCTAGTCGGAGTTGGAGTACTCCTTTTAGGTGCAGGAATCGGATACTATCTGCGAGTAATCATCGCATTAGGAAAAAGAAAATCTATAGAAATAGATATTAAACAGATGATGGTTGGTGCGAAAGAAGAAGCACAGAAAATCATAGACGAAGCTAAAAATAAAGCAGAAAAAAGACTAGTCGAATTAAAAGAAGAAGAAAAGAAACAAGAAGAAGAATTTAAAGATACAGAAAAAAGACTTATAAAAAAAGATGAGTTTTTAGATGTTCGACAAGTCGAAATAAACAAAGAAGCTGAAAATATTAAACTAAAAGTAGAAGAAATAAAAAAAATTCAAGATAAAGTGCTAGGTATAGAAACAGAAAAGAGAATTGAACTTGAAAAAGTATCAAAATTGACAGAAGAAGAAGCAAAAGAAATCTTAATGAAAGATATTGAAAAAAAATATGAAGAAGATATTTTGGTTAGAATCCAAAAACTTGAAAACAGTAACGAGGAAAAATTAGAAAACAGAGCGAAAGATATCTTAGCCACTTCTATTCAACGTCTCGCATCGAGCACTGCATCTGAATTAATGACAACGATAGTAAATATCCCAAATAATGAAATTAAAGGTAAAGTTATAGGAAAAGAAGGCCGAAATATAAGGGCATTTGAACGAGTTTCTGGCGTCGAATTAATCGTAGATGATACCCCTGGTTCAATAATCATTTCTTCATTCGATCCTATAAGAAGACAAGTCGCTCGTCTAGCCCTTGAAAATCTAATATTAGATGGGCGAATCCAACCAGCAAAAATAGAAGAACTAGTAGAAAAAGCTAAAGAAGAAATAAATAAAATAATCAAAGAAAAAGGAGAACAAGCAGTCTATGAATGTGGAATATTTAATTTTGATCCACGTATTGTTGCAATTATTGGACGATTATATTTTCGTACAAGTTACGGACAAAATGTACTACAACATTCTATTGAGATGGCACACATCGCTGGGATGATCGCCGAGGAATTAGGAGCAGATGTTGCTATAGCTAAAGCAGGTGCATTAGTACATGACATAGGAAAAGCTCTAGACCATGAAGTACAAGGTACACATATCGAAATAGGTATGCGAATTTTACAAAAATTCGGAGCAGATGAACGTATTATCACAGCAATGAAATCCCACCACGAAGATTATCCATATGAAACAATAGAATCTATAATTGTTCAGACCGCAGATGCTATTTCAGGTGGTAGGCCTGGAGCACGTCGTGATTCAGTAGAAAACTACCTAAAGAGATTACAAGAACTTGAAGCATTAGTAAATGCATTCCCAGAGGTTGAAAAATCATATGCTCTTCAAGCTGGACGTGAAATTCGTATATTTGTCACTCCAGAAAAAGTTTCAGATGCTGAAGCAAAGATAATGGCTCATGATATTGCTGTAAAAATAGAACAAGAATTAAAATACCCAGGAGAGATTAAAGTAACAATGATAAGAGAAACTAGAATTATTGAATACGCTAGATAAATCACTTGCTATTGCCTTAAAAAACCCTTGATATATAATGTATAAGTAGTAATTTTATAAGTAAAAGCCACCGCCACGGCGGGGCAGGGTCGAAAGCATTATCAGTAAGCTTCTAGGTTCTAGCTACTAGGTTCTGGTAAAAATACTAGCTCACTAGAAACTAGTCCCTAAAACCTAATCTTTATGAATAAACAAGCATTAGCAGAATGGGTACACGGTAAACTTGGTGGTACAAAAGTACAAGCTGAGGAAATCGTAGATGGAATGTTTGATGCTGTAATCGACACCATGAAAAAAGGTGGAGAAGTATCAATAGCTGGCTTTGGAATCTTTTCTGTAAAAGGACGTGCTGCTAGAATGGCTCGTAATCCAAAGACTGGAGAACAAGTCAAAGTAGCCGCAAAGAAAGTTCCAAAATTTAGAGCTGCAAAGGCCCTAAAGGACGCAGTTGCATAATCTTTTATCTCGAGATAAAAGAATCAAAAAATCCGCCACTCGGCGGATTTTTTGATTTAATATTTTCTAATCACTGCTTTGAGTATAGCTATTACATTTAAACTCTGGGCTGGATATATCGATTTATAATTTTTATTTGCTGGTTGTAACCAAACCTTATTCCCTTCTTTTCTAAAATATTTCATTGTAAATTCTCCATCTACTTCTGCTATCACTATCTGCATATCTTTCGCTACGTTTGCTTTCTCTACGAGCACCATATCCCCTTTTTCTATATGCGCGTCAGTCATAGAATCTCCATCAACTTCGAGCATAAAAGTCGATGCTTTATTTTTTACAAGTAAATTATCTAAATTAATAGTCTCCGCTAATTCCTCTTCGACAGTAGCAGGAAATCCAGCAGTGACAAATCCAAGCATTGGAATACTAGTAATATTTTCTGCAAAAGTTTCACTAGGGATTAATCTACCTAAATGATCTTTAGATACAAGCCCAGCATCTATTAATTTCTCCACAACTCTAAAAACTGCATTTTTAGACTTAAAATTAAAAAGACCCATCATTTCAGAATACGTAGGCATTCTTTTATTTTTAGAATAGAAATCTTCTATCTTTTCTTGATAAATATTTTTCGCCATATATTAAAAAAAGGAAGCGATTCTCCAACTGGGAGAAGAAAATAATTTCTTAAAGAAACTTTGTCTATTTTGATAACGAATCTTCTTTAAAAGAAGTTTATGGTCAAGAGCTTCTTTTTTGTATTCTTCCCCACGAAGAATTTTCAAATCAATTATTCTATTAATCCTCTGTATCTCTTTTTCAATTGTTTTAAAATATTGTTTTTGTGACATAACCCCAGTATAAGTGAACGAGCGTTCACTGTCAATCACTCACCTGTGGATAACCCAAATTAAATAGAAAAACCTAAGAATAATGTTTTTAAGGGGTTTTGAGCGCGACGGCGCGAAAACTTCAGGATTTTTTAAGCTTCAAAAAATCCGTACCGGCAAAAATATTGTTCTTAGGTTTTTCTATGAATTCACCTTCGACCCTTCGAAGATACTCAGGGCCAAAAGTTACACAGTAACTTTTGGCCTATATTGTATCGCTTCCAAAATATGATTTGAATTTATTTCTTCAGAATTTTCTAAATCAGCAATAGTGCGAGCAATTTTGATAACTCGATGATATGCACGAGCAGAGAGAGCCAATCGTTCAGCACTATCATCCAACAAATCTCTGACTTCGTCTTTCAATTTCACCATATTAAACAAATCTTTAACATTCATCTCGCTGTTCGTCGTTATATTTCTTCTAAATTTTTTAAATCTTCCTTCCTGAACTTTTCGTGCATTCGTCACTCTTTGTTTTATCTTTTCACTTTTTTCTCCATTACTCTCTTCACTTAATTTTTTATAATCAACATTTCCGACAGATACCCAAATATCAATACGGTCCATTATCGGCCCCGATAATTTTCTTTTATATCTATCTAAATCAGAAGGCTTACATATACAAGCTTTTTGTTTATTTCCAGCATTTCCACAAGGACAAGGATTCATAGCCGCAACTAATATAAAATTAGATGGGAAAATAGCTGAACCTTTAGCCCGAGAAATAGAAACGACATTATCTTCGAGAGGTTGTCGTAAAGATTCCAAAACTCTTTTTTCAAACTCTGGAAATTCATCTAGAAATAAAACACCTTTATGAGCAAGCGTCACTTCTCCAGGCTTTGGATAAGTTCCTCCTCCGATAACTGATACATAAGAAGAAGTATGATGAGGAGAACGAAAAGGAGGAGAAGATATGAGTTCCCCTCTTGTCACTCCAGCGACAGAATGTATGCCAGTGATTTCTAGCACCTCTTCAATTCCTAAATCTGGTAATAGTTGTGAAAAAGCTCGTGCCAACATCGTCTTACCTGTACCAGGTGGTCCATACATAGCAATATTGTGTCCACCAGCAGCCGCTATTTCAAGACCCCTTTTTGCGCCCTCTTGTCCTTTAATATCAGAAAAATCAGAATTTCTTTTTTCTTTTTTATAATTTATTTCAGTTTTTGGTTGAATTTTTATTTTCCTCCGCCCTTCGGAGCCTTGGTGAAGTAAGGTTTCCCCAAGGGCCGTTCTTTTTGAATTCTTTAAGGACGGTCCTTTTTCCGAACTAATATGTTCCACTACTTCCTTTAAAGTCTCAGCACCAAAAATTTTTATTCCATCGACTAATGCTGCCTCAATGGCATTTTCTTTCGGCAAATAAACTTCTTCATATCCTGCCCTTTTAGCTTCCATCACAAGAGGCAAGGCACCTCTAATGCGTCGCAACGTACCATCTAAGCCAAGCTCGCCTAGAAAAATCTTTTTTTCTGAATCAAATTTCAGATCCTCAGATGCGAGTAGATACGAAAGTGCAATAGCCAAATCAAAAAATGGCCCCTCCTTTTTAAGGTCAGCCGGTGAAAGTGAAACAATTATTTTTTGGTTTTTTGCTTTTGGAGATTTAAAACCAGAATTTTTTATAGCCGAACTCACTCTATCCTTCGATTCATTTACTGCACTATCTGGAAGACCTACTACATTAAAAGTGTGTAATCCACGCGATAAATCAACCTCTATCGTTACGATTTGTCCAGAAAGGAGGTTTACTTGTGCCGAATAGACTTTTGCAAAAGACATAATTTTATAAAAATCGCAGAAATAAAAATTTTAAGCGTCGTGGGTTCCCTGTCCTGTTGTCTCCGAGGGCGAAGGCGCGAAAATTTTTGATTTCTGTGATTTTTTAACTTATCTTTTTAACCGTTTAAATGCTTCTTACAAGTTTTAGCCGCTGGATTCACTTCCATACGACTCATCTCAATATCCTTTTTACATACTTCACATTTTCCGAAAGATTCTTTATTTAATTCTTTAAGTACACTCAAAATATCATTCAACCTTGATTCTAAAACTTTAATCATAGCACTTCTCTCTTCAAAATCTTCAAATCTATCAGCCATATCATTTTGATCTGATTCCCTAGAATCTCGTTCTTCAGGAACTGCCTCCCATTCATTCGTCTCCGGATTTAACTTTCCGATATCACGAATTTGATCGAGCAAAACATCTCTTTCTTTCTCCAACTTTTCTTTAATTTTTTTCTTATCTAACATACCCAAAGAGTATCATTTTAATTTAAAAAAGCAACTAAAAGTGATTTATTTCTTAATCTGACTAGAGGCAAAACGGAGGATTACTTCTTTTGTGGCTAGCTCCGAATTGGTAATGATAATGGATAAATCATTGATAAATACATACATCAAAACAATTTTCCCATCATTATCTTTGAGAATTCGTGCATTTTTATTATTTACAATTCCATCTTCGAAATTCTTAGTAAAAAGATAATTAGTCTCAGGAGTTATATTTACTCCAAAAAATCCATATAAATCATACAACATTTTACTTTCCCAATCACGAATCACAGGAAATGTATCAGCCATAGAGCGTATTTTAAGAAGTATAAATAAATCCCCAACATCCGGTGAGATAGGATTTAATCCACTTTTAAAGACACCAAGTAAAAAATTATCATTAATAAAATCAGTTTTATCTAGAATAATATTGCCTTTTATAAGCGAGACAAACCTTCTAAATCCTACAACCTGTTCATTCTCCGTCAAATAAATCCCTTCTATCTCACCCATCTTTACTTTAGTATTATTGGTCTGATTAAAAATAGTCTCTGCTATCTTTTCTTTAGAAAAGCCATCAATTGCCTTAAAATTAGTTTGATTAGCAAAAATTATGGAAGTATTTTGTTGTATGGTTGGACCTAAAATATCATTTTCATTAAAAAATACTAAAAAAATCAAAATGGCTAAAGCAGAAAATACAAGCACAACCCCCATAAACATAAACATCCTATTCTTCTTTGATCTGAGTGACAAACTTATCCTCTGGTCCTCACGTTTTTCGTCTTCATCAATTATCTTTTTTATTAAACCACCCTTATCGCCTCCAATAGCCTTCACCATATCACTGGTATAGGTTTCAACAATTTTATTTTTTAATTTATCTTTATCTTCCATCTCGATTAATTTTTCTTAAAGAAATCCTTATCTGCCTCTTTTATGGACAAACTAATTTTCCCTCTTTCTTCATCAATCTTTATAACCTTCACCGGTACTATCGTACCTTCTTTTATTATATCGCTAACTCGTTCTACGCGAAATGGTGCCATTTCAGAAATATGGACCATTCCGTCCACAAAAGGATTTAACCTGACAAAAACTCCAAAATCTGCAAGTTTCACTACTTCTCCTTTTAACACTTCCCCAAGTTTGAATTCATGAGTCATTTCCTCTATTATTTTCTTTGCTTTCTCGGCTT
>Ga0210019_1001828_pt1 | contig 21766 bp, 16 predicted proteins | sample CryGeyCG2114_020_2_FD_183969 | JGI IMG/M metagenome (GOLD analysis project Ga0210019, IMG submission 183969) | Groundwater microbial communities from aquifer - Crystal Geyser CG11_big_fil_rev_8/21/14_0.20 (SPAdes) (version 2) | ecosystem: Environmental > Aquatic > Deep subsurface > Groundwater ...
CCTGCTGGTAGTCCGCCGGAGACCCGTACAGGCCCAGATAAAGACCCGCCCCACACAGCACAACCGTCAACCACCCCAGCCACGGCGTCACAACCGTCGCAAGCTTCATAAAACGACGAGGATTGGCAAAATAATTGAACATGGCAGGGAACCTATCCTCCCCCTTCGATTTATGCCAGTGCACCGATCATTCCAAGGCCTGGCGCAGGCCCGCCGCCGCCGCCCAGGGGCAGAGGGCGAGCGCCCCAGCCAGGATCGCGCCCAGCAGCAGCAGGGGCGCCCTGGCCGGAAAGCCGCCGATGGCGGCCTCGACCGCGCCGACGCCGAAGATCAGCACCGGGACGAACAGCGGCAGGATAAGGAGGGCCAGGAGCACGCCGCCCCGGCGCGACCCCAGTATGAGGGCCGCCCCCACGGCGCCGATCAGGCTCAGCGTCGGCGTGCCGAGGAAAAGCGCCAGGAGCAGCAGGCCGAAGCCATCCGACGGCATGTTCAGAAGGATCGCCAGCACGGGGGCGGCGACGATCAGCGGCAGGCCGGTGACCAGCCAGTGGGCCAGTACCTTGGCCAGGACGACGATCTCCAGCGCCGGCGGACTGAGGGCCAGAAGCTCGAGCGAGCCGTCCTCGAAATCCGTGTGGAACAGGCGCTCCAGCGACAGCAGCACGGACAACAGCGCCGCCACCCACAGCACCCCCGGCGCGATGCGGGCCAGCACGTTGGGCTCGGGCCCCACGCCAAGCGGGAACAGCACCACGGCGATGACGAAGAACATGACGACCATGGCGCTGTCCATGCCCTGGCGCAGGGCCAGGCGCAGGTCGCGCATCAGGATGGCGCGAAAGCCGGTCATGCGGCGGCCTCGTCGGCGGCCAGGGCGCGCGCGGCGAAGGCGGCGAGGTCCAGATTGCTTGCCGCCTCCAGGCCCAGGTCCGAATGGGTCGACACCACGGCCATGCCGCCCGCGTCGCGGTGGCGGCGGATCAGGGCACGCAGGCGATCCGTGGTTTCCGCGTCGAGCGCGGTCGCCGGTTCGTCGAGAAGCCAGAGGGCGGCGGGGGCCAAGGCCAGGCGCGCAAGGTTCACGCGCCGCTTCTGCCCGGCCGAGAGGAACCGCGCCGGCAGGTCGGCAAGATGCGCGATGCCGAGGGCGTCGAGCGCCGGGTCCACCGATTGCGCCGCATCCGCGCCCATGAGGCCCGCCCAGAAGGCCAGGTTCTCGGAAACCGTGAGGGCCGGCTTCACCGCGTCCAGATGGCCGAGGTAGCGCAGCCGCAGGCGGTGGGCGTCGGGATCGTCGGCCACGGGTGCCCCGTTCCAGGACAGGCTGCCCGCCGCCGCCGGCAGAAGTCCCGCCATGAGGCGCAGCAGGGACGACTTGCCCGACCCGTTGGGCCCCGTGAGAACCAGGGCCCCGCCGCCTGCCAGCGCGAAATCGAGGCCGCGGAACACGGGCCTGGTGCTGCGCACGCAGTCGAGCGATGTGCCTTCGAAACGGTCCACGGCTGCGAGGCTCCTCCTTGGCCGGGCGACGGCCGCCCCGGCCAGTAATAGCCCGGACGCCATCGCGAATACAGGGTCTTGGTTTGACATTCGTCAATGCACGCGGAGGTGGATCGGAGTGTGATGGCGGTCTCGGTTTTCACCGCCAAACAGGAGATCAGAGATGGCCAAGAAGCCCGCCGCCAAAACCCCCGCCAAAACTGCGGCCAAGGCCCCGGAACCCAAGGAAACCTTCCGCCAGAAGCTGTCCGACGTGTTCGAGGACATGTGGGAAACCATCGGCAAGCATCACATGTCCATCTCCGGGCGCGCCATCGGCGGGGAAGAGCCGGTGGCGGACCTGACGAAGTCGGCCAAGGCCCTGACCTACTCGTTGGAGGTGCCCGGCATGACCGAGGGCGACATCCACGTCTCCGTCTCCGGCGGCCTGCTGACCGTGTCCGGCGAGAAGAGCACGGAACGGGAAGAGAAGGGCGAGGGCTTCGTGTTCCGCGAACGCAGCTACGGCAGTTTCGCGCGCACCTTCGCGCTGCCGGCGGAGGCCCTCGAAGACGGTGTGACCGCCCACCTGGAAAACGGCGTGCTGACCGTCAAGGTGCCGCTCAGCGGCAAGGCCGCGGCCCAGCAGGCCAAGCGTATCCCCATCCAGAAGAAATAGGGTCTTGCGACGGACGTTCGTCGTGGGCGGTGCGTAAAAAAAGCCGGGCTCTGGGGAAGAGCCCGGCTTAAGTTCGGCTGGTTGCCGATTAAGGGGACCAGAGAGGGGGGTCTCTGGTTAATAGACGAGGAGGTCTATGGTTCGTATTTAGCCAGCGGATTGGGGCGAGATTATGACCCGAATGTGATCTTTTCTTGTGCACCCGCGAAGCCCGGGAATTCCGCCCTTCTCCGGGCCCGCCGCCGGCGATATCCTTGTCTCCATGCCGTTCGCCGGTCGATTTCGAGCGCTTTTTGGCGGTCTTTGGCCGCTCGCGGTCGTGTGCGCGGTGCTGGCCGCCGTCCCGGCCGCGGCCGAGCAGGGCGGCGCGGACCTGGTTCGGGCCCTTCGCGCGGGCGGGCACGTGGTCTATTTCCGCCATGCCGCCACGGACTGGACCCAGAACGACAACGTACGACAGGCCGGCGACTGGAAAAGCTGCGACGGCCGCAGGATGCGCCAATTGTCCGATTCCGGGCGCGACACGGCGCGGGCCATCGGCAAGGCCATGCGAGCGCTGCACATCCCCGTGGGCGAGGTGGTGTCTTCGGAATACTGCCGTTCGGCCGAGACGGCGCGCCTGCTCGGCCTGGGCACCGTTCGGACGACAGAGGCTATCATGAATCTGCGCTCTCAGGAGTTCGTCGGCGGCCGCGCCGCCGCCGTGGCGCGCGCCCGCAGGGTCCTGTCCCGTCCGACGCCGCCCGGCACCAACCGGGTAATCGTCGGCCACGGCAACCTGATGCGCGCCGCCACGGGCCATTACGCGGGCGAGGCCGGGGCGGGGGTATTCAAGCCCCGGGCCGGATCGGACCTCGGCTTCGTGCTGGTCGCCCTGGTCTCGCCGCAGGACTGGCTGCGGCTGGCGGAGCGGTTCGCCCGATAGCGCCGTATGCCGGCTAATCCGTCTCGATTCCCTGATCCGCGAGGCGTGTTCTGAGGTCGCCGACGTCGAGGCCCGCTGGAAGGGTTTCCCCGGCCGCCGCCGAGGCCGCCGCGACGCCGGCGACCAGGCAGCAATATTGCCCGCGTGTCCACATGTCCGCCGCGTGGGTCACGGAAAGCGTCCGCCCGCCCATGACGAGCCCGTCGACGCCGTTGGGCGTGAACACGCCCCAGGGAATCTGGAACCAGGTCAGGTCCGTTGTCGCCCAGCGATAGACCGCATCGTCGGCCGCGCCCTCGCCGCCGTCGGCCTTGTGCCAGTCGCGGCCCTCGGCCATGTGGCGCCAGATTTTGGCGACGCTGTCGGGCCAGGCGCGCCGGGCCAGAAGGTCCTCCTGGGTCAGAACCGTGGGGCCGCGCACCCGGCGGGTTTCCCGCACGCCGACGCTGGCCGAAGAATCCATCACCCAGGCGTTCTCGAACCCGGGGACGTATTTGCGGATGACGTCGAAGATCATGCGGTTCTGGCGCCGGCATTCCAGGTCGGCGCGGGCGATGTCCCAGGCGTCGGTGCCGTCGACGCCGTAGACCCGCGAATTGTTGACCATGACGACGCCGCGCTCGACGGAGATCCCCTCCATGCGGATGTAATGGACCTCGTCCGGCAATTCGCCCGCCGCGCGGGCCTTGTCGGCGATGTCGAAAAACCCGGACAGGCGGACCAGACCGCGTTCGGGCTCCAGGATGTGGAAGTTGGGATCGGCGGTGAAGTTTCCGGGATTGGCGCGGCAATAGTCGACCGCGCGCCCGATGTCGACGCCGCCGAGGCGGAACAGGACGCTCATGGGCCGCATCTTGCCGTCGGTCTCGCGGCCCTTGACGGTCTCGGCTCCGGCGGCCGCGGCGACATCGGCATCGCCCGTGGTGTCGACGACCGCGCGCGCAAGGATGGCCTGACGTCCCGATTTGTTCTGAACGATGACGCCCCGGATTCTCCGGCCGTCCATGATCGGGTCGGCGACCCAGGAATAGGTCAGCAGTTCGACCCCCGCCTGCTCCATGAGGTCGGCGGCGAGGTCCTTGAACGCCTCGGGATCGAACGGGAAGGTCGGCCCGCCGACGACGCCGGCGCCCCGCTGATGCAGGGCCAGGGCGATCTCCCGCGTGATCCCGGTCATCCGTTCCACCGGCACGTTCCAGGTGTTCATGAGGGCCGACGTGGCGGGACCGCCCAGCCAGGCATTGCGTTCGACGATCAGGGTTCGCGCCCCGGCGCGGGCGGCGCCCAAGGCCGCGCCGATGCCGGCGAGCCCGCCGCCGCAGACCAGGACATCGACATCGCGGACGACCGGGGTGTCACGGGGAGGCTCCCGCAGGACCGCGGGGTCCGCATCGATTCGCGGCTCGGTCATGGCTGCTGGCCTCCGTTCCTGGTGTCCGCAAGGCGCAAGGACGGCGCGCTCGCCCATCGCCCTTGAACCATCTTGCCATCAACTTGTATACATGTATACTGAAATTGACGGACCGGCGGGCGCCCATGGAAAACGGCGGCGCGCGCGGCTTTGGTCCCCAAGGATGGAGTACGGACATGAGCGGATTTGGCACGGGCCCGGCAATCAGGGATGAACTGCAATGCGACGTGCTGGTCGTCGGCGGCGGCGTCACCGGCATTGCGGCAGCGACCGCGGCCGGGCGGGCCGGCGCGAAAACGATCCTGTTGGAAACCCGCCCCTTCGTCGGCGGTAACGGCAACACGGGGCTCTGCCTGCACAACTTCATATCGCGCCTCGGCAAGCAGGCCGTGTTCGGCCTGGCCCAGGAAATCGTCAATCGCCTGATTCCGATCGGCGGCGCCGTCGGCCACGTCGCCTACTCCGGGTTCGTCAGCGCCGTGACGCCCGTCGACGGCGACCTGTTCCGCATCGTCGTCACGGAAATGCTGGACGAGGCCGGCGTGCAGATCATCTACGGCGCCCTGGTGATCGACACGGAGACCGACGGCGCCGGCACGGTCACGGGCCTGACCGTCGCCATGAAGGGCGGCCTCAGGACCGTCCGCGCGCGCGCCATCGTCGACGCCAGCGGCGACGGGGACGTCGCCGTCCAGGCGGGGGCGCCGTTCCGCATCGGCGAGAACAACAGTGGCCGCATGCAGCCCGTTTCCATGCTGCTTCATTTCATCGGCGTCGATACCGGGCAGGCCGCGGAGGCGCTCGGTGACGTGCCGCCGGCCATGGCCGTCAAGGCGGGCCATCCGGACCCGTTCCCGGTCTACTTCGACGGATCGTTCAGGGCCTGGAACGAGGTGGTGATGGAAGAGGGCATCTTTCCCAACCGGGATCGCAACGTGTTCTTCAACACGGTCTGGCCGGACCGCTTGAACGTCAACACTTCGGCCGTGGTCGACATCGACGGCACGGACCCGATCGCGATGTCACGGGCGACCGTGGACCTGACCCGCCAGTGCGGCCGCATCGGCGAATTCATGAAAAGGCACGTTCCGGGGTTCGCCAACGCGACCTATGTTCCCGCCGCCATCGTCGGAGTGCGTGAAAGCCGCAATATCCAGGGACTTTATGAAATCAGCGACGACGACGTGAAGAGCGGCCGCAAATTCGACGATACCATCGGCCAGATCTGTTTTCCGGTCGACATTCATGCGCCGGAATCGGGTCAGGCGACCTTCGATCCCATCGGCGACGACGGCACCTTCGATATTCCCTATCGGGCCATGGTGCCGAAGGGGCTTGCCAACCTCCTGGTCGCCGGCCGCTGCATTTCGGCCAGCCACTACGCCCACGGCGCGACCCGCAACATGGCGCCCTGCCTGGTTGACGGCGAGGCGGCGGGCACGGCCGCTGCGATCAGCGCGCGGACCAACGCATCCTTTCCCGATCTCGACGTTGCCCGGTTGCAGGCCGAACTTGTCGCCGCCGGGGCCTATCTCGGCGACGGTTTCGCCCGCACCCAGGCGGCCTCGTGATGGCGCGGGGGGTGGCGACGAGGCCCGGGGACGCCGAGCCCATTTCCCTGGACCCGCTGTCCGCTGACGCCCCCCACGTGCCGCTTCGCATCGCCGTGTACGAGCGATTGCGCGGGGCAATCCTGGACGGAACCCTGAAGCCAGGCCAGGTGCTGAGCGAAAATCGTCTGGCGGTGCAACTTCAGGTCAGCCGAACCCCGATCCGCGAAGCCATCCGCATGCTCGAAAGGGAATCCCTGGTCACCATGCTGCCGGGCCGCAAGCTGGTGGTCTCGACGCCGACGGCCCGGGACATCGATGACATCTACGGCATCCGTCTGATCGTCGAGGTCGCGGCGCTCAGGAAGATCGGTCCCGGCGACGGGGAGATCATCGTCAGGTTGGAGGATTGCATCGCCCGCGATGCGGCGGCACTGGAGAGCGGCGATGCCGGCGCCCTGATCGAGCCCAACACGGATTTCCACATGGTTTTGATCTCGGCGCTCGACAACAAACGGCTGCAAGGCTTCATCGATTCAATTCACGATCTGGTCAATCGATACCGGTTGTTTTCCCTTGAGGACATGGACTGGGCCGAACAGGCGGTCGACGACCATGCCACAATCGTCCGGCACCTGAAGGCCGGCCGCAGCGAGGACGCGGTGTCCGTGCTGACCCGCCACCTGGAGCGGGCCAATGCGGGACTGAAGAGGAAATTCAAGGAAGGCCAGGGGGGCGCCGAAACCGCCTAGGCTGACGCCGGGGCGACACGCTCTCAATCGCCGTTCCGCCGGTCGTCGATCACCTTGCCGTCATTTGGCAGCGTGCCCGGCGCCACCATGTCGACGCCGCCCTTCAGCTTGCACACGGCCTGGATGGTCTCCTCGACGGCGGCGGCCAGTCCGTCCGCGGGGCCGGCGCATTCGCACATCAGGGTCATGGCGTCGGCGCCGTCCCGGCGCTCCACCACCATGCGCGCACGCAGGATTTCCGGGTGGCGGGCGGCGATGTCGGCGATCTGGCGCGGGTGGACGAACATGCCCTTGACCTTGGTGGTCTGGTCGGCGCGGCCCATCCAGCCCTTGATGCGTGTGTTGGTGCGCCCGCAGGGGCTGGCCCCCGTCATCACCGCCGACATGTCGCCGGTGGCGAAGCGGATCAGCGGGTATTCCTTGTTGAACGGCATGGTCAGCACGACCTCGCCGACCTGGCCGTCGGGCACGGGGTCGCCGGTGCCGGGGGTGACGATCTCCAAAATCAGGCCTTCGTCCAGGATCAGGCCCTCGCGGGCCGGGCTTTCGTAGGCGATCAGCCCGATGTCGGCCGAGGCGTACATGTTGAAGCCTTCGATCCCGGCGGCCTCGAAGGCGGCGCGCTGGTCGGGCAGGAACGGCTCGCCCGCCACCGAGGCGCGGGCCAGCGACGACAGGTCCGCCTCCAGTTCGGCCGCCTTTTCCAGCATGATCTTGAGGAACGACGGCGTGCCGCAATAGGCCGTGGGGCGGATGTGCTCGATGGCGCGGACCTGCAGTTCCGTATTGCCGACGCCGGCCGGCACCACGGCGCAGCCGAGGGCATGCGCCCCGGCCTCCAGCATCGCGCCGGCGGGCGTCAGGTGGTAGGAGAACGAATTGTGCAGCACGTCGCCCCGGCGCAGCCCGGCGGCGTACAGCCCGCGCGCCGTGCGCCACCAGTCGTCGCCGAAGCCCTCCGGGTCGTAGGTCGGCCCGGGGCTCTGGTAGATGCGTTTCAACGCCCCGTCGCGCACCGCCGTCAGGCCGCCCAGGGTATGGCCCGGGGCCTGGATGTCGACCAGCTCCGACTTGCGGGTGACGGGCAGGGCCGCCAGCGCCGCGCGGTCGGTCACGCTGTCCGGGTCGATTTCGGCCAACAGCTCGCGGAAATAGGGGGCCTTGGCCTTGGCGTGGGCGATCTGTGCGCGGAGCGCGGCGAACAGGGCGGCTTCGCGGGCTTCGGGCGGCCGGGTTTCCAGATCGTCGTAGTGCGGTTTGTCGGGCATGGCCAAAGCCTCTTGCAAATCGAACCGTCACCCCCGCGAAAGCGGGGGTCCAGAAACGGGAATCCTGAATTCCCGCTTACGCGGGAATGACAGCGTGGAAACACCAAATCGGGGCCCGCGTCAGAGCCAGCGCTTGCGCCGCCGGTAGTGCTTGACGTCGCGGAAGCTTTTGCGGCTTTCACCGGCCAGGCCCAGATAGAATTCCCTCACGTCCGGATTCTCGCGCAGGTCGCCGGCGTCGCCGTCCATGACCACGCGCCCATTCTCCAGGATGTAGCCGTAATCGGCGTATTTCAGCGCGATCATGGTGTTCTGCTCGGCCAGCAGGATGGACACGCCCTCGTTCTTGTTGAGCGCCTTCACGATCTCGAAAATCTCCTCGACCAGCTGCGGCGCCAGCCCCATGGAGGGCTCGTCCAGAAGGATGGTGTTGGGATTGGCCATCAGCGCGCGGCCGATGGCGGTCATCTGCTGCTCGCCGCCCGAGGTGTAACCCGCCTGCGAATTGCGGCGTTCCTTCAGGCGCGGGAAATAGTGGTAGACCTTCTCCAGGCTCTCGGCCACCGCGGCGGCGCCGTCCTTGCGGGTGTAGGAGCCGGTCATCAGGTTCTCTTCGACGGTCAGGTGTTCGAAACAGTGACGGCCTTCCATGACCTGGATGACGCCGCGTTTCACGAGGTCGTTGGGCGAAAGGCTGTCGACCCGCTCGCCGCGGAACAGGATCTCGCCCTTGGTGACCTCGCCGCGTTCCGCCCCCAACAGGTTTGAGATCGCCTTGAGCGTCGTCGTCTTGCCGGCGCCGTTGGCCCCGAGGAGGGCGACCACGCCCCCCTCGGGAACCTCGAGCGATACTCCCTTCAACACCAGGATCACGTGGTCGTAGATGACCTCGATGTTGTTGACCACAAGCTGGGACGCGGACGCGGCGGTTCCGGCGGAGCCCTGCGGCCTCTCTTCAACAGCCTGTTCCATTTCTGTCGCCTTCAATCTTGAGGTCGGGAGCCTGTGAGGGCCTGCCTGCTTACTTGCAGGTCCTCGGGGTGATGTTGTTTTCCTTGGCGTAGGCCGCGGCATCGGCCTCGACCATGGGGCGGACGACGTCGCGCATCGGCGTCAGCCAGTCGCTGGCATAGGACCACTTGGCGCCGTCCCATTTCTGGATCACCACGGGGCCCATGGTTTCATGGTCCTCGCAGCTTACCTTGAGCGGGCTGACCATGCCCTTGAAGCCGAGCTTGGCAAGGGCGGCTTCCGTGACGTTCAGGTTCTCCAGACCCCAGCGGACCTGTTCGCCGGTCAGCGACTTCTTGCCGAACTTGGCCTGGGCCGCGCGCACCGCCTCGGTCGCGAACATGGCGTTGACGACGCCGCGATTGTACAGAACCTCGCCGACCTTGTTCTCCTTGGCCTTGGCCGCGTCGCCGCCGTAGATGTGCTTGATGATGTCCTTGTGCACATCGAAGCCGGCGCCGGCGCCGTGGAAGGTGGTCGACAGGTAGCCCTTGGCGCCGTCCCCGGCGGGGATCACGTCGGCGTCGGAACCCGACCACCAGTTGCCCACGAACTGGTCCATGGGATAGCGGATGCCGGCGGCTTCCTTGATGGCGACCTGGTTCATCACGCCCCAGCCCGACATGAAGATGAAGTCCGGCTTGATGCGGCGGATCTGGCGCCACTGCGATGCCTGTTCCTGGCCCGGGTGGTCGACCGGGATCAGGGTCAGCTTGTAGCCGTAGCGCTTGGCGAGCGCCTCGAGCGTCGGGTTGGCTTCCTTGCCGTAGGCCGAGTTGTGGTGCAGGTGGACGATCTTCTTGCCCTTCAGCTTGTCGTAGCCGCCGGCCCGGCGCGAGAAGTACTTGATGACCGCAGACGCCTGCGACCAGTAGGTGGCAGGGAAATTGAAGACCCATTCGAAGACCCGGCCGTCGGCCGCCGAGGTGCGGCCGTAGCCCATGGACAGGATCGGAATCTTGTCGACGCTGGCCTTGGGGATCAGCTGATAGGTGATGCCCGTGGAATAGGGGTTGAACAGGGACGCCCCGGTCGGGCCGTTGCCCTTCAGCTTCTCGTAGCATTCGACGCCCAGGTTGGTCTTGTACTGGGTCTCGCATTCCTCGAAGGTGACGGTGACGCCGTTGATGCCGCCGTCGCGCTTGTTCAACAGGGTGTAGTAGTCGCGGAACCCGTTGGCCACGGGGATGCCCGACGGCGCATAGGCGCCGGTGCGGTAGACGAGCATCGGAAAGAACTGCTCGTCCGCCTTGGCGATTTCGGCCGCGGCGAACGTACCGAGGCCGACCGCGGTTGCAGCCGCGGCCAGTACCAGTTTACGGAACTTCATGGTTGTGTCTCCCAGTTGCGGAACGCCCCGATTGTCGTGGGGCTTGGTCCTCCTGATTATCCCTCGGATCGTAGCACGGCGGGGCGACAGCCTCCATCGCGCAGGACCCGAACTCCAACGTAGCTTGTTCTTGCTCTTGGCGGCGTTCGGCGCCGCGGCAGTTAAATTCGATCGGCGACCGTCCGCTCAGTACGGAAACGGCCATTTCCTCAATTTCTCCCGCAGGATTTGCCACAGGCGGGCGACTCCCTCGGGCTCGACGATCAGGAAAATCACGATCATCGCACCGAAGATGATTTCCTCGAAATGCTTCTGCAGGGCCGTCGATATCTCCAGCCCGATCATGGGCGGGAAGTTGGTGAGGAAGATCGGCACCAGGACGATGAACGCCGCCCCCAGGATCGAGCCGCCGATCGAGCCGAGCCCGCCGATGATGATCATGAACAGAACCGGGAACGACACGGCGGCAAGGTCGAAGGCCTCGGTCTCGGCCGATCCCAGCCAGCAGAAGACCATCAGCGCCCCGGCGACCCCGCAGTAGAACGACGAGATGGCGAATGCCAGAAGCTTGGTCCGCAGCGGGCGGATGCCGATGATCTCGGCGGCGATGTCCATGTCGCGGATCGCCATCCATGACCGGCCGATGCGCCCGCGCGCCAGGTTCTTGGCGATCCAGGCGCCGACGATCAGGAAAGTCAGGCAGACGATGTAGCGCGCCTCGGGCGTGGCCGCGGGGCCGGTGATCTGGACGCCGAAAAGCTCGCGCGGCGGGGCGGTGATGGTGCCCGACGGGTTGTCGTTGTAGAACCAGCCCACCTTGTTGAACAGCCACAGGATGAAGAACTGCGCGGCCAGGGTCGCCACGGCCAGGTAGAAGCCCTTGATGCGCAAGGACGGCAGGCCGAACACGATGCCGACCGCGGCGGCGAACCCGCCGGACAGCAGGATCGCGACGATGACGTTCAGGCCCTCGATGTTGGTCGTCAGCTTGTAGCAGGCATAGGCGCCCACGGCGGCGAAGGCCCCCGTGCCCAGGCTGACCTGCCCGGCATAGCCCATGAGGATGTTGAGCCCGATCGCCATCAGGGCGAACACCAGGAACTGGATGAGGATCGCCTGCAGCCAGTACTCGTTGGCGAACAGCGGCACCGAGTAGGCGACGGCGATCACCGCAAGGACGGCGATCTTGTCCTGCAGGATGGGAAAGACCGCCTGGTCGTCGGCGTAGGTGGTCTTGAACTGGCCGGCTTCGCGGTAGAACATGAATCTCTACACCCTCTCGATGATTTTCTCGCCGAACAGCCCCTGAGGCCGGAACACCAGGAAGGCGAGGGCCAGCATGTAGGCGAACCAGTTCTCGATGGCGCCGCCGAAGGCGGGGCCCCAAAAGCCCTCGGCGACCTTTTCGCCGACGCCGATGATCAGGCCGCCGACGATGGCACCGGGCACCGACGTGAAGCCGCCCAGGATCAGTACCGGCAGGGCCTTCAGGGCGATCAGCGACAGCGAGAACTGCACCCCCGACTTGGCGCCCCACACGATGCCGGCGACCAGCGCCACGATCCCGGCGATGGTCCACACGGCGATCCAGATGGTCTTCAGGGGGATGCCGACGGAAAGCGCCGCCTGATGGTCGTCGGCGACGGCGCGCAACGCCCGCCCCATCGGCGTCTTCTGGAAGAAGATCGCAAGCGAAACCACCAACGCCGCGCCGATGAAGGCGGCCGTGACGTCGAAGGTATTGAGCAGGATCGGCCCCAGGTCGAAGGGCTTGTCGGGGATGCCGATCTCGAGCCGTTTCACGTCCGAACCCCAGAACAACTGGCCCGTGCCTTCCAGGATGAAGTTGAGGCCGATGGTCGCCATGAACAGGATCAGGCCTTCCTGGTTCACCAGGTAGCGCAGCATCAGGCGCTCGACCACGAAGGCGAGAACGACCATGACGGCCATGCTGAGGATCAGCGCCGCCCACAGCGGCACCCCGTGCTCCATCAGCCCGACCAGGGTCAGGGCGGCGAACAGGACCATGGCGCCCTGGGCGAAGTTGAACATGCCCGACGCCTTGAAGATCAGCACGAACCCCAGCGCCACCAGGGAGTAGAGGACGCCCGTCGACAGCCCCACCAGCACCAGTTCGATGAAGAAGAAGGGGCTTTCCCAGATCTCGACGAATGGGGTGACGAAGACGGCTTGAAGAAAATCCATGTGTGACGCTTTCCCCTGGCCTAGTCGTGGCTGACGCCCAGATAGGCGTCGATCACGTCCTGATTGCGTTTGACCTCGTCGGGCGTGCCGTCGGCCAGCTTCTTGCCGTAGTCCAGCACCACGACCCGGTCGGAAATGTCCATCACCACGCTCATGTCGTGCTCGATCAGGACGATCGTGGTGCCGAACTCGTCGTTCACGTCGAGGATGTAGCGGACCATGTCCTCCTTCTCCTCGTGGTTCATGCCGGCCATGGGCTCGTCGAGCAGCAGAAGATCGGGCTCCGCCGCAAGTGCGCGGCCCAGTTCCACGCGCTTCTGCAGGCCGTAGGGCAGGCGGCCCACGGGCGTCTTGCGGATCGCCTCGATCTCCAGGAAGTCGATGACCTCTTCCGCCTTGGCGCGGTGCTCCAGTTCCTCCTTGAGGGCGGGACCGTAATAGAGCGCCTGCCACAGCAGGTTCTTTTTCATCTTCAGCCCGCGCCCGGTCATGATGTTGTCGAGCGTCGACATGCCCTTGAAGAGCGCGATGTTCTGGAAGGTGCGGGCGATGCCTTCCTCGGCCGCCTCGAAGGTCTTGGCCGTGTCGCGCCGCTTGCCCTTGTAGGTGATGGCGCCTTCCTGCGGGTGGTAGAAGCCGTTGATGCAGTTCAGCATCGACGACTTGCCGGCGCCGTTGGGGCCGATGATGGCTAGGATCTCGTGCTCGCGCACATCAAAGGAAACGTTGTCGAGCGCCCGCACGCCGCCGAACGACAGCGACACGTTCTCCACCTTCATGATAACGTCGCCGACGACGCGTCCGGTGGGTGGCTGGGTGCCATCCGGCATATTGCTTCCCTTTGCTCCTATGCGCCGCCGCTCACGCCGCCGCCCGCGCCGCGCCGGGCGGGACCACCTTGGCGTCGCGGATTTTCAGATCGGCGTGAATGGTGTCCGTGCGGCCGTCCTCGAAGGTCACGGTCGCGGTCACCTCGCAATGGTCGCGGTCTGAATAAAGGGCCGCGATCAGGTCGCCGTAGCGTTCGGCGACGACGGTGCGCCTCACCTTGCGCGTGCGCGTCAATTCGCCGTCATCGGCGTCCAGTTCCTTGTGCAGGATCAGGAATCGGCGGATCTGCGAGCCCGCCAGCTTGTCGTCCTGGGCCAGGTCGGCGTTGACCTTGTCGACACAATCGGCGATCAACTCCAGAACCTCGGGCCGGCCGGCCAGGTCCGTATAGCCCGTATAGGCCAGGCCCCGGCGTTCCGCCCAGTTGCCGACCGCTTCCAGGTCCATGTTGATGAACGCGGCGACGTAATCCCGGCCGTTGCCGAAGGTCACGGCCTCGGACACGAAGGGGAAGAACTTCAACTTGTTTTCCAGGTACTTGGGCGCGAACAGCGTGCCGTCGGTCAGCCTGCCGACGTCCTTGGCGCGGTCGATGATCTTGAGGTGCCCGTCGGCATCCAGGAACCCGGCGTCGCCCGTATGGACCCAGCCGTCGGGCGTCTTGGTCTCGGCCGTCGCCGCGTCGTTCTTGTAGTAGGCCTGGAACACGCCGGGACTCTTGAACATCACCTCGCCGTTGTCGGCGACGCGGATTTCGACGCCCGGGGCCGGCACGCCGACGCTGTCGGAGCGGATGTCGCCGTTGGGCTGGATGGTGATGAACACGGAGGCTTCCGTCGAGCCGTAAAGCTGCTTCAGGTTGAGGCCGAGGGAGCGGTAGAAGTCGAAGATGTCCGGGCCGATGGCCTCGCCGGCGGTATAGCCAAGGTGCATGCGCGTGAGGCCGAGGACGTTCTTCAAGGGTCCGTAGACCAGGAACTCGCCCAGCTTGTATTTCACGCGGTCCAAGAAGGGGACCGGCTTGCCGTCCAGGATGTCGCCGCCGACCCGGCCCGCCACGGCCATGAAGTAATGGAACATGCGCTGTTTCCACGAGGCCGCGTCCTCGATTCGGATCATCACAGTGGTCAGGATGTTCTCGAAGATGCGCGGCGGCGCGAAGAAATAGGTGGGGCCGATTTCGCGCAAGTCCTGCAGTACCGTCTCCGCGCTTTCCGGACAGGCGACGCAAAATCCCGTGGTATAGGCCTGGCCGACCGAGAAGATATGGTCGCCGACCCAGGCCATCGGCAGGTAGGCGAGCATTTCGTCGTCTTCGGTCAGGCCTTCCCATTGGGCGGCGTTGCGCGCCGTCTGGATGATGTTGTCGAAGCTGAGCATCACCCCCTTGGGCCGGCCGGTGGTGCCCGAGGTGTAGAGCATCACCGCCAGGTCCGCGCCGGCGCCCTTGGCGACCTCGGCCTCATAGAAGCCGGCATGGGCGGCATCGAATTCACGGCCCTGCTCCTGCACCTTGGCGTAAAGGTGCAGGAAGGGTTGTGTGTAATGGCGCATGCCGCGTGGGAAATGGTAGATGACGGTTTCCAGGGCTGGCAGGCGGTCCTTGATCTCCAGCAGCTTGTCGACCTGCTCCTGGTTCTCGACCAGCGCGAAACGGCATTCCGCGTGCTCCAGAACGTATTGCATCTCTTCGGCCACGGAATCCTGATAGACCGGCACCGGCACGCCGCCCACGGCCTGCGCCGCCGGCATGGCCCAGTACAGGTGGGGGCGGTTGTCGCCGATGATGGCCAGGCGGTCGCCGCGCCTGAATCCCAGGGCCGCCAGGCCACAGGCCAGCGCGCGGACTTCTTCGGCGACCTCGGCCCACGTCCAGGTCTGCCAGATTCCGTAATCTTTTTCGCGGCTCGCCGGTTTGCCCCCCCGGATGCGCGCATTCAAGGCCAACAGTCTAGGAAACGTGTCGAGCCCCGTCGCAGTATCGACGGACATGGATATCTCCCTGTAAATCCACAGCCTTCTTCGTTTGTCGTGCTTTAGGATTTTATTATGTGTTCTTCGCCTCTTGCCGGGCGCTGTCGCAAAATAACATGCAGATTGGCCGGCAAGACGCAAGCCGAAATATCCGCCCCATGAACACGGCTCTGTGAGGTATTCAGGTTGACGCAACGTCACCTTGGGAAAGCGCGGCGCGCGGGGGCGGACGACGATCCCGGTTGACGCGGCGCGCGGCTATGGACATGACGGGCGGAATGCTGTGCCTCTGAGCCTTGTGCGCAGGCGACGGCGCTGAATTTAAGGGGGCGCCAGGTGAGACCCGTTTCAGGAAGTCGACGCACCTCACCGGCGCTCAAGCTCCCGTCCTGATCCTCGGCCAATAACGATGCGGCGAACCTGATCAACACTTACACACGCGGCGGTGCGAACCTGGTCAAGTTGATGCCATCCACCGCGGACTTGTACTCGTCAACGCTTGGTGTCCGGCCGAGGATCGTCGACAACACCACGACCGGTGTCGAGGCGAGCAGCGACTCTCCTTTCTTTTCAGCGGAGTCCGCCACAACCCGGCCCTGGAACAGGCGGGTCGACGTTGCCATGACCGTATCGCCCTTTTCCGCCTTTTCCTGGTTGCCCATGCAAAGGTTGCAACCGGGACGCTCCAGATAGAGTGTGTTCTCGTAAGTTGTCCGCGCCTCGGTCTTGGGTGCCGTGTCGTCGAACTCGAACCCGGCGTATTTTTGCAGGATTTCCCAGTCGCCTTCCGCCTTCAACTCATCGACGATGTTGTAGGTCGGCGGTGCGACGACCAGGGGCGCATTGAACTCGATCTTTCCGTTTGCCTTTTCCAGGTTGCGGAACATCTGCGCGACGATGTTCAAGTCGCCCTTGTGCACCATGCACGACCCGACGAAGCCGAAATCGACCTTCTTGTTGCCGCCGTAATAGGAAATCGGGCGGATGGTATCGTGCGTATAGCGTTTCGCCACATCGATGTTGTTGACGTCGGGGTCGGCGATCATCGGCTCGTTGATCTGGTCCAGATCGACGACGACTTCCGCGTAGTATTTGGCGTTGTCATCCGGCCGCAGCGCGGGCTGCTCTCCGGATTTGATTTGCGCGATGCGTTTGTCCGCCTTGTCGATCAGCCCCTGAAGCATCCCTGACAGGATTTCCATGCCCTTGTCGATCATGATCTGGATGCGGGCCTTGGCGATTTCCAGGGACTCGATCAGGGTTTCATCATTGGAAATACAGATCGATGCCTTGGCCTTCATCTCGGCCGTCCAGTCGGTGAAGGTGAAGGCCTGGTCCGCCAGCAGCGTGCCGATGTGCACTTCGATGATGCGGCCCTGGAAAACGTTTTCCCCGTCGGACTGGGCCAGCATCTGGGCCTGGGTCGCGTGGACCACGTCACGGAAGTCCATGTGGTCGGCCATCTTGCCTTTGAAGGTGACTTTAACGGACTCAGGGACGGTGATGTTCGCCATGCCCAAGGCCAGCGCGAGGGCAACGGTTCCCGAGTCGGCCCCGAAGGCGACGCCTTTGGACATCCGGGTGTGCGAATCTCCGCCGATGATGATCGCCCGGTCATCGACGGTGATGTCGTTCAAGACCTTATGGATGACGTCCGTCATGGCCGGGTAGACGCCTTTCGGGTCGCGGCCGGTGACCAACCCGAACTTGTTCATGAAGGCCATAAGCTTGGGCGTATTGGCCTGCGCTTTGTTGTCCCACACGGAAGCCGTGTGACAGCCGGATTGGTAGGCGCCATCCAGAACCGGGGAGATCACGGTCGCGGCCATGGCCTCCAGTTCCTGGACGGTCATCGGGCCGGTCGTGTCTTGCGATCCGACGATGTTGACCTTCACCATGGCGTCGGAACCCGCGTGCAGAACGGTTCCTTCCGGAACGCCCACGGCATTGTTGTTGAAGATTTTCTCGACCGCCGTCAGGCCCTGGCCCGGGTGGGAAACCACCTTGTTCGGCGCGAAGACCGGTTTCGGCTCCACGCCCAGGGTTTCGGCGGCGAAAATCTGGAGTTTCTTGCCGAAGTCGATGGCATAGGAGCCGCCGGCTTTCATGAACTCGATCGATTGCGGCGAGAATGCCTTGGAAACGTCGGCCAGTTCTTCGGAGCCGTCTTCGTTCAGGAGTTTCTTGGCTTTCGTATCGATGGTCAGGGGCGTGCCCGTGGCGACGGAGTATTTTTCCTCCAGCACCGGGCTGCCGTCGTTGTTGATGATGGCATTGCCGTCCGAGTCCACTTTCTTGACCCAGTTCTTGAGGTCGATGCCGATGCCGCCGGTGACGCCCACCGTGGTCTGGAAGATCGGCGAAATACCGTTGGTGCCGGCGACGATCGGCGCGATGTTGACGAACGGCACGTAGGGGCTGGCCTGCTCACCCATCCAGAGTGCCACGTTGTTGATCCCGGACATGCGCGACGAGCCGACGCCCATGGTGCCTTTCTCGGCGATCAGCATCAGGCGCTTGCCGGGATGCTGGATCTTCAGCGCCTGGATCTCTTTCTGGGCCTTTTCCGAGATGAAGCTCTTGCCGTGCAGTTCCCGGTCAGCGCGGGAATGCGCCTCGGCGCCCGGGGACATCAGGTCGGTCGAGATATCGCCTTCCGCCGCGACGTAGGTGACGACGTCAATTTTGTCCTCAATCTCCGGCAGTTTGGTGAAGAACTCGGCATTCGCGTAACTTTGCAGGATATCCTTGGCAATCGGGTTTCCGGCCTCGTAGGCCGCTTGCAGGCGGTCCGTGTCCGCGTCGTACAGGAAGACCTGCGTTTTCAGAACTTCGGCCGCGGCCTTGGCAATCTCGGCATCGTCGCCCAACGCCAGGTCGAGCAGTACCTCGACCGACGGCCCGCCCTTCATGTGCGAAAGAAGTTCGAACGCGAATTCCCGCGTGATCTCCTTGACGTCGGCCTGGCCTAGAACGATCTCTTTGAGGAACGCCGCTTTGGCGCCTGCCGCGCTCGTCGTTCCCGGTAACGTGTTGTAGATGAAGAACTTCAGCGAGTCTTCCCGATGCGCGTTGCCGGTATCTTTGATCTGCGCGATCAGTTCTGCGACAAGGGCGCCGTCTTCGATCGGTTTCGGATGCAAATCCTGCTTTTTACGTTCTGTGATTTCGGCCAAATAATCCGTGTACAAGCTCATGATTGCTCCGCGATACTGGGTGTTCTCGACAAATCAATGGCGAATCGAGTGGACGATCTCGCCAAAAAGCCGCCGGTGATGGTTTAGTTTAGCCTTGTTCGGCTTGCAAGGTGAATCTAATTGCTTGAATATGTTAGGGTTTAGTTCGATTTCATTCTGAATCAGCGGCCGTGCCGGGTTCAGACGAAAGCGGAGCGATTGGCTTGGAAAATTCTCCTTGCGTCTCCGCTCGGGTGATCAGACTTAAAGGCCATTGAAACCTTTATCGCGGCGGTTTTCCGACAAGGTCTGCGGATCGGCCCGGTCGAGAAAACGCCGGCCCAAATCAAGGAGGCTTCGCATGTCCGTCATCGGTCGTGATTCCCTGAACACCCGCCGCACCCTCAACGTCGGCGGCAAGGAATACGATTATTTTTCCCTGGAAGCCGCGGAAGCGGCCGGTATCGGCGCCGTCGGGCGGCTGCCGTTCTCGCTGAAGGTTCTGCTGGAAAACCTGCTGCGCCGCGAAGACGGCCGCACGGTGACGGTCGACGACGTCAAGGCCATCGCCAAATGGCTGGATACCCGCACGTCGGACCACGAAATCGCCTACGGGCCGGCCCGCGTGCTGATGCAGGACTTCACGGGCGTTCCCGCCGTGGTCGACCTGGCGTCCATGCGCGACGCCATGAACACCCTGGGCGGCGACCCGTCCAAGATCAATCCGCTCAGCCCCGTCGACCTGGTCATCGACCATTCCCTGATGATCGACAACTACGGCACGCCGACCGCGTTCAAGGAAAACGTCACGCTGGAGTTCGAACGCAACCAGGAACGCTATGAATTCCTGAAATGGGGCCAGGGCGCGTTCAACAACTTCCGTGTCGTGCCGCCGGGCACCGGCATCTGCCACCAGGTCAACCTGGAATACCTGGCTCAGGTCGTGTGGACGACCGAGGAAGATGGCCGGCAAATCGCCTATCCCGACACCTGCGTCGGCACCGACAGCCACACCACAATGGTCAACGGCCTGTCGGTCCTCGGCTGGGGCGTGGGCGGCATCGAGGCCGAGGCGGTGATGCTGGGCCAGCCCGTGTCCATGCTGATTCCCGAGGTGGTCGGCTTCAAGCTGACCGGCAGGCTGTCCGAAGGCACCACGGCCACGGACCTGGTGCTGACGGTCACGCAGATGCTGCGCAAGAAGGGCGTGGTCGGCAAGTTCGTCGAATTCTACGGCGACGGCCTGGACCACCTGTCGCTCGCCGACCAGGCGACGATCGCCAACATGGCCCCCGAATACGGCGCCACTTGCGGCATCTTCCCGGTCAGCCGGGCGACCCTGGACTACCTGACCTTCACCGGGCGCGACGCCGACCGCGTGGCCCTGGTCGAGGCCTATGCCAAGGCCCAGGGCATGTGGCGCGATTCCTCGACGCCCGACCCCGTGTTCACCGATACCCTGGAGCTTGATATCGGCACCGTCGTGCCGTCCCTCGCCGGGCCGAAGCGGCCGCAGGACCGCATCAAGCTGACCGACGCGGCCAAGGCGTTCAAGGACAATTTCAAGGAAATCTCCGCAGGTCGCGATACGCAGAAGAAGGTCGCCGTGCCACACTGCGATTTCGATCTCGAAGACGGCGCCGTTGTGATCGCCGCCATTACCTCCTGCACCAACACCTCGAACCCGGCGGTGCTGGTCGCTGCCGGTCTGGTCGCCAAGGCGGCCAACGAACGCGGCTTGAAGGCGAAGCCCTGGGTCAAGACCTCGCTCGCCCCCGGATCCCAGGTCGTTACCGATTACCTGAACGCCGGCGGCCTGACGGAACACCTGGACGCCATCGGCTACAACCTGGTCGGCTACGGCTGCGGGTCCTGCATCGGCAACTCCGGCCCGCTGAAGGACGACATCCACGAGGTCATCGAGGAGCAGAACCTGGCCGTCTGCGCCGTGCTTTCCGGAAACCGCAACTTCGAAGGCCGCGTCCATCCCCTGACCCGCGCCAACTACCTGGCGTCGCCGCCGCTGGTCGTCGTCTATGCGCTGGCCGGCAATATGAACATCGACCTGTTCAACGACCCCATCGGCCAGGACCGTGACGGCAAGGACGTCTACATGAAGGACATCTGGCCCACGAACAAGGACGTGGCGGACACCATCGCCAAGGTCCTGACGCCCGAAATGTTCCGCGCGCGTTATGCCAACGTTCTGGAAGGCGACGAGAACTGGAAGGCGATCAAGACCACCAAGTCGCTGACCTATACCTGGAATTCGGGTTCGACCTACGTCCAACACCCGCCGTTCTTCGAGGACATGGCCATCGACGAGGAAGGCAAGGCCGAGGACATCATCGGCGCCAGGCCGATCGCGCTGCTGGGCCAGTCGGTGACCACCGATCACATATCGCCCGCCGGCAACATCAAGGAAGACAGCCCCGCCGGCACCTACCTGATGGAGCATCAGGTGCGTCCCCGGGACTTCAACTCCTATGGTTCGCGGCGCGGCAACCACGAGGTCATGATGCGCGGCACCTTCGCCAACATCCGCATCAAGAACGAAATGGCCCCGGGCACGGAAGGCGGCTTCACCACCCTGCAGCCGACCGGCGAGGTGACGACGATCTACGAGGCCGCCATGGGCTACAAGGCCCAGGGCATCCCGCTGATCGTCATCGGCGGCGCCGAATACGGCACGGGTTCCTCGCGCGACTGGGCGGCCAAGGGCACGCGCCTTCTCGGCATCAATGCCGTGGTCGTCGAAAGCTTCGAGCGAATCCACCGCTCCAACCTGGTCGGCATGGGCGTGCTGCCGCTGCAGTTCGCCTCGGGCGTGACGCGCCAGACATTGAACCTGGACGGCACGGAAACCTACGACGTGGTCGGGCTCGACGCCGGCATCAAGCCGCGCATGACCCTGACGCTGCGCATCCACCGCCAGGACGGCACCACGGACGAAACGCCGGTGCTGTGCCGCATCGATACCCTGGACGAGGTCGACTACTACCTGTCCGGCGGCATCCTGCAGTACGTGCTGAAGCGTCTGGCCGCCTAGAGCGGTTCACATTTTATCTGAATCGAACCTGGATTCCCTTTGAGGGCGATTTGTGATTCAAGATGGATGCTGGATAAGGAGGCCAGCATCCATGACCCGACCTTATTCCAATGACCTTCGAGA
>Ga0210019_1001829_pt1 | contig 21757 bp, 22 predicted proteins | sample CryGeyCG2114_020_2_FD_183969 | JGI IMG/M metagenome (GOLD analysis project Ga0210019, IMG submission 183969) | Groundwater microbial communities from aquifer - Crystal Geyser CG11_big_fil_rev_8/21/14_0.20 (SPAdes) (version 2) | ecosystem: Environmental > Aquatic > Deep subsurface > Groundwater ...
ATTCTGCACGGTTAATGTGCGATGTGGGTTTAAAGGAACCATCCTTGTATCCTTCTACTATTCCTTTTTCTTTGAGGGATTCTATAGCCTGCGCGTAGGGCGTGTATCCCGGACGCACATCCGAAAACCCGAAAGCCGCAGAGGGTAGGAGTGTGGTAGCCAGTGAACAGAGCAAGAGGCTTGCAGTGGTGCTACGAAGCTTCATGGAATTTTCGGAATACAGCCGACAGAGTCTAGCAGATTGGAGCCCCTTCAAGTATTTTTTTACTCTATTTATGAATATATAGCAGTATAATGCTAAAAAATACGAATACATATTTTGAACAATAAATGAAAAAGATGTGTTTTATTGTAAAAAATAATTCCAATTAGAAACTATTTGAAAATAAAGTCAAATATTTTCATAATAAGAATATGTTTAGTAAAATTGACATTACATCTTTCTTGTCTACTCTGTATCTCATCTATGAAGCACATTCTTACCGTCGCATTCTTTGTGCTCGCACTTGCTCTTCCTTTTTCCGGGGTGAGTGCTGCGGAGGTGCATCCCTATGATATGCCTGAACGTATGACTCATGAGGGGAGTCATCGCTCGAACAAACTTGTGTGGGCATATGACGATATTCAGCGGTACTATGCAGCTACGTACCGCACTACCACTCATATGCTGCATCCGTACTACCGTAGTGCCGAAGGCAGGCGGTACGGACGCATACCACAGAGTATGTTTGAGTATACCTACCGGGAATTTGCTGCGGAAGTCATACGCCCTGACCGCAAGTACGGAGAGTAATCAGATTGAAATCCTTGTAACGTACAATTGCATTTCTTTCATTCTTCTACCAGTCTTTGCTTACATGACTCTGCAAGAACATTGTACTGCTGCCACACCGTCTTACTCTCATGAGAAGCACGGTGAAGCCATAGAGACAGTTCTTGCTCTGCTGAATGCGGAGTATAGAGAACATGTGTTTGCGTGTACTGTGTGCAGTACACCCGATGGTGTTTCTGAAATGCTGTATGTTTCCAGAGCCTTAAAGGAATCAGGATGGGTTGAGGGAGCCGGGAGCTTTTCTGGCATGGGTCAAATAGACCTCCGACGCATCTACGATGATCAGGCACCTGAGCATCTACTCACTGTTCCTCTACAACCGACAGAAGAGATATCAGTGAGTAATATTGTACAGAGATGCAGAGAACGCATCGCCGCTTTGGACAAAGTAGATGCCGATTGGTGGCAGCGTGTTTCCAGATGGAACAACTTGTATACCGCTCTCCGCTTAGATGTTGTCTTTCATCCTGATAAGGATTCTTTCACTGTGAGTTTTGAACCTGTTTCTGTGTAAGAATGAAGCTCGGGGAATATTTGACATAATACAAAAAAATTATATGATAATAATATATTATTCTCTTCACCATGGATCACTTGCCTAAGAACGTAAGTATTGTGAGCCAATCTCCTTTTAGCGGCTGCTATTCAGGCTTGAATGTATCGAAAGCTAGAGGAGATTCTAATGAACCCAAAGAACCACCTCCGGTATGTTGTTGTGATTGTCCCGAGACTGTACATTTCGCTCCCCACAACCTTTTTTCTAAATTGAATGATGAACAACGACGGAAGATAGATAGTGCTCTGCGCCGAGCGCTTGGAAAGGAAGATCTGCCAGATTGCAGCTTGATGCCACTTGAGAATGACATGATGCGGATTATGGCTTCTTTTACTGGACCCGATTTCTTTGATCCGGATAAAACAGACACGTTCCCATCTTGTGATGTTCCTATTGGAACGGATGTTTCTATTGCTTCAATTATTGAGAAATTTGTATGTGCATTTAAGAGTAAGGTTGAAGCAACTGAAGAAGGAAAATCCTTGATGTAGGGAGGTGGTGCAGCATATGTTTCCCCTGAATGAATAGAGCGCCATCTACAAAATCGCAGAACGATACGAGTGTCTTTCAATGGGTAAAAGATGTCATCTCTATTTTCATAGACCCTAGCCTTGCACAAGGTTTCCTAAAAAATGGGCCACACCGTCCGGAGAGGCGGTGGATCGGTGGGCCCTTCAGTAAGCAGACGAGCTGCTTACTCTTCGGGAGACCGAAACCTCACAAAGACTAAGCAGAAGACCACTATGCTCTCTTTTAAAATTGAGTCAATTATTTGAGCAACTATAAATATAGGGGGAACACAGTGCTCCCCCTGATGGCAGTAGGTTGACGTACCCCCAGAGCAACCAACGTACTACCATGAGCATTCTCTCACTCCATTTCTACGGGTCAATGAGATTGTCGTACTAAAAAATTGGGAGCTTCACGAGAAGCCCCCGTTGAGCAATTCCTTCGCCTGATCAGTACTGCTCAACACAAGAAATCCTTGTAGAGACATTGTTTCATACCTACTGCACAGGTCAATGCTTCTGTATGGAAAAGTTTGCATCACTCCTGCGTTGGAGGTGGTATGTGCAATCTTTGGAGCATGTTTGCAAGTGTGTCTTCTTGTGACACTCTGTACAGATGATGCGATCCCGCCCGCAGCGCAGGCAGGAAACCGCACAGTTCCCGGGGTCTCCGCAATGGGGGCAGAGTTTGTACTTTTGCGAAGGTCTGAGTTCCTGGTCCACGGAAACGCGATGGTCGAACACAAAGCATTCACCATCGAATTTTTGATGCGGAAACTTCCGGAGGTAGGCGAGTATGCCTCCCTGTAACTGGTAGACATTGGTATAGCCCTGTTTTTCCATTTCCAAAAGAGCCTTTTCACAGCGGATGCCACCGGTACAGTACAGAAGAACTTTTTTGTCTTTGGGGATTTCTGCTTTTTGCACAGCCCAAGGAAAGTCTTTAAAGCTCTGCATTTCCAGGTCTACCGCCTTTGCGAACATACCAATTTCCGTTTCGTAGTCGTTACGCGTATCCAGCACCACCACATCTTCCTCCAGTGCGTCATGCCATTCTTCCGGTGAAAGATGATGATGTTCCTCACTGGGACGTATGTCCGTATTTTTGAGAGCAACTACTTCGGGTCTCACCTTTACGAACCAGCGCGGAAACACATATTCTTCCGCAAAACTATCTTTAAAAACAATCTCTCCAAAGTGTTTCTGCATAAGCTGCTTCCATTCCTGTATGGCAGATGCCAGACCGCAGACTGTGCCGTTTACCCCTTCTTCTGCAAGCAACACCAGGCCACGCATTCTTTTGGCTTTGCCAAATGTCTGCAATTCCTTTTGAAGCGAAGAAAGTGTGCCCTCCTCCAGAGGAGTAAATTTGTACCATGCGGTAATACTGATTCCCGTTTTCATACAGCTAGTTTACAATAGGTGTATGAAAAACGCTGCAATGATTTCTCTCATTTTCACCATAGGCCTTGTGCTTGCCATTGTAGTGTTTATGATTTGGGCACGTTCCCCCCATCCCATAGCGTCTGCATTGTCCCATACAGATGAAGAGTGGAAGGAGATGCTTACTCCCGAGGAGTACCGCATTACACGGAAAGCCGGAACAGAACCTCCACACAGCAATGATGCGTACACGTACATGTTCCGTACACAACCTGGAACGTTTTATGACGTCACAGGGGAACAGGCACTCTTTCGTACCGAAGATGAGTTTGATTCCGGTACCGGTTGGCCCAGTTTTACCAAGCCCATAAGCCCCGATGCCCTCATAGAACGCACTGATTTTAAACTGGGATATCCGCGTACCGAAATACTCTCAAGTACGTATGGGCACCACCTGGGTCATGTATTTACGGATGGTCCGGAACCTACGGGACTGCGGTACTGTATGAATGCAGCCGCATTGAAGTTTGTGCCGGATGAGGGGTAATTCCTTACCTAAGCCCTTCGTCGCACACATCCTTGATTTGCGCACCTATGCTGCACCCACGGAGGGGTGCAGCTGCGGTGATAATTGAAAGAATAGAGCCGCACCCCTTCGTGGGTGTGGCTCCATGAGGACGGATTATATCAATGGCAGCCGCATTGAAGTTTGTGCCGGATAAGGAATGAGCAACAACAAAGTATGTGGTACGCAGGTGACCTACATACCACATACGAGATACGATATACTTTGTCTTCTACATCATTCCTCCCATTCCTCCACCCATAGCCGCTGCAGCTGCAGCTGCCTCAGCGGGGTCCGGGTCCTTGGGGATTTCTGAAATGGCTGCTTCCAGTGTAAGGAACATAGAGGCGACCGAAGCGGCATTTTGCAGAGCGGAACGTGTGACCTTCTTGGGGTCTATAATCATGGCTTTGACCATGTCCTCGTACTCACCTGTTAGCGCATTGTAACCTTCGTTGCCTTTCATCTGCCGGACTTTATCTACGACCACATCTTCCGCAGCTCCGGCGTTTGCGGCAATATTCGAAAGGGGAGCGACGAGCGCTTCCTTCACTATTTCTACTCCAATCTGTTCATCTTCATTCTTTAACTTGAGGGCATCCAGTGCTTTGAGTGAGCGGATGTAAGCTGTTCCTCCTCCGGGAAGGATTCCTTCCTCTGCTGCTGCGCGTGTAGCAGAGAGCGCGTCTTCCACACGGTGCTGACGTTCCTTCTGCTCTACTTCTGTTGCGGCTCCCACCCGAATAACGGCGACACCGCCGGTGAGTTTAGCCAGGCGCTCTGCAAGCTTTTCTTTGTCGAAGTCAGAAGTGGAATTCTCTATGGCGGTTTTAATCTGGTTCACCCGTGCTTCTATCTCACTCTTTTCACCGGAACCTCCCACAACGGTGGTGGAGTCCTTGGTGGCAATAATCTTTTTTGCTCTGCCCAGATCTTCCACGGTTGTGTTTTCCAGCTTGAGACCGACTTCTTCGGAAATGACGCGACCACCGGTGAGGGCGGCAATATCGCGCAAAATCTCCTTACGCCTGTCGCCGAAGGCCGGTGCCTTTACGGCCAGTGCGCTAAAGGTGCCACGCAGTTTGTTCACTACAAGTGTAGCGAGCGCTTCTCCTTCTATGTTTTCTGCAATGATGACAATCTCCTTCTTTCCCTTTTGTGCCAGACCTTCCAGGAGAGGCAAAATTTCCTGTATGGAACCGATCTTCTTATCTGTAATCAGAATATAGGCATTCTCGAATACGGCCTCCATGCGGGAGGTATCTGTAACGAAGTACGGTGAAATGTAACCATTATCGAACTGCATGCCTTCTACGTATTCCTTCTCTAATCCGAGCGTTTGGCCGGACTCTACGGTGACGACGCCGTCTTTGCCTGCTTCGTCAATGACTTCGGCAATGATGGTACCTACCTCTTCGTCCTGGGCAGAAATGTTGGCGACAGCCTTGTATTCGGCTTTGGAAGAGATGTCTTTCTTCATCTTTTCGAGTTCATCTATGACCGTTTCTACTGCTTTATCTATACCCCGCTTTATGGAAATGGCATTGGAGCCACTGGAGAGGTGCTTGAGTCCTGCAACCATCATTGCATGTGCAAGAACTGTAGCGGTGGTTGTTCCGTCTCCTGCGGCGTCATTCGTTTTAGTGGCAGCTTCCTTTACCAGCTGCGCTCCCATGTTTTCGAACTTATCTTCCAGTTCTATTTCTTTGGCGACGGATACACCGTCTTTGGTCACGGTGGGTGCGCCATAACTCTTTTCTATGAGGACATTTCGTCCTTTTGGACCCATGGTGGCGCGCACGGCGGCCGCAAGCTTGCTGACACCGGAGAGAACTTTGGTACGTGCTTCGTTACTAAAGAGGAGTTGTTTTGCCATAGTGTGAAATGAGAAAAGAAAATGCGAATAAAACGGCTAGTTCACTTTGCCTAGAACGGATTCCAGACGGAGAATTTTTACTTCCACGTCTTTGCCTGTTTTGTCTTTGAGCTTTACATCATCTCCGGCGTACTTGCCAAAGAGGACTTTATCACCCACTTTCAGGAAATCTTTAGGGTTGGCACAGTCTTCACCTACACCACCGGATCCCATTGCTATCACGACACCTTCGGAGGGTTTTTCACCATCTGCAGTATCGGGAATCACAATGCCCGATGCCGTGACTTGTTCTTTTTCCATTGGAACCACAACCACACGGTCCCCAAGGGGGTCTATGGTTACGGCGAGTTTTGGGATATCTGCCATACGTTCTAGAAGAAAAGGATAAAAACAGGATGTGTTGACAAAGAGGTGTTAGCAGTCTCCTTTAGAGAGTGCTAAGCAGTCGAAAGTATAGAGTGCTACATGTTGTCGTCAAGAGATTTGTTATGATGTTTTTTCAGTAGCAGACACACCAATAATGATCTCTTGCTGTCTGATAGGGTTCCTTCCTATACTGTGCGCAACTATTTCCCCTTTGCTCTTATGAAGAAGTTCCTTCGCTCGTTTTCGGTGGGCTCCTTTGCAGTCGGCCTTACTCTTGGAGTGGTGGGTACCGCACTGAGTGCTTCCCGTGCCGGTTCTTCCGTGTTTCCCGATGTTCCCGTAGGGTCTTACTACGATGCTGCGGTCGGTGAAATGTACGGACTCGGTATTATTACCGGATTTGGGGATGGCTCGTTTCGGCCGAACGACGGTCTTACGCGCGGCCAGGCTGCTGTAATGATGCAGCGCCTGCGCAACGAGGTGCTGGGTATAGAGCCAAGTAGCAGTAGTGCAAGCAGTAGCTCTTCGCGGTCCCGCAGAAGCTCTTCTGCGTCTTCTGCAAGTACGAGCAGCAGCAGTTTTTCTGCGCCAGCAGTGAATGAGCACGGTAAATTCCGCTTTACAACCAATGCATACAGCGTCGATGAAGATGAGGAGTCCATTACAATCAGTATTGTACGAACCGGAGGGAATACCGGAATGGCGTCGGTGGATTACAAAGTGGTGGATGGGACAGCCAAAGGAGACTCGGACTTTGAGAAGCAGGAAGGTACACTGGTTTTTGATGACAATGATACGAGTAAATCATTCTCTCTTACTATTCTGAACGATACGGAGAGTGAAGGGGATGAAACGGCCACCATCCAACTGAGTAATGTGACCGGCGGCGCAGAAATTATTGATCCCGATGCTGCCACACTGACCATAGTGGACGATGAAACTGCAAGCTCCAGCAGTGCCGCGGCGCAGGAAGGTCCTGCGCAGGGCACGCTGCAGTATGCTGCAACCATGTTTACAGCAAATGAGAACCAGGGCAACAGTACCATTACTGTTGAACGGTTGGGTGGGACCAAGGGGGAGGTTTCCGTGCAGTACAGCATGACAGATGGAACGGGAAAGAACGGAGTCAACTATACAAAAACCAGTGGTACGTTGACGTTTGGGGATGGAGAAACAACAAAGAGTTTTACGCTCGGTGTACTGGATAACACTGATATAGGAGGCAATAAAACTGTGAATCTTACCCTGAGCAGTCCCACAGGAGGAGCTGTATTGGACGAGAAATATATGAAATCTACACTGACTATTTTTGATAACGAGGTTGGTTCTTTTGGTTCGGGTTCGTTCCGTTTTACGGAAAATGATTATGACGTACTGGAGTCGGATGGGTATATAGATATTCCTGTTCTGCGTCAGGGTGGCTCTTTGGGGCAGGCCACGGTTCAGTACAAAACGAGTGATGGTAGTGCACATAAAGGCTCAGATTACGAAGAGTCCAGTGGCACACTTACATTCCGTGCGGGAGAGACAACCAAGTACTTCCGTGTAAAAGTGCTTACAGATCTTGTCTCCGACGGAGGCGAATCGGTCACTCTTACACTCTCGAGTCCTACCAAGGCGACACTTGCTTCTCCCAGCAGCGCTTCGCTCATGATTTATTAGTCCTATGACAGAGTATGTTCCCTCACCCAGGAAGGTTCTGCGTGTTGCAGGCCTCCTGGGTCTGCTGTTGCTCTTTATCTACGGAGCATCTCTTTCCAATGGTTTTGTAGACTGGGATGACGGTCTGCTGATAGTGGAGAACCCCATCGTCCATGAATTTTCGTTTGCGTCCGTGAAGGAAGCATTTACGACGTACGATCCCGAGCTCTACATACCGCTTACCCTGGTGAGTTACCAACTGACAGATTTGATTGCCGGTATGGATCCCTTCCTCTTTCATTTAGGCAATCTACTTCTCCACATTCTGAACGCTGCGCTCGTTGCCTGGTTCGCGTATTTGCTTACAGGAAAGCAATGGATAGCCGCAGTCACGTCACTTCTCTTTGCTGTGCACCCACTGCACACCGAGGCGGTGGCGTGGGCGAGTGCACGCAAAGATGTACTTTCTCTCTTTTTCTTTCTTCTCACACTCAATGCCTACCTTGTGTTTCGTTGTACCAAACACAGAGTGTGGTACAGGTGCAGTGTACTGATGCTCCTATTGAGTCTGCTTTCCAAAGTTTCTGCCATAGCCACGCCACTGGTGCTTCTTCTGCTTGACTGGCGTGAAGGCAGGAAGATAGATAGAGAGGCGCTGCTGGAGAAGGTGCCCTTCTTTTTTCTGTCTTTCATCTTCGGTGTTGTTGCACTGGGTGGAAAGAGCGGGAACGACCATTTGCTTTTTGCCAAGGTACTCATTGGTTCCAAGGCGATAGTGTTCTACCTGCAAAAACTTCTTTTCCCTACGGGACTTTCGGTGTTGTATCCCTTTACAGAGCCTATTTCTTTACACAATATTCATCTTCTCATTCCGTTCCTTGTAGTGATGATTCTTTCTCTGCTTGCATGGCGACTGCGCACAAAGAACAGAAACATTCTCTTTGGCTGGCTCTTCTTTCTCTTCACTGTTCTGCCTAGCTTCAGCAATTTTGCAAAAGGGTTAGATACGCCAAGTGACATCTATTTTGCTTCGGACCGGTATGCGTATATGCCGAGTGTGGGTTTGCTCTTTCTTGCTGCTCTTCTCTTCCATCATCTGCTCTCTATCCGTCCAAAACTGGTACAGGGTTTGGTTGCGGCTACGATTGTACTTTTTGCGTTTCAGGCGCATGCACAGTCTCTGGTTTGGAAAAATTCCGAGTTACTCTTCACTCATGTTCTTGCGTACTATCCAAATTCCCACGTCGCCTACAATAATCTGGGGAGCTTGCGCTACCGAGCAGGGGAGAGAGAGGAGGCTCTGGAATACTACAGAAAGTCGCTTGCCATACGCCCTAACGGCATGGCGTACTACAATCTCGGTCAGTACTTTACGGAAGTTCACGAAACGGAGAAAGCACGGGAGGCTTACCGGCAAGCCTTGATTTACCGGCCAATGGATGTGAAGACTCTCTTGAACTTTGCCGCTATGGAAATAGGAACAGGAGAGTATCAGAGCGCTATTCATCACCTTTTACGGGCAAAAGAAATAGATGACTCACTTTCTGCCTTGTACTACAACCTGGGTGTAGCCTATGGAAAATTAGGAAAGAGAGAGGAAGCGCTCGCATCTCTCAGGCGCGCTCTGGAGATGACACCGGGGGACGAAGAGGTACAGGAACTCGTCGGGAAACTTGAACTCTAGCGAGAGTGCAGCATGTCTACCTTGTTCCTGCAGCACAATATTCGTATGGTGTATGTATCTATGTTGTACCTGAGTACCATACTTTTCTTTTTTGCACTGGATGCAGTACTCATTTGCTTACTGAGATTTTACAAGAAATTTTCTCCGGTGCCGCTGGTGCTTGCCACTGTTCTGTTTGGCTGCCTAGCGATTCCCATTGATATTTTTTTTACGTGGTACGGCGTATGGACCTTCGGGACGGAGCGTGCACTTGGTATTTGGTTTTTTGGACTGCCTCTTGAGGAGTATCTGTTCTACATCAGCGTGCCTCCGTTTGTAGTCTTGCTTTCGCAGTACATTCAGATGCTGTGTGCACAAAAACACTTAGCAAAAAAGTCCCTACAATAGGTATTTACCCGACTTCGCAGAATGCCCCCTGCGCCTGCCTGCCGGCAGGCAGGTAAGCTGGGGGATGAATGCGCTTAGTCAACATGCGATACTGCTTCGCCGGGTTTCGCGAGCGACGCCGCAGGCGTAGTGGAAGATACCGCCTGCGTAAGCTGGCGGAGCTTCACCCATGTACCAGAAATAGGGCATCTGCCTGCGGTAGGCAGGCGCGATGCCTGCGTCTCAAAAGAGGGTCCAGGACTCCGGACCTCCATTTAGTAGTTAAACGATACTTGATTTATTAAAATAATATAGTAAAATATACACTCTTATGCAGGTGAGCTTTACGCTAATAGCGACCGGGCTTGGAGGAATAACGGCTATTTGGGCCATATTCACCAAAGCAGGGCTCGATGATTCCGGTGAAGCAGGAGGAAATCTGCTTGTGCTCGTACTTGCCATACCACTGGCCATTCTTCTGGGTCTGGCTCTGGTATTTGTGGTTCCTATGCTTTTGGCTGTTGCAGGTGTGGTACTGGGCGTAGTTGCCATAGGTGCACTGCTCTATGGTTTGTGGAGAGTACTCTCCTCAGATGAACTGGAACCTGTGTTTCGCGGTTTTTCTGCTTTCGTCAGGCAGATGTTTGTACGTCTGGGACGTTTGCTGCGGTCTCTCTTAAGAGAGACCGCAAGGTTTGTAAAGAGTCTTTTGCAAAAGAGTGCACAGTTTATTTCAAAGACTTTGCGCAGCGTGAGAAAGGCATTCCGGAAGAAGGTGACGGATACCAATGCAAAAAAAGATGAGCGCGCTGCTGAGCGCCAATCTTCTTCGTCTTCACGCTCTAACAGCCAGCAAAATGCATCTCTTTTACGGCTCACTGCCCTGCATCATGCATTTTCATTTCGTACACGCAGAAAACAGGATCGTGACATTATCCGGACGCAAACCATACGAAATCAGAGGAAGCAGTCTGCCGGGAACGAAACGAAGAGTCGGCATACCCGGATGTTTTCTTTTGCATTGCTTTTGCTTAGACGCCGCAAGCAGAAAGAGGAACAGAGCGATCGTAATACTACACAGATGCAGAAAGAGGGGAGTGTCGCATCTTCCCATTCTGGTGTGCAGGCATCACAGACTGTATCTACCCAGTTTGGGTCACCTGCAGCGCACACCCACACAGATGAACGTTCTTTCTGTATGGCTTCTTCAGAAAAAACTTCTGAAAATAACCGACTGCCAGTGCAGGAAAATTCCTCCAAGCAGTCAGTTGCTACACACCCCTCACTTCAGAAAATTTCTGGAGAAGAGGTTTTGGATAGGGAAGAGGCTTCTGCCCAGGAGCCGGAGAGCTCTCGGCGCGGAGTTTTGCCGGATGCGCCTGAAGCACACAGAGAAGATACCCCGACAGCCGGAGCGGGGAGACTGGCAGAGGAATCTCAGGCCCATGTACGGCATACAGCGATGCCCAAAGAGGTGAATCAATATGCACCTACGTACCAGGCAAAACGCCATACAAAAACGCATGGTGCAAGAGAGATTGCAGTTCGTAGAGAAGCAAATCCTTTGTACACTGTACAGACATCTTCTGGGAGCTCAAGCGTAGAGCAGTCCGCAAGATCCTCTGTACCTGCTACTCCGATAGTACGTAATGCTTTCTTTTTTGAGAGAGGGAACATTGCTGATTTCCTTTCTTTTGCACTTGTACAGAATATGCAGAGAACGAGGCTCGCAAAACAGAGGCTGGTAGCATAAGAAAAATCATCGTCTCGGAATGATTGCGCCTACTATAGGTCTGCGTATACTCCTGCTACATATGCCGGTGTGGCGGCCCGTCTACGTCTCCTAGACTCCGGACGGGTGAATAACTTTTCATTGATCTTTCTCTTCAGCATTTTCTGTATTGCCGATGTGGCGGAATTGGTAGACGCGCACGCTTCAGGAGCGTGTGGGAGCAATCCTGTGTGAGTTCGAGTCTCACCATCGGCACCATTCGACTCGTCCGCCTCCGGCGGACTCGCTCATGGTAAACCACGATTTTAAATCGACTCGTCCGCCTCCGGCGGACTCGCTCATGGTAAACCACGATTTTAAATCGACTCGTCCGCCTCCGGCGGACTCGCTCATGGTAAACCACGATTTTAATCGACTCGTCCGCCTCCGGCGGACTCGCTCATGGTAAACCACGATTTCAAATCAACTCGTCCCGCATACGCGGGACTCGCTCATGGTCGTTGCCCGCCTGCAGAGGACTACTCCGGCCATTCTCCCCTGAAAGAATTGGGGGTGAGATATACACAAAAATTTGGTATCCTTCTATCCATGATGCAATTCCTGCGTCGCATAGATCCACAGTCTCTTGCTCGTTCTTTGGTGTACGGGCTTCTGGCTTTTACCGTGCTTTGGAAGGGGGGGAAGAGCCTGGAGTCGACGTGGCTCTTACTTGGCACTGCGGCCTGCATAACGCTTTTTGCTCATCCAAAGGTACGAACGGCACGTCAGGATGTTCCAATGCTTCTGTGGTCCAGTGTTATTCTTTTTATCCTCTGGACTATTGCAAGTTATCTGCATACGACCACACAAAATTACGGACTGGATGAAGTGCTGCGTACTGCAGCACTGGGATTGCTGTTCCTCTGGGTTCTGCGTTTTGATCTGCGGGAACGCAACCAGATAACGGATCAGCTGATTCGTCTGGTGGGGGCGGTTACACTTACGGCATGTGGCATTGGTTTGCTTGTGTACATCTTTCAGCCCGTGGACCGTTTTGTAGGAACAATTTTTGACCACCGCTTTCACACAGACTACTGGCCGAATGCCTGGGCAGAGTATCTTCTGCTTACCTGGCCCATCGTGTATTACTGGTGTTTCCGGTCGTGGGTTTTTCGTCAGTTGAACACGCTGACGCTGGTGGAGGTTCTGTGTCGCTCTTTTCCGGTTGGTTTGGTGGTGGGGTGCCTTTTCCTGAGTTACTCCCGTGGAGGCACTATTGTATTCTGTGCGCAGCTCTTCCTCTGGTTTTTGCTGTACTATCTCTCTGCCCGGGACCAGTTCCCCCGCAAAAAAATTACATTGCTTGTTGTGGTTATAGGAGTAATAGCATCTTTAGTCTTTGGTGCGGCAAATAGTTTACGGAACGATCTTTTTTCACTGCAGTCGGTTACGCAGAAAGTGACGCTTACCTCTGCAGAAGGCGCTTCTTCCATTACGGAACGCGTCCAGTTCTGGGCACAGGCAGCGCACCTTACAGAGCAACATCCGTTTTTCGGGTGGGGCCCTTACAGTTTCCGTTTTGTGCAACCGCGCATGCAAACGGAAGTACTGGCTACATCGGATCATCCGCACAATGTCTTTTTGAAGCTTGCTGCTGAGCGTGGAATTCCTGCCATGCTTCTGTTCGCAATCATTGTCGGTTCAATTCTCCTACGCGCTGTAAAGACTGAACTTTTGAGTCGTAGGAGAGTGAGGACAGAACATTCCTCGCTTGAATTGGTGTTTCTTGTTGCACTCACAGGGGCACTTGCACATAACCTCATGGACTACAATCTTCAGTTTGTAGGTATTGCTCTTGTTTTTTGGCTTTTTCTTGGACTGTTGGCAGGTCGCATAGCGTTTCAGGGAAAAATGGTCGAGTATCGTTTAGCAAGAGCGGTTGAATGCACTCTGGTGATCCTACTCCTCATTACTGCGGTTCTAGAGGGTGGATATCTTGTTCTTTCCTCTCTTGGCCGGCATGCCGAGGCGGCAGGAGAGACCCAAACAGCGCTACAGTGGTACGAGCGTTCCAAAGGGGAGTGGTTCAGTCGTGACCTGCATCTGAGCCGTGCGACACTGCTCCTGAAAGAAAACAAAAATGCAGAAGCAGCCTCTGCAGTACAGGACTATTTTGTGCAAAACAGACAGGATGCTCGTGCATGGAAATTGTTGGGAGATATAGAGTTTGCAAGAGGAAACTATGATGACGCTTACGACGCGTACAGACAGGCCTACGATCAAGGGCGTTTTAATGATGTAGGTATTACTCTTGGCCTGCTGCGTACCATGCTGATTCAAAATAACTACGAGGAGTTACATGTTCGTCAGCCGGAATTTGAAAACATTCTGCGGCGTTTTGGAAATGCCATAGTACTGAACACCCACTTTATAGCGCTTTCTCCAAATGTTGAGGCCTTTGTGCAAATTGCCGAGCGATTTGCGCAACTGTTCCCGGAAAATGCACCGTTGTATGAAGTCCTGGCTGCACGGGCAGACCATAATGCCACTGTAGAGCGCGAGCGAACCGCAGCGAGGCCGCCGGGCTTTTTATGGTAAGGATTTTTGCGCTTCCGTTTGGTTTCTTTTACAGTTGGTACACATGCGTTTTTTACTTCTTCTCTGCATTGGCCTCATTTCTCTGGTTTCCTGCAACAGTCTTCCTAAAGACTCTGCAGTAGGCACCAATCCGGATAACTGGACTGAAAAGGTAGAAGTTGCCATGCCCAAGGCGGACAAGGTGGTAGATGAGCAGCACGGTGCGGAAGTCTGGTTTGCCATAGGAGCTGTGGCAAATTCAGGAGATTTGCCTGCAAATGGTGTTGCGCAGGCACACTACTTTGAGGATGGCTCGTACCTGCAAAATCTCAAGGTCAACATAGAACGTCCGGAGAACGGCTTTTTTTACGAGGGTTGGCTTGTGGATGGAGAGAGCTGGGTGAGCCTTGGGCACCTTCAGAGCCATTTTGGTGATGCACGTCATGCCGTACAGTTCAGGCAAGTGCAAGATCTGCGTTCGTATCTACAGGTTCGTGTAACGTGGGAGAAGGATGACGGAGATCCTGCTCCGGGCGACGTGGTAGCAGAGGGTCTGCTGAAGGTAACGAAGCGCTAACAGACTTGCAGCATTGCTCAACTATCTGCAGTCTTTCATCTTCGGTGAGGGGTGCCAGCGGAGTGCGGGGTAGCACAATCTCTTCCCGTATTGAACCATCGGAAAACAAAATTTGCGCATATGCCCAATAGAAGAATGCATTGTAATCATGGAAAATTGTCATTTGTACCACGGAAGGTTTCTGGTGCGGTAGAAGAATCTCTGGTGTACGCATAGGAGTAGAAGAATGAATGGATATACAAAAAATGCCTCTGTATACAGGGGCGTCTTTGGAATGAATTCTTCAGCGATGCTGTAACAGGTGCGCCCCTACCCGGAACACCAGGAGGAACAGGGGGAGCAGTTGAGGACGTAAGCACCGTTCACAGTGTGAACATACTCCATGGTCGAAGTATGATCAAGAGGTTTATAAAAATCATGACTTAGCGTGCAGTTAGTACGCTAATTTTAGGTTCAGGAATTTCCCAGCCTCTTACTACACAGTATGGAGAGAGGCGCTGTTCACTCACAAGACGGAGGTTGTGGGAGATTGAGTAGTGAGTGGGCTTTCCGGTACTTCATCCTATCCCTTTCCTCTTAGCCGAGGGTGGGGAGGCTCAGCATCATACTCAGAATGAAGATGGTGATGAGCGTTGCGTGCATGAGCACGACGGGGGATGAAACGCGGTGTGTGAACTGTTTCACGTATACCATAGTACGTCTGAAAAGGAAGGGACGCAGTTTACGGACCCCAGTCTTATTGTCCAGTACTAATTGGATCATTTTTGTATTCAAGAAAATACCTGGTCACTATAGCCTATTTAGGTCTACTACTAGGGCTCCAGAGCTCTTTATGACATATAATCTTTCAAAAATTCATATTGTATAAAAAATTTGTTCAAAAAATAAGGAAATATGTCCTTTTATAATAATGCAATGGCTTTCAAAAGAGCAAATGTGCCTTATAGCGCTGTAGTGGCATCTCCGGAATCTAACGGAGAAGTGAGGCATGCCTGCTTTGTGGTGCACCAGCGATTGAGTGCCTGAAGACAGGCTTTAAAGCTCGCATATGTTGCATTTGGATCGTGACCGTATCCGTCTACCTGCTCATCACCTACATTCATACGTACAATGCCCCATACCGGTGCTTCGCGTCCTAACTTTTCTTTTTCTTCAGTATCACCTTCCTCCTCGCCACGACCAATTGTGTCATGCGTTACTGCTTTTTCAATCCATTCTCGCACATCAATGTATATGCCGAAATCATCTCGTAGAACATGGCCAATGCCTTCAACGAAAGCAGAAGTGGGTCCATCTCCTCTTCCGCTAAACGGGTGATCATTTCCATGTACCTGTAATGTGCCTATGATCTCTACGTAAGGAGCAATATGCCTATCTTCACGTTTGGCGTATGTAATACTTAACTCGTCATACTTTACTTCCAGTACCGCAGGATTCCCGTTACGTTGCGCTTCCCAGGCCGTTGCTTCAAGAAGAGAATCTGTAACACTGCCCCCCAGGAGTAGAGACATTTGGTAAGCGTCGAGATAGGTTTTCCGGAGTTTCTCATCGGAGAGAGTGATCCCCTTTGCTTCCAGTATGGCACGCAGACCTTTGTGCCCTGACTGGTCACTGAAGACAAACGGAGTGCGTATATCTACGCCAATGACATTGGGATCATAGGATGCAAACATACGTGGTTCCTTTAGTATGCCGTCCTGGTGCATGCCTGCAGCCGTACGGTGTACATACTCGCCCACACCCGGTTGGTAGGGTGAACGTTCTATATTGAGTGCCCAACTGCCCAATGCCGATACTTTTTCAGCATTCTTAAGGCGTTCCGGCGTCATGCCTTCCATACGTGCATGCTCAGGATAGCTGGAATAGCCCTCGACTTCCGTGCAGAGCAGGTAGGTAAGCAGTGCCAAGTTTCCGGCACGTTCGCCCTCTCCGTTTATGGTGCCTTCCACAATGTCCATCAGTTTTCGCTTTGCAGCAATAAGAGCGTTTGCCACTGCAATGCCACGGTCATTGTGCAGATGCGCGCTCCACTGCACCGTTTCATGTCCGGGAGTTCCTTCTTTGAGTTCCTGGAGGAACTCCGCATAGGCTTCGGGATCATTGATGTGACCAACCGTGTCCGGTACGGAAATAATGGTGGCTCCTGCTTCTATAAATGCCGCACTCAGATCCATAAGATACCGGATATCTGCACGTGTGGAGTCTTCGAGATACACGAGAAGTTCGTCTATGTTCTGTGCACTTGCATATGCTACAGATTTGCGGAATTGTTCAAGCATGGCAGATCGCTTTCCCGGTGTCTCTTTTCCTGCGACTATGCCAAATTTCTTGAGCTGCAAATCGCTTACGGATGTAAGAAGAGCGATCCCTTTTCGTGCTGCAGGTTCTACTGTTTTTGCTGTGAGATCAATATCCTGCTGTTTAGCCCGTGCAAAACCCAGAATACAGGTCTCGGCTCGTTCCCTATGATCAAAAGCAATGGAACCTACTATGCGCTGTGCTCTGGGGCCTGAAATAGGAATGCCCGCCTCTATGTACTGCATGCCGAACTCACTTGCTGCAAGTGCATACTGCCGAAAGAGATCAATCTGGCTGTCTAGTTTTTGCCCCAAACCTTTCCGTATTGCCTGGTTGCCATCGCGGAGAGTTGTATCGAGCAGTTTCATAGTCCAAAAAAATCAAAATAAAACAAAAACCCCCGGCTACGTGCCCGGGGTGAAGTGGCTTAAAACGTATCAGCAGCTACCTCCTCACGCCGAGCGCAAGAATAATAATGCTGCTAATTATGGACTGATACATCATTGCTACGCATAGGTTAGTGCTTTTTTGTGGAAAGTCAAATTATTTGATGTTCGTCTCGCATGCAACTTGGTCGGGGTGGTGGGACTCCCTTCGACTCGTCGTTCGCCTTTGGCGCACTCCTCGCTCAGGATAAACTTCTCGCCCACCACGTTCGTATTCCTCTCTTTTCCCGGTTATGTGTGAATATTTCCAGTGGTCGGGGTGGTGGGACTCGAACCCACGACCTCATGAACCCGAATCATGTACTCTAGCCAACTGAGCTACACCCCGTGGCGGGCAGTATATCGCAAGTTTTGGTCATTGCTACTTCATAGCGATCAGGATCCCGGGGGTTCTTTCTGTTTTTCATACGGCTTCGCATTATACATGAGACCTTCATCAGAGACTGAGAAAGGAGGGTTTTCATATCCTACCAGAGTAGGTTTTATGGCGATAATGCAAGTGCCAGTTTGTTTTCCGCATTTAGAAGAGAAAAAACGTGCTATCTTTCTCATATATTTTAGACTGTATGAATGAAAAAAATGGCAGTTGCAAAAACGGTATTTCCTGAAAAAAGTGGTGCCGGTCAGTGTCCAGTATCATTCTTTGCCCATGCATCCCGTCTTGCCGAAACTCTTCATGGGGAGACCGTACGTATTCTCTCTGAACAGAGTAAAACATTTCAGGATATTGCCCGTGTGTTGCTTCCTGAGACATATACCCAGTGTCCGAATCTGGCACAAATGGCTGTAGCAAGAGCTGCACGTAAGGTATTTTCAAAAGATGAAGTAGAGAAAATTCGCGAACGTAACAGGCAGATTGCCGTGAAGAGAGGGGGTCTTGCCTGTCATCCTTTTGAGCAAAGCAATGCAGAGCTTGAGCCCAGCGTAGTGAAAAAAGTTGCCTGGTCACCGGAAGAAAAAGAGGATTTGATTGCAATGGCTTCAGGTAAGAAATACGCCTACACAGGCGGATGGCACAATGGAAAACCGTGTTTTTCCTACATTGCCTATGAGTTGAATGTGCGATACCACAATTCCATAGCAGTACGCACGCCCAATGCCTGTTCAAGAAAGTACAAAAGAGAACTTTCTCAGCGTACGAAAGGCGCTAGGATGGCTGAGTGAATAGACTGCTCCATACAAAGAGTACGATCGTGCCGCAGGACTTCTTCGCCCGACCCGTTCTTCATGTTGCGCAAGATCTTCTCGGGAAATACCTCGTTTCAGAGAGTGGGGAAGGCATGATTACCGAAGTGGAAGCATACGATGGGCCGGAAGATAAGGCATGTCATGGGCGGTTTGGTCGCACACAGCGTACAGCGCCGATGTTTGGTCCTGCAGGCCACTGGTATGTATACCTCGTCTATGGCATGTATCAGATGCTGAATGCCGTAACGGACAGCGAAGGGTACCCTGCTGCTGTCCTTGTTCGAAGCGTAGGGCAATGGAATGGACCCGGAAAGTTGACCAAGGCATGGGGTATAGATGAAACATTCAATGCAAAACGGATTCAGCCTTCTTCGGGACTGTGGGTAGAAGATCGCGGTACGGCTGTGCCGTCATCATCTATACAACAGCTTCCCCGCATTGGCATAGACTATGCGAAGGAGTGGAAGAACGTACCCTATCGTTTTCTGCTACCGCATTCGAACCAAAGCCCACAGACATAAGACATACACGCGTAGCAGCCTCATACCACCCTGCCAGCGGGGAATATTGGATGTGCCGTACTTTCTTGCCCTGTAGTGTACGGCGATTTCTTTTGCAGTGCACCGCATGACGGGAGCAATAAACAACAGGGCAAAATCTCCGTAGTAATCGGCGGCAAAAATGTGCGGATAGAGTGCACGCACTGCATTGTAGTCTTTTCGTAAGAACACTTTGGTACCGCAGAGTGCATCGGTCATCTTCTCTGCAAAAAATGGACGCCAGATGACTGCAAATGCTCTGTTAGCTGCATTATTCCAGAATCGCATGGCTCCTTTTTCCATAGGATGCAGGTACCGTGAGCCGTATGTAAAGGTTGCTGATCCGTCACAGAAGGGTTTGTAGAGTTCCTCCAAGGACTCAGGGGGCACCGTAAGGTCAGCATCCAGAATGAAAATAACCTGGCCACTGGATGCGGCAATGCCCTTCCAGACAGCATCGGCTTTCCCCTTGCCTTCCTGTTGCAGTAGTTTGAGTTTTGGCCATGATTTCTCGTGTCTCCTGGCGCATTTCCGGAGTTCTTTCCAGGTGGCATCGGTTGAGTTTCCTTCTACAAAAATCAATTCCATATCCGGACAGAAGTGTGGCATCTCTCCAAATATCCTCTCGATGTGCCCCTGTTCGTTTCGTGCGGGGATGATGATACTGGCCGATGGGGGAATTGCTGAAGCTATAGACACAGTAAACACGGCTCAGGTCCATTATGCCAATGCATGCTGTATACTTGTTTCATGCTTACTCCTACGCTGCTTTCCTACTTCTTCTATCAATTCCTGCTGCCTTCCACAGTTCTTCCTACGGCGGAAGAATCTCTAACGCGTGGTCAGCTTACCGTTGTACTTGAGCAGTCTCCCATTCGTTCACTTCAGCCCGGAGCGCAACGCGTTCCCATGCTTTCACTGCGTTTTACCGCCTCCTGCTCCGGTGATGCAGAAATTCGCTCAGTACGTGTGCGTCGCAAAGGTCTTGGCTCAAGTGAGGATATCCTCTCTGTGTATGCCCTGGAGGGAAATCAGCGTCTTACGCAGGGGACTCACCTCTCACGTGAAGGGTACACGACTCTCCGGTTCCGGGGTGTTGTTGTGCCCCCGTGTGGCACAACATTCATTGACGTTTCTGCAGATTTTTCTCCGGATGCTGCCATAGCAGGTGAGCATTCCATGACCGTAGAACGTGCGGAAGACATAGATGCCGGCACAGTCCATGTCGCTCTGGTACGCAAAAGTTCTTCTTCAGTACCTACCAGAGCTGTTGGTCCTGTGCGGGGGAACATTGCTGTCTCCTATCTGACCGTACGTACGCCCGTACGTTACGGAACACAGAGAACGCTGCAGCGCCTGCAGTTGCAGGCAGATGGCAAGGAAGACCATCTCATTCACAGCATAACTTTTACCAATAGAGGATCCGCACGGAATGCTGATCTGCAAAACCTGTTTTTACAGGCTGGTAGAAACAGACAGGTAAGTAGAGTAGAACAAAAACTGAGCGGTGACAGCATACGTTTCATTTTGGATCCTCCTTTACTGCTCCAAAAAAACCAGACCAGACTCCTGGAGCTCAAGGCTGATGTACGGGCAAGTCGCAGTCACACCATCAATTTGCTCATAGAAGAGCCAAGCGACGTGGAATCAGAAAAGGCCAGCCTGCGCTAATCTCCCTGCTGCACATTTCCCATTTTCCATTCGGCCCGAGAAGTGGCAGACTGTAACCACTTTTCCTTGTTTACCTGATGAGGCGTCTTGTTCTCACCTGTACGGTTCTTCTCGCTTTTGCTGGCTGTTCTTCTGCCAAGCACCAGGTTTCCTCTCCTCCGCCTGAGGAAGTCTTACGCAAGGCTGCAGATGCAAGTATCGCTTTGCAGTCTGCACGATATGAACTGAGTGGAGATGTTGTGTACCAGAATGTGGATGCTTCAAGAACCACAGGGAAGATCACACTCAATGGTGTTCTGCTGAATGCAGGAGAGCAACTGAGTTTTCATGCCATTCTTGGCATACGCACAGGTCACGAACAGGGGGACGAGATTCTTTCTGCAGATGTAGAACTCATTGTCGGTGCTCTGCAGGATGTGTTTTTACGATTGAATTCTTTTGTCTCGGAAGGACCAAGTCCGCTGTTTAGTGCTGAGCGTGCACATCAGTTTACTGGTACATGGTGGCGCATACCCTCCAAGAAGGAGCAGTCTACGTCGCTTTCCATGACTCCTGATCCGCGTTTGCTGAATGCGCAGGCACAGGTTGTGCGCGTAGTGCGGGATCGTGGACTCACGACCATCCACGACAGGCAGGTGTATCGCTATGACATTCTTCTTGACCGAGAGAAGCTCTTCGCCTACCTGAAGGCAGGTGCAGAGCAGAAAGGGGAAGTGCTTGATGAAGACGCAGTGAGTACATCTCTTGGAGATTTGAAGGGAGAAGGAGAAATATGGATAGATGCGGAGACCTATGTTGTGCAACGTCTGTTGTGGCATCTTTCTGCTGCTTCCCTGGCAAGGGTGCATGATGTCACGGCGAGTTTCTCTGTGGATTTCTTTGATCATGATAGGGTGGAGCCGATTGAGCTCCCTACAGATGCAAAGGAATTTACACCCTTTTTATTCCTGAATGCACCTCGTGCTGCCGAGG
>Ga0210019_1001833_pt1 | contig 21709 bp, 20 predicted proteins | sample CryGeyCG2114_020_2_FD_183969 | JGI IMG/M metagenome (GOLD analysis project Ga0210019, IMG submission 183969) | Groundwater microbial communities from aquifer - Crystal Geyser CG11_big_fil_rev_8/21/14_0.20 (SPAdes) (version 2) | ecosystem: Environmental > Aquatic > Deep subsurface > Groundwater ...
CTCTGTTTCCTCTGCCGGCATGACAGGCACGGGCATAGTTTCTTTTGAAATCTTTTTTGTAACCTTTTCTTTTCTCGGTCCCGGTATAACAATGACTTCTTTTTCTCCCTTAACTTCTCCTTTCATCGTTTGTATTTCTTTTCGGATGTTTCTTACATCAGTTCGGATATTTCCAACATCCGTTCGGATGTTTCTTACATCCTTTTGAAGGGAGACATTTCCTTTCTCCACCCTTTGGGAAATTATGGAAATCATTTTTTCCCAGGGAGTTTTCTCTATCCCTTTCTTAACCCCTTCTTCGATGGTCTTCTCTATTTTTGGACCATCAAATCTTATTTTGATTTCGCTGTAAATCCCGATTAACCCAACAATTCCCAGGATAACTACTGCCACCATAAAAACCACTAGCCAACTTGTCTTCATTTTTCCTCCTTTACTTTAAAAGGATTTTGTCCTTTTAATAATTTTAATGATCAATCTTAGGCTTAAATAGTAGCAAAAATTTCAAAATTGTCAAGATCTCCTCTTTTCGCTTCTCTTTTTAGCTTTTTTTGTTATAATGAATAATATGTCTAAAATTAGAGTCCGTTTTGCGCCTTCGCCAACCGGGTTTTTGCACCTGGGCAGTTTAAGGACCTTTCTTTATAATTGGCTTTTTGCTAAAAAAAATAAAGGCAAGATTATTTTGCGTATTGAAGATACGGACAAAGAGCGACTTGTTCCTGGAGCCACAGAAAAGTTACTTGAAACCCTGGAAAAATTAGGATTTGATTGGGACGAAGGGCCGTTCCTTAAGGAAAAGGGGAATAAATTTATAATAGATCAAAAAGGAGGATGCGGACCATATATTCAATCGCAAAGAATTGAAATTTATCGAAAGACCGCAGAAGAACTTATTGAAAAAGGAAAAGCCTATTATTGTTTTTGTTCAAAAGAGAGATTAGAAATATTAAGAAAAGAACAAGAAGCAAAAAAAATACCACCAGGCTATGACCTCAAGTGCCGAAATTTATCTGCAGAGGAAATTAAAAATTTGTTAGAACAGGGAAAGCCCAAAGTAGTGAGGCTAAAAATTGGCGAGGGAGAAATAGAATTTAATGATTTAGCAAGAGGCAAAGTTGTTTTTGATCTTAAAAATATTGATGATCAGGTGCTTTTAAAATCAGACGGCTGGCCGACTTATCATTTAGCCAGCGTCGTCGATGATCATTTAATGAAGATTACTCATGTTGTCAGGGGCGAGGAATGGCTTCCTTCAACGCCTAAACATCTCTTGCTCTATCAGGCTCTCGGCTGGGAAGTTCCGAAATTCGCACATCTGCCCCTGCTTCTTAATCCTGACCTGTCAAAATTATCAAAGCGGGAACAAGATGTGGCGGTTGAAGATTATCTTGAAAAAGGTTTTCTTCAGGAAGTAATTATTAATTTTGTCGCTCTTTTAGGTTGGAATCCAGACACCAATCAAGAAATTTTTACTCGTGAAGAATTAGTAAAATCTTTTTCTCTAGAGAAAATTCAAAAAAAAGGCGCAATTTTTGATTTGAATAAACTTCTTTGGATGAGCGGAGAATACATCAGAAAAAAGGCTTTGCCGGAATTAACTGAATTATGCATTCCTTATTTGATAAAAAGCGGTTTAATCAAAAAAGTGAATGGCGAATATGAGATTAGAGAAACGGGCGAAAAAGCTAGTTTTGATTGGCTAAAAAACATTGTTGTTTTAGAGCAGGAGAGAATGAAAAAATTATCAGAGATTTCAAGCGGGAGCAACTTTTTCTTTGTTAAAAAGCTGGAATATCCTTCTGACCTGCTGACTTGGAAAGAAATGACAGAAGAAGAAGTGAGAGAAAATTTAGAGAAGGCAAAAAAAATCATTGAAGAAATCCCGGAGACGGAATTTAATCTGGAGGAATTGAAAAGAAACTTGTTTCTCTTAGCTGAAAAAACTGGTACTGGTGAGCTTCTTTGGCCCTTGCGCGTTACCCTGACCGGACAAAAAAATTCACCGCCACCCTTTGAAATAATGGAAATTTTAGGAAAGAAAAAGACAGTTGAGAGGGTTGAAGAAGCGATTGAAAAACTAGAAGTTTGAAAATAGAAAATAGAATTTAGAATTTATGAAAATTAGAAGATCAGCTAAAAAAATTATTTTTTTATTTTTGATAGCGGCGTTAATTTTTATTACCAAGCCTTGTTTGGCGCAGAATTCTTATTACACTAAAGAGATAGAAGAAATCCAGAAACAGCTGGAAGTACAACAGAAAAAAAAGCAGGAACTTGATGAGCAACAAAAAATTTATCAACAAAAAATTGAAGAAAAAAGAAAAGAGGCTTCAACTTTAAAAAATGAATTAAGTATTTTAGAAAATCAAATTTATAAGCAGAAGATAGTCGTGAGAACAAAGGAAAATGAAATTCAAACTAATGATCTAGAAATTAAAGATACTCAATTTAAAATTTTGCAGAAACAAAAAGAAATTATCGAACAGAAGAATAAGATAGCTGAAGTCCTGCGATTAATTAATCAAAATGACAAAAAAAATCTCTTGCAAATAGCCATTTTATCAAATTCATTATCTGATGTTTTGGGTTGGTATCGTCGTCTTGATAGTTTGCAGGGTTCCTTGCTTGGTTCTTTAAACAACCTAGAAGAAAAAAAGAAAGATTTAATTGAAGAAGAAAAAAATGCTCAGACAAAAAGACAAGAATTAGTTTCTTTGAAACATCAGTTGGAAAGTGAAAAAGGAAAACTTGATTCACAAAAAATCGTGCAAACAAAAATACTTGATGAAACGCGAGGCGCTGAATGGCGTTTTCAGAGTCTTTTAGCTGAAGCGATTTCTGAACAAAAGAAAACAGAAAGAGAAATCTCCTCTTTAGAAAAACAGATAAGAGAAGGGCTAAACTTTAAAGCAGAGGAAGAGGGGGGATTGATGGAAGGGGAAGGCGAAATAATTTTTTCTTGGCCGGTACCAAGCGGCATAGTCACTGCTTATTTTCACGATCCTGATTATCCTTACCGAAGATGGATAGGCGAACATAGCGGCGTTGATATAAGAGCAGGCCAGGGCACAGCCGTCAGAGCGGCTGCCTCGGGCTATGTGGCCAAAGCTTTTCATGGCGGAATGGGTTATAGTTATGTTCTGATTATTCACAATGAAGAATTTTCTACTCTTTATGGTCATCTCTCTCAAATTAACGTTGAGGAAGGTTCTTATATAAGAAGAGGGCAGGTGATAGGTAAAAGCGGCGGCATGCCGGGTACGCCGGGCGCTGGTTATTTTTCTACCGGACCGCATTTACATTTTGAAGTGAGATTGAAAGGCATCCCAGTTAACCCGTTAAATTATCTATTATGATATATAAGTTATAAAATAGGTTTATGATCAAGTTTAAAATTATAGAAGATAATCCAATTCTCATTGGTGAAACTAAGGAAGGAAAAAAGAAGTTAATTTTTACGCCCTTTGGTTTTCTCCTTGCTATAGGGATTATATTTTTGATCTCTTTGCTTCTCATCCTGTATTTTGGAAAGGAATATGAAAAAACCTTGCTAGAAAGGATAGAACAAGCGAAAACTTACGAAGAACAACAAAAATAAAATAATTTATGTCTGTAAATAAAAGATTGCTTACTTTGGTTGGACTTCTTATTGTCATTGCCGTCATCGGCGTTCTTACAGCCTTTAATTATTTACAAACGAGAAACGCCGCTCCTTTTAAAAAAGAGGTTCAAGCTGGGAAAGAACAAGGTTCAGTCGCTGTCTTCAAAAAGTCGTGGTCTTCTGTAGCAGTGATGATTGATAATTTCGAGGAATCTTATAGAGCGGCGGGCTTGAACCAAGCAAGAGTAATTTATGAAGTACCAGTTGAAGCGGGAATTACCCGCTTTTTAACGATTTTTGACCTTGAGTCTTTGCCGGAAAAAATTGGGCCGGTGCGCTCTACTAGACCATATTTCATTGACTTAGCTTCAGACTACAAAGGCATTCTCGTTCATGCTGGCGGAAGTCCTGAGGCGTTAAAACAACTTAAAGCAGAAAATGACTTGTCTTATGATTTAAACGAAATTTCAGGAAACGGTATTTATTTTTGGCGAGACGTCTCGCGAATTGCCCCTTTTAATGTTTATACGGGCAGAGATTCAATAAAAAAAGCAGCTAAAGACAAAAATCTTAAAATTATTGAAACCAGCAATTTTTTATATGAATCAAAGAAGACGGGGGGTGATAAAATGGACCGCTTCGCGGGAGTCGCTTCGCGACAGGCAGAAATTGAGATTGATTATAGAGAACCAGTTTTTTGGAAATTTAACAAAGAAGAGAGCCAATATTTAAGATATAAGAAGACGAACGATAAACTATCTTCTTTCGAAGATGAAGATGGTCAGATTAAAACTCCTAACTTAGTCGTTTTAAAAACAGAAATCAAGATTATTGATGAAATCGGCAGGCGGCAAATTAAATTAGCAGGCGCGGGAGAAGCAATAATCCTCCAAAACGGAGAAACAAAAAAAGGGATTTGGCTAAAATCAGCCGAAAGCCCTCTTAAATTCTACGATTTGGAAAATCAGGAGATTAAGTTTTTACCGGGCAATATCTGGATTGAGATCGTTGATAACTTCTTCAAGATTCCCTTGTAAAATTTTTTCTAAATTATGCCAACTTTTATTGATGCGGTGGTCGGTGATTCTATTCTGAGGGAAGTTATAAGTTCTGATTTTTTCCGCTCTCATCGCTTTGCCAATTTGCATCCGCCGTTCCTCTGTCAATTCTTTTTCCTGTTTTTCAAGTTGCTGAGCGAGTAGTCTGGCGCGCAAAATTTTCAGCGCCTTATCTTTATTTCTTTGCTGAAAGCGTTCTTCCTGGCAAGAGACGACAAGCCCGGTTGGCTTATGAATAATTCTTACGGCTGTTTCTACTTTTTGAACGTTCTGACCGCCATGGCCGGAAGACCTAAAAGTGGAAATTTCTAAATCTTCTGGCCTTAATTTCACCTCGACTTCTGAGGCTTCAGGCAAGACAGCCACTGAGACAGTAGAAGTATGGATCCGGCCAGATTTTTCAGTTGTCGGAATCCTCTGGACGCGATGAACTCCGCTTTCATGGCGCAACGCTTCCCAAACATTTTTTCCTTTTACATTGAAAATAATTTCTTTATATCCATTCAAGGAAGTAGGGGAAGAACTTAAAATCTGCACCGGCCAATTATTTTTTTCGGCAAAGCGTGAATACATCCTAAATAAATCGCCGGCAAAAAGACCAGCCTCTTCTCCTCCAGTCCCAGCCCTGATTTCAATAATTGCGTTCTTTTCTTCTATTTCTTCTCCGCTCTTTCCCTCTTTTTCAATTTTTTGTTTCTCATCCGCCAAATTCTTCAATTCCTGTTCTATCAAACTAATCATTTCTAAGCTCTTTTCTTTTTTCAATAGTTCTTCAGTGGTCTTTATTTTTTCCTCTATTTCTTTTAAAGAGACTAATAATTTCTCCTCCTTTTTAAGTTCTTTGTATTTTTGTGACAAATTTTTAAGCTTTTCTTGGTCCTTTAAAACCTCGGGATTATTCAGCTCCCTTTCTGTTTCTTCAATTTCCCCCTTAAGTTTTTGGAGATTGTTTGACTCCATAAGATCTTGCATATTTTCTTTTTTAAGTTATAATTATATCATAAATTTATTTAAAGACAATCTTATGGGAGAGCAAAAATTTGGGGAAAATAAAGAGTATTATTCTGGTACCGAGATTTCAAAAACAATAGACCGCTTGAAAGAAACAGAGGGGTTTTTGGAAAAAGCTGAAGAAGATTTAATGAAAGCGAAAGGCAAAATGGAATTAATAGAGGAGTATCACAAATTTACTGAAGGAAGGGGAAAAGAGGAAATAGCTCCTGAATTTAAAGAAAAAATACAAGAGGAGCGCGATTCTGCCTTAGAAGCGGTTGCCAAATTAAGAGAGTTGAAATCAAGCCTGGAAAAGCAACTTTAAAGAATGAAAGAAGTGATGAAATATCCGGCCGAAAGAAGCGAATGATCTTATTTTTTGTTGACTTCTTATGACAGATCTTTCTTTATTTGATTACGAGCTCAAACCAGAGCTAATTGCCCAGGAGCCCAAAGAGCCGAGAGACCATTCTCGTCTTTTGATTTTAAATAGAAACGGGGAAATTATCCATAAAAAGTTTTACCAGATTCTAAATTTCCTTGACTCGGGCGATGTTTTGGTCTTTAATAATACCGAGGTTGTCAATTCAAGACTTTTCGGCAAAAAATTTGAAACCAGCGGCAAGGTTGAAATTTTTTTATTAAGACCTTCGAATAAAGCGGTTTTTGATGAAACCTCGTGGCCGGCTAAATGGATAATCATCAGTAGGCCAAAATTAAAAAAATCATTAAAGATTAAATTTTCCCATTCTTTATCAGGTGAAATAGAAAAAGAAAATTTAATTGTTTTTAATAAACAGGGAGAAACTTTAAAAAAAGAAATTTCAAAATTAGGCCAAGTACCTCTTCCCCCTTATATCAAACATCCGACCTCTCTTTCTTTCAAAAATTATCAGACAGTTTATGCCAAAAACAAAGGTTCAGTGGCCGCCCCAACTGCTGGTTTTCATTTTACGGAAAAACTTTTAGATAAAATCAGGGAGAAGGGGACAGAGACGGAGTTTTTAACCCTGCACGTCGGTTTAGGAACCTTTGAACCAATAAGGGTTAAGGAAATTGAAAAACACCAGATGCAGCCAGAATATTTTTCTTTATCAAAAGAAACTGCTTTCAGATTAAATGAGGCAAAAATAAAGAAAAAAAGAATTATTGCGGTTGGCACAACGGTGACCAGAGCCTTGGAACATTGCGTTGATAAAAATGGATTCTTGAAACCGAAGAAAGGCTGGAATAGCCTCTTTATTTATCCAGGTTTTAAATTTAAATTTGTCGATAGCCTGATCACTAATTTTCACCTGCCGCAATCAACCCTGCTCTTGCTCGTTTCCGCCTTCGCTGAATCAGCGACGGCGGACAAGCGCGTTTTTACCGGTCGAGAATTAATTCTGAAGGCCTACCAGGAGGCAATTAAGGAGAAATACCGCTTTTATTCTTTTGGCGACGCCATGTTTATTATATAAGAATTAAAAAATTATGATTTGGCATTCTCTAACAATTGAAAAAATATTCCAGGAGTTGAAAACAAATGAAAATGGGTTAAACGCAGAAGAGATATTAAGACGACAAAAGAAATATGGCAAGAATAAATTGCCTGAGAGAAAAAAGACAACCACTTTAGAAGTTTTTTTGAACCAATTTAAAAATCCGCTAATTTTTATCTTAATTGTGGCGGCTTTTGTTGCTTTTGCTTTACAAGAATTTATTGATTCCGCGGTAATTTTAACAGCCCTTCTTATTAATAGTATTGTTGGATTTTTCCAAGAAAATAAAGCGGAGAAAACGCTTCTTCGATTAAAACAAACAGTACAGCGTCATGCCAGAGTAATTCGCGAGAAAAAAGAACATTTAATTGAAGTTGAGGAATTGGTGCCCGGCGACATGGTGATTGTTGAGGCAGGGGATATTGTTCCAGCTGATGCCCGTCTTTTAAGTTTGCATAATTTACAGGTAACAGAAGCGGTTCTTACCGGCGAATCAATACCATCTAGTAAAAAAATCAGTCTTTCAAAAGAGGGGACGCCATTAGCTGATCGGGAAAATATGATCTATATGGGAACGACGATCACGCGCGGCAAAGCGAAAGCAGTGGTGACAGCCACCGGTTTGAAAACAGAAATTGGTCAAATTGCCTCTTTAATTAGAGAAACCGAAAAAACAAAGACCCCGCTTCAGAAAAAAATAGGCAATCTCGCTCGCCTGATTGGTTTAGTTATTGTCGGCATATGTTTAATACTTTTTGTAGCTGGGCTTTTAACTGGTCGACCATTTTTAGAGATGCTTTTGATCTCGGTGGCAGTAGCCGTGGCTGGTGTTCCCGAAGGTCTAGTTATTGCTTTGACCGTTTGTTTGGCTATTGGCATGCAAAGAATTTTAGAAAAGAAAGCTTTAGTGAGAAGATTGATTGCCGCAGAAACCCTAGGCAGTATAACGGTTATTTGCAGCGATAAAACTGGGACTTTGACTGAAGGGAAGATGAGCGTGGCCGGTATTTTGCCGTTTAAAGATGAGTATAAAGAGGATCTCTTTAAAATTGCCTTGCTTTGCAATAATGTAATTGTTGAAAATTATGAAGATGAACTAAAAAATTGGGTTCTCAGCGGCGATACAACCGAAATCGCCCTGCTTTTAGGCGCTGTTGAGTCGGGCTTAGACAGAGAAAAAGTTATAAAAATTTTCCCCCGCCTAGATGAAATACCGTTTGAATCAGAAAAAATGTATATGGCGACCTTGCACGAGATGAAAGACGAAAATCATCATCTGATTTTAATTAAAGGAGCGCCAGAAAGCGTTTTTAACACCTGTCAACTTACTTCAGAACAAATTGAGAAAGTCAAATTAGACTATTGTGAGATGGCCGCTAAAGGTTTGAGAGTTTTAGCTTTCGCTCAGAAAAAAATAAAAGCTGTTGATAAAGATTTGCAAGAAGCGGATTTAACAGAAATGGAATATCTCGGCTTAATCGCCCTTAAAGATCCTTTGAGGCCCGAGACGAAAGAAACCATCAAGGAGTGCCTTAAAGCAGGGATTAGGCCGATTATTGTCACTGGAGACCATCGTTTAACCGCTCAGGCCATTGGTGAAGAGATAGGACTGATTAAAGATAAAAATATTATTGAAGCAAAGGACTTAGACAAGCTTTCTGATATAGAGCTTCAAAAGGAAGTCAAGAGAATAAATATTTTTGCCAGAGTAGAGCCCAAACATAAAATTAGAATTATCAATGCCCTCAAGGCTAATAAAGAGGCAGTGGCAATGACAGGTGATGGCATCAATGATGCCCCGGCCATTAAAGCGGCTGATATAGGCATTGCTTTAGGTTCTGGTTCAGAAGTAACCAAAGAAGCGGCAGATATTGTTCTTTTAGATGATAATTTCAAGACAATAGTTGAAATAGTAAAAGAAGGAAGAACTATTTTTGACAATATTAAAAAAATAATTACTTATCTTTTTTGTTCTAGTTTTACTGAGGTAATTTTAATCGCCGGAGCAATTATTTTCCGTTGGCCCTTGCCACTTCTTGCCGCTCAAATTTTGTGGGTTAATATTATTAGCGATACTTTACCAGCCATGGCCTTAGCTTATGAAAAAGGCGAATCAGAAGTTTTGAAAGAAAAGCCTCGCAGTCATGACGTCCCGATTTTCAATAAGGAAATAGGATTCCTTGTTTTTTTTATTGGTATTTTGACTGATCTAATTTTATTGACCTTATTTTGGTTTTTGTTAAAACAAAATTATTATGAGATTGGTCATCTCCGAACAATTATCTTTGTCGGTTTAGGAATAGCTAGTTTGTTTTTTGTTTATAGTTGTAAAAATTTAAAGAAAAACCTTTGGCATTATAATCCATTTAACAATAAATTTTTGAATTTAAGCGTTTTATTTGGCGTTGCCATGCTTTTAATAGCTGTTTATTCACCATTTTTTCAAAAAATTCTGAGAACCACACCACTTAATTTAATTGATTGGCTAATCTTAATCAGCCTGGGATTAATTAACGTGATTTTAATTGAATTCGGCAAATCTTTATTTATTGTCAAAAAATAATTATGACTATTTTTTATATAGTTCTCATCTTTATCGCCTGTTTGATATTGATTAAGTCGGCTGATTTAGTTATTCGCAGTTTAACTAAAATTGCCGCTATCTTGCGTTGGAGCGAATTTTCCGTCTCCTTTATTATAGTGGCCGTAGCCACTAGTTTGCCGGAAATTTTTATTGGCATAACCTCGGCTGCTCATAAAATTCCGAATTTGTCCTTGGGTAACGTAGTTGGAGCTAATATTATAAATTTGACTCTTATTTTGGGTTTAGTGGCCATTGTCGGCAGGGGATTGCGACCCAGCTCAAACACGACGCAAAAGAATATTTTTTATGCTTTAGTTTTAGCTTTATTTCCAATGTTGTTAGCTTTAGATAAATTTATTTCTAGAATAGACGGCATAATTATCTTAACTGTTTTTTTCTTTTATATTTTATTGATGATCGAACGGAAAAAACAATTTAGTAAAATTTATAATAATGTCTCTAAAAAAGATTTTTCAAAGAATATTTTTTATTTCATTATTGGTGTTATTCTACTTATAGTCTCAGCTGAAGCAGTTACCAGGACTGCCCAAATATTAGCTTTGAATCTTAATTTTCCCTTGATTCTTAGCGGTCTTTTAATCGTTTCTTTGGGAACCACTCTGCCGGAATTAACCTTTGGCTTGCGCTCAATCATGCAGGGACACAAAGAAATGCCTTTAGGCAGTTCTTTGGGAACTATCGTGGCTAATAGCTGTTTGGCCCTAGGATTAGCGGTTGTTATTTATCCAATTAGGATTATTGATTTTAATCAATTTTTATTAATGTTTGCCTTTTTAATTATTGCCAGTGTTTTCTTTGCTATTTTTTCTTATACAAAGAAAGAAATTTCTATTTATGAAGGCGCTGGTTTAATTATTTTTTATATAATTTTTATTATGATCCAAATTCTGTACAAGTTTTAGTTTTTAATGTATGCTTTTTCTTCATGTCTGTTGCGCCCCTTGTGCCCTGCCAATCGTTGAAAAAAATAAAGATTTGATTTTGTATTTTTTTAACCCCAATATATATCCAGAGGAGGAATATTCCAAGCGTCTGAAAGAGCTTGAAAAAGTTGCTTTAATCTTAAATTTAAAAATTCATCCGGGAGAGTATAATCATAGTCAGTGGTTAAGTTTTATCAAAAAAGAACTACCTGGTAAGCCCCAGGATTACAAGGAAAATAAAGAGCGGTGTCTTGTCTGTTTCAAGTTTCGTTTAGAGCAAACGGCTTTATTTGCTAAAACCCATGGCTTTAATGAATTTGCCACGACATTAAGCCTTAGTCGCTATAAAGACGTGAAATTTATCAATGAATACGGAGGACTTTTAGCTAAAAAATACGGGTTGAGATACAAAACTTTTTCTTTTGATTTAGAAAAAAATCATCAAAGAAGTTTGGAGCTTTCTAAAAAATTAAATCTTTATCGCCAAAAATATTGCGGCTGCGAATTCTCTAACCCCAATAAAATGACTTACAAAAAATTAAAGAAATCTGAATAAGATTGAAACAAATCATTTTTCCTCCTTTAAAAAAACAATAATGGTGCCGAGGATGGGATTCGAACCCACAAGCCTTAAAGGGCACACGGCTCTGAACCGTGCATGTTTACCAGTTTCATCACCTCGGCTTTATTTTTTAAAACAGATTTTACTATTTTATATTTTCTTTTAAGACAAGGGACTTTTGAATAAAGTATTTATTAGGAATCTTTAAGATTCCAACCTTTTTTGTTTTATTAGGCATCAATCCAATATTAAGCAACCACTTATATAGAATAACATTTCCAAATTGAATATGATAAGAGCTTTTTTCCCTCGTATAGCCACTAAACTTCGATGTGATTTTATTATTGATTCCTAAACATTTTTTAAAAGTATTTAGTAATTGTATGTCATTCGAAGTTATATCTAAATGTCTACCATCAATTGATAAACTGCCATCGGTAGTAAGTAATCCAATGGCATAAGCAACTTCAGGAGTCCATTTAATAGGTTTACCCTTCGGTTTCATAAATATTTTTAATTAGCGCGTCTACCAATTCCGCCACAAGGGCTTTTTTATTTTTTTCTACCTCTTTTTGTTTTTATATACCAATCTTTAATTGAATTGAACCTGTCTTCTGGAGAATTGAGGTTTTCTATCTTTACCCCTTTTACTTTTTTATCAATCAAATAGTTATAATTAGTGCTGTATAAGAAGATGGCAGGTATTTCTTTGTTGATTATTTTTTGAAATTCATCATAGTATTGCTCCCTTTTTGTTTTGTCCTTTGCTAATTTGTATTTTTCCAATAATTCGTCTGCTTTACGATTAGAAAATTTTGAAATATTTGAACCTGGCTCAATCTGCGACGAATGCCACAAAGGATATGGATCAGAGTTTTTGTTTAAGACGCCCAGTAAAATAGCCTCAAAACTTCCTTCCCTGATTACATTTTTTGCTTCATTTGTTTTTATTGTCACGAGCTTTGTTGTTATGCCAGCCTTTTCCCAACTTTCTAAAATAATCTCTGCTATTTTTTGAAGAACAGGGTCCTCAATAGTGGTTAGAGAAATTTCAAGAGGGGATTTGATTTGGGAAAGCTTTCTTTCAATCTCTTCTTTATTACAAGCGGAACCATTAATAATTTTTCCTTCTCCGAGAAGAACCTCCCTCCAGATTTTTTCTTTTGGAGTCAAACAGGAAAGGATTTCTCTTGTCTCAGCTGATAATTTATCTTTTTTAACATTAAAAAAAACAGCCGTGAAATAAGGAAGGGGGATAGAATAAAAATTTAGATTAGAGAAACTTCTAGGATCGGCTATCTCTTTTGGGGGAGTAAAGCCTAGGGCATCAATTTCTTTTTTCTGCAAAGCAATCGCCGCGCTTTTAAAATCAGGATACAATTTTAGAGTAATTTTTTCAATAAATGCCCCTTCTTGATTATTTTTCTCTCGCTTGAGAATAATAAAAAGAGGGGTTTCCTCTTCTAATTTATAAAATTTGGTAGAGACTAAGCGATCCAAAACCGCTTTTTTTTCTGATTCGCCGACTACTCCTTCAAAAAATTCTCCTCCAACTGCCGGTCTAACTTCTAAATGGAAGAAATAAAAAATTGTTAGAAGTAAAATCAAGCTGGCGGAAAAGAAAAAGAAAGAGATTTTTAATTTTCTCTTTTCGTTAACTGTTAAAAATTTTGGCAAATATTTGAGTTGTTTTAAATTTGGAAGTTTTTTTGGGTTGTTTTTTTTAATTGTTTCTTGCTCAAACTCAATGCCAAAATTCTTTTTAGAGAATTTTCTAAACATAAATTTATCGAACAAGGATTCTCAAAAAACCTATCAATAGAAAAAGAGTAGCGAAAACAATAGTGGCAATGAAAACGGTTTTTTCCAATCCCCTTCGTGTTTGATAAACTTCTCCTCTTCCGCCGAACAGAGAGGAAAGTCCGCCGCCTCTTGCTTGAAAAAGGACGCAAATAATAAGAAGGACAGAAACAACAATTTGGACAATACTTAAAATATTCATATCTTTTATTATAACAATATAGAAAATTTTGACAAGACATAAAACGAATAGTATAATGATATTAATAAATTTGTTAATTTTTTAGGCGCTTTCGTCTAGCGGTTAGGACACATGGTTCTCAGCCATGTAACACCGGTTCGACTCCGGTAAGCGCTACATAGAAAATTAAATTATGATTACTTGCTTAATCCTTTTTTCCGGCGGACTTGATTCTAGCCTGGCTTTCAAAATTTTGGAGAAACAGAAAAAATTAAAACTTCTAGGCCTCATTTTTAGAAGTTATTTTTTTAATGAAGAAAAGGCAAAAAAGATTGCTGAAAGTATAAATTTACCAATTAAAATTGTTGATATCGGAAGGGAGCACTTAGAAATAGTGAAATCACCAAAACATGGTTACGGAAGCGGAATAAATCCTTGTCTTGATTGCAAAATTTTAATGCTGAAAAAGGCAAAAGAAATTTTGAAAAAGACAAAAGGTAAAGTTTTCGTGGCCACTGGCGAAGTTTTGAACCAAAGGCCGATGTCACAAATGCGGCCTGCTCTTGCCCTGATAGAAAAAGAATCAGGCTTAAGCGGATTTTTGTTAAGACCTTTGTCAGCCTTGTTACTGGAAGAAACAACCCCGGAAAAAGAAGAATGGATACAAAGAGAAAAATTGTTAGACATTTCTGGCCGATCGAGAAAAAGACAGCTTGTCTTAGCCAAAGAGTTTGGTCTTAAAACTTATTTAACTCCGGCTGGCGGTTGTATTTTGACTGAAAAAGAATTTGCAAAAAAAGCGAAAGAACTTTTTGAAGTTTGCCCTGATTGCCGAGCAAATGACGTAGAATTATTAAAAATAGGCAGGCATTTTTGGCTCTCTAAAACAAAAATAGTGGTAGGCAGAAACGAGGAGGAGAACCTCAAATTAAAAAAACTTGCCAGGCCAGGAGATTGTCTGATTGAACTTAAAGATTTCGCCGGGCCTCTGACCATGATCAGGAATTATGGGCCAGAAAAAGAATTAAAGCAGGAAGCAATAGAAAAGGCCAAGGAATTGACTCAATTTTATTCCACTAAAGCCAGAGGAAAGAGGGGAATAAAGTTTACTTGTTTTAAATAATAATCCTGATATAATATTTATATGGAATCACCAAAATTTGAAATCCCAATCAGAGTTATAAAAGAAAAGGCGCCATCTGAAAAGGAGCCATCCCCCAAAGTAGAAAAAGAAAAAAAATGGGAAAGGTTTAAGGAAACGGAAAAGGTGTCAGAAACTACCATTCCTGTCAGTACGGTCGCGTCTCTCGCCGAATTTAAACCTTTAACCGAGGCAGAAATCACTAAAGAAATAGAAAATATCCTCTCGGAAAATTTAGAAGAAATTTATCAGGGTTTGCCTCAAAATCTTAGAGAACAATTCAGAAAAAAGGGGGATGAAACGGTTTCGGAAATTAAAAAAGTTATTTCCAAAACAAAAATAGTCATCTATAAAATTTTGAAACTCATTAAAGAATGGCTGAGGGTGGTGCCGGGAATAAACAAATTTTTCTTAGAAGAAGAAGCAAAAAGAAAAACGGCGAAAATTCTAGCTCTGGTAGAGAAAGCAAAGAAAAAGAAATTATAAAATAATTTTGCATTTTGACTATATGTTAATTTGTCTTCCCCTTGAAGGGGAAAAAATAAATTCCTTGCTTTCGGTCCGATTTGAAGAAGCGAAGTATTTTTTATTAATTGATAATGAAACTAAAGAACTAGAAATAGTTGAAAATTTAGCTAGTTGCGATGAAGCCGTTTATTTAGCCACCACCAAAAGACCGAAAGTAATCATCACCGGCAATCTCTTGCCGGCTTCTTTTGACTTTTTAAAGGCTTCAGGAGTGAAAATAATTTCTGGCGTCTTCGGCCAAAGCGGCAAAGAAGCCCTTGAAAATTACAAAAAAGGAAAATTAAAACCGATAGAAACTCATCAAACAACAGTTAAGGGAAAACTTTTATAATTAATCTGATCAATTAAACCATGAAAAAATCATTTACCCTTATTGAGCTTTTGATTGTGATTGCCATTGTTGGCGTTTTAACTTCTTTAATTATTCCAGTAGTTGGAAATACTAGAGCTAAGGCGAGGGACGCCAAAAGAATGGAAGATTTAAGACAATTCCAATTGGCTCTGGAAATGTATTATTCAGATAACAACCATTATCCTGTTTGGGAAGAAGGCGGCGGGTTTCAAGACGAATCAGCTAGTACTACTTTAGCGGCTAGTTTGGTCCCTAAATATCTGGCTTCTTTACCAAAAGATCCATTACCCTCTAAATATGTTTATTACTACCAATCAGACGCTACTGGTTCCCTTTACAAAGGAGCTGCCTACATGGAAACAAGTTCAGGTCAGCAAGAAAAAGCCGCTACTGATGGAGGTACGGCTTCTAAATATTATGAGGCTTTTACTTATAAAGGAGCAGAACAAATTGAGTTAACTGATGCTTTTTTAGATCACATGATGCCTGCAAATTGGTTCAATCTATCTTGGTCAAAAAGGGCACCGATTCAAGTTTCTGTTCCTTCTGGCTCAACGGCTGCTGATTATCAAGTAAAATTTACTATCAACTATGATTCAGATATGCAAACAGACTTTGATGATCTAAGATTTATTGATGACGATCAGACGACAAATTTACCTTATTATATAGAAAGCAAAACAGACGGCTCTTCAGCCGTTGTCTGGGCCAAAATCAAAGATGTGATTACCACCACTCCTCAAACAATTTATATGTATTACGGCAACCCCTCGGTTAGTTCAGAAAGCAATGGTGATAATACTTTTTTGTTTTTTGATGACTTTGAATCAGGATTTAATGGAGCAAAATGGGAAAGAAACAGAGATGCTTCAGGCGGCGGTTGCGGAGCTTTTGTTTCAGGCGGAATCTTATATGTCTATGGGGGCGATGCTAATTGTCCTGGTTGGGCAAGGTCAAAAGTTGATTTACCTAATAAATTAATAACTGAAAGTAGGTGGAAAGTTTGGCGGCCTGGTAGTTCTAGCTGTTATCCTGATTGTCAGGAAGAAGGCGGGCTTTATGTTCAGAAATATGATTACTCCACTTATTATACAGGAATTGAGTATGATAATTATACTTATAGCGGTTGTAATGCTTCAAATGCTCCTAGTTTTTATCCTCATCCTTGTACAGCTGGTGTTAAACTCGCTGGATACTGGGATAATATCTGGTTCAGGCAAAAACTTTACTATGACGGAACTTCTGCCTCTAATAATGTAAAATTCATAAGACAACAAAACGGTGGGAGTGAGGAAAGTATTACCCATACAGCAAGTCAGACAACAGAAAATTTAAGGTTGAATATAGGTCCTGGGGCTTGGTATGGCGAACCCAATCATCGTTTCTATAGTGATTGGATTTTTGTTCGCAAATACGCTTCCTCTGAGCCCACAGTGAATATAGGGGCAGAAGAATAGTCGATGATATCGGTTAATTAGTTAATAATTTATGTTTTATACTTTTGACACGCCTTTCGGTATAATTTCAATCGCTCCACAAATATTTTTAGTCATTGGAGGGGTAATTATTTTTTTACTTTCTTTCTTTTTATTTAAAAGCTTTCTTAAGCGAAGAGCAGCCCTCAGGTATAGTTTAGATAAAGCTTTCCTCTTGGTGACTCTGCCGCCGGAAATGACTGAGGAAGAAAAAAAGAAAACAATGGAGGAACTTTTAGCGCCAACAGAAAATTTTTTTGATAATGTGGCTGGCTTGCGCGCCCAGAGAGGAGTTAAAACAGGTCTTTTCGGCCGAAGCGATCATTTTTCTTTTGAAATATTTCTTGACAAAGACGGATCTATTTCTTTTTATGTGGTAGCGCCAAGATATTTACAACAATTTTTTGAAGAGCAAATCCACGCCCAATATCCTAACGCCAGCATTGAAGAGGTAGATGAATATAATGCTTTTTTGGAACAGGGCGAGGTCGCGGCCGCTTATTTTCGTTTGTCACAACCCTGGATTTTGCCGATAAAAACTTATAAAAAATTAAAAACAGACCCCTTAGAATCAATCGTTAACGCCGTCTCTAAAATAGAAAAAGGCAATCAAGCCGTGATCCAGGTTATTACCCGCTCAGCTAAGGGCGAGTGGCATAAAAGAGGCGCCAAAATTGCTCAAGAGATGAAACAAGGGAAAAAATTTACTGAAGCATTGGGGCCTGAGAAGGGTCTCTTCTCTAAAATATTAAAAGAAATTGAACAGGCAACGACAACTCAGCCTAAAAAAACACCGTATGAAGAAGAAAAGAAACGTTATCAACTTTCACCGATGGAGGATGAGGTGGTCAAAAATCTGGAGGAAAAAACATCAAAGGCGGGATTGGACGTCAATATCAGAGTTCTTGTTTCAGCCAAAGACAAAGAAAGGGCGAAGATGTATTTAGACAATATTCTCAATTCTTACGCTCAATATTCAATTTACCATTATGGCAATGGATTATTGCCAACTAAAACAAGAGACAAGAGATTCATTGAGGATTTTATTTATCGAAATTTAGATGAGGCACAAAGTTTTATTTTGAATTCAGAAGAGATGACCAGTATTTTTCATTTTCCTTTGCCGACTCTTAATATTCCAAGTATCAAATGGGTGGTGGCCAAAACCGCGCCAGCGCCGCTTGGCGTTCCTGACGAAGGATTGATTTTAGGCCACAATCTTTATCGCGGGGTTGACAAAATAGTTAGAATTAAAAAATTAGACCGCATGCGTCATATTTATATTATTGGTCAAACCGGTACTGGTAAATCAACTCTGCTCCTAAATATGGCGGCGCAAGACGCTATGAACAAAGAGGGATTTTGTCTCATCGATCCGCATGGCGACTTGATAGAAACGGTTTTAGGCAACATACCAGAAGAAAGATATGACGATTTGATTTTATTTGAACCAGGATACATAGAACGGCCGATGGGGCTTAATTTACTTGATTACGATGCGTCGTATCCAGAACAGAAAACATTTGTGATTAATGAAATGATTGAAATAATGGATAAACTTTATGACCTGAAACAAACTGGCGGCCCGATGTTTGAACAATATATGCGCAACGCCATGCTTCTTGTCATGGCGCATCCTGAATCCGGTTCTACCCTGATGGAGGTGCCGCGCGTGCTGTCTGATCCTGATTTTCGACATTATAAGCTTGACCATTGTTCTAATCAGGTTGTTAATGATTTCTGGATTAAAGAAGCGGAAAAAGCTGGCGGCGAAGCAGCTCTCTCTAATATGACTCCTTACATCACCTCGAAGTTAAATCAATTTACGGCCAATGACATAATGAGGCCGATTATTGGTCAGCAAAAAAGCGCGATTAATTTTAGAGAGGCGATGGACAAGGGAAAAATTATCTTAATCAATTTAGCTAAAGGCAAAATAGGCGACTTGAATGCTTACTTGCTGGGTTTAATCATTGTCGGGAAAATTTTAATCTCTGCTCTTTCTCGTGTTGATTTAAAAGAAACCGAGAGAAAAGATTTTTATCTTTATGTGGATGAGTTCCAGAATTTCGTGACTGAATCTATCGCCACAATTTTATCTGAATCAAGAAAATATCACTTAGGTCTGGGCATCGCCCATCAATATGTTGGTCAATTGGTCAGGGGGCAAGACGCTCAGATACGCGATGCCGTCTTTGGCAATATAGGAACAATAATCAGCTATAAAATTGGCGTTGAGGACGCCCAAACGCTTGAAAAACAATTTACTCCTGTCTTTAATGTTCATGATTTAATTAACGTGCCTAAATTCAGCGCTTATATCTCAATGATTGCTGACAATCAACCTTTACGACCCTTTTCAATCATGACTTATCCGCCTTTAGCGGGGAACGAAGAAAAAGTGAGATTATTAAGAGAATTATCTCATCGTAAATACGGTCGACCAAGAGAAATAGTAGAAAAAGAAATAGCTGAAAGATTTAAAATTTAACCATGACATTTTATACTCCAACTTTTATCATAATTTCTTTGGCTTTCGTTGTTTTTCTTTTTATTAGCTTATCTGCTTCAAAAGGGATTTTTTTTGGCGCTCCTTGGGTGCCCATTAATAAAAAAAGCTTGGGGCATCTAATTAAAATTCTTAACCTGAAGCCGGAAGACGTTCTCTATGATTTAGGCAGCGGCGACGGAAGAATTCTGATTAGAGCTGTCTTGAAATACGACTTTAAAAAGGCCGTCGGGATTGAAGTCAGCGGATTTCTTTGTTTTTGGTCTAAATTTAAAATCTGGATTGAAGGTTTAGGAGACAAAATTTTTATTAAAAAAGGAAATTTATTTAAACAAAATTTATCTGAGGCGAGTGTGGTTGTCCTTTATCTGATGCCAGAAACTTCAGAAAAACTGAAAAACAAACTCAAGAAAGAAACAAGGCCGGGGACAAGAATTTTCTCCGTTGCTTTTCCCTTGATTGGTTGGCAGCCAGACGAGGTGATTAAAAAAGAGGGATACCACCCAATTTATTTTTACAAAACATAATCTATGGTTTTATATCGTAAATATCGTCCACAAAAATTTTCTGAGCTGATTGGTGAAAAAGAAATTATTACCATTCTGCAAAATGAAATAAAACAAGAAAAGACTGCTCATGCTTATCTGTTCGCCGGACCGCGCGGGGTAGGGAAGACCACCATGGCCAGAATTTTAGCTAAAGCGGTTAATTGCGCTAACCGAAAGAAGGGTGAAGCCGAGCCCTGTGATCAGTGCCTTTCTTGTCAGGAAATAGCTCAAGGGAAAAGTTTTGATTTGATTGAGATTGACGCCGCTTCAAACAGGGGGATCAATGAAATCAGAGAGTTAAAAGAAAGGATCAGATTTCTGCCAAGCCTCTCTCGCTTCAGGGTTTTCATCATTGACGAAGTGCATATGCTCACCCCAGAGGCTTTTAACGCGCTTTTGAAAACCCTTGAAGAGCCGCCTTCTTACGTCTTATTCATTTTAGCCACGACTAAGATCCACGAACTGCCGGAAACAATCATTTCCCGTTGTCAGGTTTTCAAATTCACTAAAATTCCCTTGGAAGAAATCGTTGATTATTTAAAAGAAATCGCCAAGAAAGAAGGAGTGAAGATTTCCGAGGAAGTTTTGAAAATTATTGCTTTTCGCTCTGAAGGATGCGCGAGAGACGCGATGAGTCTCCTGGGCCAGATCATTGCTTTGGGCGACAAAGAGATTACGCTTGAAGAGGCGATGCTTGTCCTGCCGCCGAGCCAGCTGAATTTAGTCATTGATCTTTTAGATTTATTAATAAAGAAAGAAGCGAAAGGGGCCATAGAATTGGTTAATAATTTATTAGCCGAGGGAGGGGATTTAGACCAATTTATCACTGACTTTATTGATTTTCTAAGAAAGGTCTTTTTGCAAAAAGTCGGGGTTTTGGACGAGAGCTATAAATTTCATCTTGATGAGGAGCTGAATAAGAATTTAACGCGCTTAGCAGAAAGTATAGACCTGAAAGATTTAGTCAGATTGATTGAACGATTTGTTAAGCTTAAAATAGGATTTGAATACAGCGAGATCCCTCAACTGCCGATTGAATTGGCGATTTTAGAACTCAGCCAGGTTGATTCCGCCTCAGCGGAACCCCGCTATGGCGGTGGTAAATAATTTCTTTATGCGTCAAGACTATATTGATCTTAAATACAAACCTAAAAAAAATGAAGTGATTGCCTTGTATTATCTTGAACCAGCTAGAGGCGTAAGTTTTGAAGAAGTCGCCAACCACTTGGCCGGCGAGAGCTCAATCGATACTTGGTCAGATATTCTAACTTTATCGCCATCCTTGGCTTCTAAATTGAAGCCTCATGTTTTTTTTCTGAATAAAAAAAAGAAGATAATTAAAGTCGCTTATCATCTTGATTTATTTGAAATAAATTCTATCCCTCAGATTTTAAGCGCTCTGGCCGGCAATATTTTTAGTCTGGAGACGATAAAAAATTTAAAGCTCCTTGACCTATCTTTTCCGAGAGAACTCATCAAACAATTTAAAGGGCCGAAATTTGGCCTAAACGGCATCAGAAAATTATTAAGAGTTAAGAACAGGCCTTTAATTGGGACGATTATCAAACCTAAGGTTGGTTTAACACCTGAGCAGCAGGCAAAAGTTGCTTATGAAGCTTGGTCAGGCGGCTGCGATCTGGTCAAAGATGATGAAAATTCAACTAATCAAAAGTTCAACCAATTTAAAGAAAGAGCGAAATTAGTACTTAAAGCCAGAAAGAAAGCGGAAAAAGAAACAAGGGAAAGAAAAATGTATTTGGCTAATATTACCAGCCCTACCTGTGAAGAAATGTTAAAAAGAGCAAAATTTGTCAAAGATTTGGGAGGGGAATATGTAATGATTGATATAATTCCGGTTGGTTGGACCGCTTTGCAGACTTTAAGAGAAGCGAATAAAGATCTTAATTTAGTTCTGCATGCTCATCGTTGTATGCATTCTGTGTTCACGA
>Ga0210019_1001839_pt1 | contig 21653 bp, 26 predicted proteins | sample CryGeyCG2114_020_2_FD_183969 | JGI IMG/M metagenome (GOLD analysis project Ga0210019, IMG submission 183969) | Groundwater microbial communities from aquifer - Crystal Geyser CG11_big_fil_rev_8/21/14_0.20 (SPAdes) (version 2) | ecosystem: Environmental > Aquatic > Deep subsurface > Groundwater ...
TTCTTACAATTCTATAACAATCTATAACAAAATCGCGCGACAAAACCCCCGCCCCGACGGCTGTCGGGGCGGGGTTTTTGTATTTTCTTTATTTAAGAGAATCGTAGAAAGCGAACCTGATGCCGCCCCGACCATCTTTTGCGACAAAAGTCGGTTTATAACTGGCGGACCATTCTGGATGGACACTGACGCTCTTCGGAGAATAAAAATGCCTGACGCTTTGGGGAAACGGGCGAAGGAAACCCGGAGAGTTGTAAACGGCCTCCGCAATGGCCAGAGATTTCTCCCAGGCCTCGCCCCGACTGCCGTACTCTCGACTGATGTTGTGAAGATACTGGCCATCAAAAGCGTTTAGGCCGGAAAACTGCCCGGGGGAATTCGCCACTTCGGAATATGTCTTGCCTCGGTAGCCCGTCTCAACTCTGTTTCTGACAACCCAAGCAATAAGGACCTGTTCGTTTTCTTCTTTGGTTTCGGAATAGATAACCCTGCCCAACCAAAGAATTTCTTCCTTGGCTTCCCTGCCGATTGAACCTTCATTCTGCTTAGCTTCAATAAGGCGAGCGTTCCAAACAGAAAAGGCGGCAAAAAGAATGAGCGCGACAACGACTATTTTTAGGTTTTCTTTCATTATTTTTTCTTTTCACTCTTGGAAAAAGAAAATTAGTTGTTAAAACAAAAAAGGCCCGCTTGGGCCCCTCGGGGCTAATTATAACATAAGAGAATCTTGACTGTCAATAGAAAGTTATTCCAACGGTAAAAAGAACCGTAGAAAGATTGAGGAAGATTGAGGTTAAACCTCAATCTTGAGGTTTAACCTCAATAACTCACAGGTGGCCGTGCGCCCAGTATTCGGCAAGATGCGCATTCCGAAGCGCTATGCGGAGTACACAAACGAGTTTAATCGTGAACACCTTTATGAATTCGGGAATTTCCATCGTAAGCGCGGGTTAGAAATGTTGAGGTTTCTAGTTGAGGTTTAACCTCAATAATAACTTATATTGAGGTTAAACCTCAATAACTTATTGCGTCGCTTAAGGAAAAAGCCGCAACGAAAAGTCGCCTCGCCGCAACCGAAGCAATGCAGAAAGCGCGGCGGAAATTATTCGGTTCATTTAACAAATAACTGCCGCCACGGTATACTTTGTTCACTGCTATTTAGGGATTGGAATTTACTTAGAAAAAATTGTCCGATATTTATGCCCCAAAATAGGCCTGAACAAGGCCCTCAGAGCCGCTTGGGGGTGAAACATCTAAGTAGCCCAGTTTAGACATCTTGCCGCACTTAGGCGTGAGACCTCTAAGGAGCGATTGGAGGAAGGAAGAAGAAAAAAGATTTCATATTAAATGATACAATGATAAAGAAAGAAAATTAAGCGGACAATTCATGTCTTTATACAAAGCCAAAGAATTTAATATTCCGGAAATAAAAGGCATCTCCCAAAAACAGATTGAAGAGCATCTGAAACTCTACAACGGCTATGTCGCGCACGCCAATAAAATTCTGGAGCATATTGAGAGCCTGAAAGAAACTGACGAAGGCGCGTATTTTGCGGCGGAGTTACAGAGAAGATTCGGTTTTGAGTTTGACGGCATGAGAAGCCATGAGTATTACTTCAAAGCCTTGGAAGGAGGACCCTCTCCCTTGCCGAAAGAGAGCGAGCTCGCGAAGTTCATAGAAAAGCAATACGGGAATTTGGAAAAGACAAAAAAGGAGCTTGAGAGAGTGGCCCTGACGAGGGGTTCCGGCTGGGCTATTTTGTATTGGGATAAAAAATACCAAAATTTTCTGACGGCCTGGATAGACGAGCATCATATCGGGCACCTTTCGTCCTTGGATATAATCGTGGCCGTTGATATGTGGGAGCACGCTTTTATGGTTGACTATCTTCCGGGAGAAAAAAGAAAATATTTTGAAAGCTACATGGGCGCTATAAACTGGAAGACTGTGGAGGATTGGTTCTCCGAAGCTTCAAGAAAATAAAACCTATCCCCAAATAGAAAATAAGAACGGCGAAGAATGGAAACGAGGATATTTTGATTGAAGCAAAAGAAATTGAAGCAAAAACCTCAACCACCTTCAGCTGGTAAGAAAGAAGAATATAAGCAAGAGTTCCCGGAACGAAAGAAAGGGTTGTGGAAAAAATGCCGAGGATGGATGTAAGAAAGCCAAAAAGCATAGAAAGCGGAATAAAAGGCAGGACAAGGATGTTTGTTATGGGAGCAATGACGGAAAATTCTCCGACCTTATTCAAAAGAACCGGCAGAACAAAAATTTGAGTGGAAAGAGTTGAAGCCAGAAAAGTCCTCATCTCAAATTTATCGGTTATAAAACCAAGTTTCTGATAAACTATCGGCGAAAGATGAATAAGGCCGAGCGTGGCAAGAAAGCTAAGTTCAAAAGACGGGTCGTACATTAAAATTTTTGGATTTTGCGCGACCATTAACAAAGCGGCCAGAAAAAGCGCTCTGTTGATGGGGTACTTTCTGGAAATGAGCCGGCTTAAAATAACAAGCAGAGCCATGATACCGGCGCGGACAATGGTGGCCGAAGCGCCGGTCATAATAACAAAAAGAGCAATGGAAATGATTCCGATGAACGGGCCCAGAGAGGAGGAAAAGCGGGAAAAGGTTTTGATGATAAACTCGGCGACAATGGTGATGTTGTAGCCTGAAAGAACAACGACATGTATCAGGCCGGTTCGGCGAAAAGCTTCTTCCAAAGAAGAACCCAGAGATTCTTTGACGCCAAAAATAAGCCCGCCGGCATATTCGGAGGCGGGCGAGGCAATAACCCTGTTGATTTTTGATATGAGAAGATTCTTCAATGAGAACAGAGTTCCTCTTACGGAAAACCCCGGCTCTTCCAAAATTTTTATTTTGGGAAAAATAATCTCGTAGAAGATATCGTCTTTTGACAGGTAGTTGACATAATCAAACTCCCTCTTGCCTCCCGAAAGAAAATTCTCCGGCTTTGAAAGCTTGCCTTCCGCGGAAATTTTTTGTCCGAAGCGAAAAAAGTTTGTCCTTTCGGTGATAATAATGATTTTTTCTTTCGTTCCTTCGGGTCTGAAAATCAATCTGGAAGAGTTTTCGCTGAATGACGGCTCCGCCACAATCCGACCCGAGACGGAAACACTCCGACCGACGCTCTTTTCCAGAAAAAAATCCCTTTCCAGAGAAAAATCCGCTCTGACCGCTCCAAGGACAAAAGAAGAGAGAAGAAGGGAGTAGAGAAGAAATTTTCTGTTTAGAAGAAAAAGGGCCAAAGAAAGGAGGAGGAAAAGCCAAAGAAAGCTTGAGCCGAAATCCAAAAGGAGGCCGAAGATTATTCCGAAGAGAAAACTAAAAATGCCAAAATAAAAAAGTTTGTCCGCGGCTTTAAGGGTTTCGTAAGCCGAACCGAAATTCATTTCAAAAAATTTTTTCGTCAAATGTTTTAACTCAACGCGCGGGCGAGTCGAGAGATTCCTACTCTTTTTTGCCGTCAAGCCTATCTAATTTCAGCCCTTTGAATATCCAATACACTACGGCCGCAATGACAATGAAGTCGATAAGAGCCGAAAGAAACGAGCCGAGCGCGACCGGACCGAGCGTGACCGCCGCCAGTGACTCAACATTACCAAGACCCGCGGCAATGAGCGGATTGATGATGTCATCAACGATTGATTTTACCAAGGACGAAACCGCGCCGCCCAAGATGAACCCGACGGCAAGCCCGACAACTCCCTGACCGCGAATGAAAGCGATGAAACCCCGTGTCGTCTGCTCTATTCTATTTTCAAACTCCTGTATCATTTATACCATCAGTATATCAATAATTTAGAGAGTGAGGTGTGGAGAATTTTCTGTCATTGCCCCCATAACAAACAACTCTTGCTTGTCTTTTATTCCGCTTCGTCCATTGCCATATTGGCGAGTTTGTCGGCGTCGGCGTTATGCTCTCGCGGCACATGTCTGAATGTCGTGTTGGGAAAATCGGCAACGCGCGCGTTGTGCACTTTCATGTACTGCAATTGAAGCGCTTCTTCCTTTATTTGGTATTTCCCCGAGAGCTGGCGCACAACAAGTTCGCTGTCTATAACAACCTCAACCGCAATGCCTTTGCGCGCGTCCTTGGGCACGAGACGCTTCAGATCCCCGAGCGCCTGTATCACCGCTTCATATTCCGCCCAATTATTTGTCTGCCTCCCAAGATAGGCGCTGTTTTTCTTGAGTATCCGACCCTTTTCATCTCGTATCACCCATCCGGCGCCGGCCGGTCCCGGATTTCCGCGGGAGCCTCCGTCGGTATAAATTATTACACTTTGCATAATTTCCATTATACCACCGGAATATTTTCCACTACAGTTAACTGTAGCACTTAAATTTTACCCGTTTTAAAATTTTACCTGTCTTAAGACAAGCCCTACGACATATCGCAGTGGTTGCGGAATTTGTTTGCCTTAAAACAACTACTACAGTTAACTGTAGTTCGCTACAGTTAACTGTAGTGAAATGCTCCCGTTTCACCTTTTGTCAATAAGTTCATGCACTTTTTTCCAACGACCTTTTCCGTACCGAGGCAGTCCGCCCCGAAGCAATTTTTCGATATCCTCTTGTAGAGTTTCGCGCACTTTCTTTTGTTCCAAAAAGCATACGATTGCGGCATATCCTCCCCGATCCAAAGTGCGCGCAACTTTCGCTACGGTTGAGGGGCTTACTTTAAGACACTCCCGCACTGTCGTAAAAGAAAATCCGCGGTGGAGCATGAAAATAACCGCCAATCGCTTGTGGAGCATCATCTCTTCTGCGTCGCTAAGTAAATCCTCAAAGAAATCTTTCGCCTTCTTCTTGCTTTGCAGATGGGTAACGACTTCTGCAAATTGAAATCCTATATTTCTCGTTGCTTCAACTGAAAGCGGTTTTTTGGAAATATTGGTCATATATTTATGATAGTTTATCACAATACTACAGTTAACTGTAGTATTTTATGCGCGGAGTAATCAAAAAAAATCAATGATGCGCAGACGAAGCTCCGGAAAATTTCTAAAATAGGAAACCTCAATTGAGGCGGCCAAATCAAATTTCGTCTTCTCTTTAAGGCGGATAAGATTATCGTCGTCCTTTGAAAAAAATTTCACGGCCTGAAGGGGTTTCCTTAAACCTTCTTTGAAAACAATTTTCAGATGTTCTTTGTTCTTGCCAAATTTATCAAACTCATCGGGAGAGACGTCTCTAAACAGAAAAACCGGTTTTTTGTTTCCTTTGCCGTAAGGGGCAAACTTGAGAAGGTCGCGGGTGAGATTCCAATCAACATCTTTCAGAGAAAGCTCCGCGTCAATCATAAGAGGCAGGGCTTCTTCCGTAAGATTAAAATTTTTATAAGCTTTCAGAATCTCTTCTTCAAAAAAATGAATTCTGTCGCGAGCAACGACAAAACCGCCCGAGAATTTGTGTCCGCCGAAATTAAGAAGAAGCCCCATGGGCAGGCTTTTCATCAGTTCAAAAACATCAAGTCTCTGATCGCTCCGACATGAGCCTCGTATTTCATTGTCTCCGTTTTGACCCCAGAGAAAAACCGGCTTGTTGAAGTTTTCGGCAAGAGAAGAAGCCACGGGCCCGAGCAGAGATGGCATCCACTCTGAATTGCCCGCCACTATAATTTTCGGTTCTTCAACCATTTTGGAGATTTTCATTCTGACCGATTTTGCCATGGAAGCTACCGCCATTTTTCTTTTATCATTCAATTTATTAAGCTTTTCGGCTCCGGCTTCCGCAAGGCCTTCGTCTCTGGTCCTTAAAAGGTCAAAAGCCAGATGAACTTCGTCCATTCGCGAAGCCGCATTGATTCTCGGAGTCAGAACAAAACTTAGGTCGTCCTCGCTGATGACTTCCGGCTTTAAAAAATTTTCTTTGTATAAACTCCGGAGGCCGGGCCGGCGCGTCTTTCTAAGGACAACCAGACCGAAATGCGAAAGCGTTCTGTTCTCTCCGACGAGAGGAACCATGTCCGAAACGGTGGCAAAGCCGACCATGTCCAAAAGCCACTTGTCCCAGCCGTCTTTTATCTCAAAACGGCCTTCTTTAATCAAGGCCTGAACCAATTTGAAAACAACGGCGCATCCGCAGAGATGTTTGAACGGATATTTGTCCCCTTTTTGGTTGGGATTGATGATGGAATGGGCCCGAGGCAGAAGGCTTCCGGGCAGATGGTGGTCGGTAATGATGACTTCCATGCCTAAAGCGGCCGCTTCTTCCACTTCTTTTACTCCCATAATGCCGCAATCTATGGTAATTATCAGCCCGACTTTTTTTTGCGAAATTTCTTTGAGCGTTTTTGAATTTAAACCGAAACCGTCTTCGTTCCTGTGAGGAATATGATTTTCAAAATTGGAAAAACCGATTTCCACGAAGAAGTCGTGAAGAACCACGGCCCCGGGAATGCCGTCGGCGTCATAGTCGCTGTAAATGAGAATTTTTTCGTTTTCTTTGACGGCTTTCAGAATCCTGCGGACGGCTTTTTTAATGTCTTTGAGGAGATAAAAATCGTGCGTGTCTCTTTCATAGTCGGGGTTAAAAAATTTTTCCGCTTTTTCTTTTGTGTCTATTTCTCTTTCAAAAAGCAATTTTTGAACAAGGGGCGAATAGTCTGATAATTTATTTTTGATTTTTTCCGGAATTTCTTTTCTTATTTGATATTTTTGCATGAGCGTATTTTAGCATGGGACAACCGGCTCGCGACAACTTCCTCCGAAGGAAGTCGTGCCCTTAAAGCCCGCAATCGGCTCAACCAATAATATGTACCACAATATGTTGTAGTACATATTGATGATGGAGATATAAATTATATTTTACGATATACTTTCCGTATGAACGAAGAAAATATTTTTACAAAAATAATCAGGAGGGAAATACCCACCGAGATTATTTATGAAGATGATGATTTTATGGCCATACTGGACATTTTGCCCGTCAACCCCGGACATATTTTGCTTATGCCAAAACATTCTTACAAAAACATCTTTGATATGCCGGAAGATATTTTGAAGAAAGTCGGGCCCCTCCTCAAAACAATGGCTCTGGCTCAAAAGGAAGCTTTGGAAGCGGATGGAGTAAACATCGGTCTAAACAACGAGAAGGCGGCCGGGCAGGTAATTTTCCACGCCCATTTCCACATTATGCCGAGATTTGAGGGGGACGGATACAAATTATGGGAAGGCCGGCAATACAAAACCGGGGAGATGAAAAAAACGGCTGAAAAAATAAGAGCGGCTCTCTCAAAATAATACATACTACAATATATTTTATAGTATGTATTGCCGTATGTATTATAGTATTTACTACAGTTAACTGTAGCGAATTACAGTTAACTGTAGTAAATATTGTTAGCTGGATTGGGATGGAATTAGGGCTTCAATGCCGGGCAAAGTTCCATCGTAAAGGTAAAAGAGGAGCGCTCCTCCGGCAGTCGAGATAAAGTCAAAATCTTTTTCCAGTCCGAGTTTTGAGATAACGGCAAAGGTGTCCCCTCCCCCGACAACCGACTGGGCCGGACTTTCTATGATGGCTCGGGCAAGGTCAATGGTTCCGTCGCGAAATCCTTTTTCATAATCTCCCAAAGGCCCGTTCCAAAGAATGAATTCCGATTTTGAAATAAGATTTTTCAATTCGGCGATTGATTCAGTGCCGATATCAAGGACATGGTCGGTGGAGAGAACCTCGTTCGGTCTTTTGACAAAAATACCTTTGTCATTTCTGACCGTTACATCTTTCGGCAGGTAGAGATTTTCTCGTTTGATATAATTTTCCAGATTGAAATCCATGCCGGAAGTCATAGAGATACCGATCTCATATCCCTGAAGTTTGAAAAAGTCGTTGGCCAGGGCGCCGGCGGCATAAACAAAATCGGCCTTGTCCAGATATTTGATGATAAGAGGAATTTTTGTGTCAAATTTTGCTCCCCCCAAAATAAAAAGGAAGGGGCGGGGCGGATCCAAGACTCTTGAAACCCTTCGGATTTCTTCTTCAAAAAGAAGCCCGGAGTAGGAAGGGAGAAGCGTGGGTAGGCCGACAATTGAAGCGTGCTTTCTGTGGCTGACGGAAAAGGCATCGTTGACATAGATGTCTCCAAGCTCGGAAAGACTATTGGCAAAATTGATGTCGTTTTTTTCTTCTCTTTCATCCAAACGCAGGTTCTCGAGAAGAAGAATGTCTCCGTCTTTCATTTCCCCGGCAAGCCAGTCGGTCTCCGGGCCCAAGACCTCGGGACTCATAACAAGATTCAAATTTTTCTTCAAAACATCAAAAACCGGTTTGAGGCTCCTTGACTCCGGTAAATGGATGTGGGCAATGAGAATAACTCTAGCTCCGGCTTCCTGCAGGAACTTAATTGTCTCCAAAGATTTTCTAATTCTGAAATCATTCTCAACTCTTTCGTTTTTTATCGGAACATTGAGGTCGGAACGCAGAATAACTTTTTTGCCTTTCAAGCCGCTGACCTCTCTGACGCTTTTGATTTCTTTGGGCATAATATTATTTTAATGAATCGGCTATTTTAATAATCTCAATAAAATTCTCCGGAATCAAACTTTGATGTCCGACCAAAAGCCCCCGAACTTCGCCTTCCGAAAGAAGCTCTCGGGCATTTTCGGGAGCGCTGGCTCCGCCATAGATAATGGGCACTTCCATTCCCCTTTCTCCGTAGAGGCTTTTCAAGATTTTCAGTATGAAAATTTTCATCTGGTGCAAAAGGTCGGACGAAGCGGCTTCGTCTCCGGCGCGTCCAATAGCCCAGATCGGTTCATAAGCAATAAGGAGTCTTCCCAGCTTTTCCCGCGAGAAACCCGCCAGACCTTCTTTTATCTCCTTTTCTATGAACCCGAGGTAATCTCCTCTTTCATCGCGCTCTTTTTCCCCGATACAAAAAACAACATTCAGGCCGGCGCCCGCGGCCGCCTTTATTTTTTTATTAACCAGGCTATTCGTTTCTCCCAAAGCCCGTCTTTCGGAATGTCCCAGAATGACATACTCGGCTCCGAGCTCAAAAAGCTGGTGGGGAGAAAGTTCGCCCGTAAAAGGTCCAACATTCTCCCAAAAAGAATTCTGGGCGCCGAAAATAATTCTGCGTCCCGAATATGAGCGCATCAGTTCCGCCAAGTAAACAAGAGGCGGACAGATTATGACACTGACATTCTTCAGTCTGGGCAGGCCTTTCTTAATCTTATTAAAAAGGCTTTCAGCCTGCCGGAGACTTAAGGGGCTCATCTTCCAGTTGGCGATGATGTACTTTTTCCTCATGGAGCTTATGATATCACGATTTATTCTATCTCTTTCCAGCTGTTTAAGGAGTAGCCTCCGCTTGGGCCCGACGAAAACAGGAGGTTGACGAGGCCCGTTTCGTAAATAACTTCGGCGCTGTTTTGAACTTCAACCTCATAAGCCGTAACTTCCCTGATTTCCGCGCTGTTCTTCAGGTTGATTTTACCGTGAGGAGCATAAACCAAAATATCGCCTTCGGCGCTGTTTTGAACGTCTATGGCCGAGGTGTCGCCTCCGTTTGCTTCGGCGTCGTTGTTCATGGAAACAAGAAGAAAATAATTTTCATTCGGGCCGTTAAAATTGACGGAGTTCTTCAGAGTAATGATGCCTCCGCCAGCCTCATCAGACTCATCGTGGGCTATAATGGCTACGCTGTTTCCGCCCAAAGAAGGAGAGATAACGATGTTGGCGGTGTTATCAAATTCAATATCCCCGTCCACAAAGACATGGCCCGCAAAAGTAACGGTCGGACTTCCTTTGATAAGAAGTTTGGAGCAGTTGAATTTATTGGGGCCAATTGTCGTACTTGTGGTAATGGTGCAGAGAGTGGAGACTCCGCCCGCCTCGGCATCGGCTTTCCAAATTTCAATTTGAGAATCCGGAATCGGCAGGCTGGTCGTGGCCTGGTCGGAGCTTCCCGGGTAACTCGTGCCCGCGACCGAGGTCCCCGAAATTATTTGATAAAAAGCGTCGCCTCCGACATAGGAGTCTCTGATAGTGTGGGAATAGGCGTTGGCCAGAACTTCAATGTCTTCTATCAAGCCTGACGGCCCCGCGGAAATAGCGTCTCCGTTTATAATGGGGCTGTTTTCCGCGGTAATCGGGCCGCTTGTGAAAACATTTCCCTGAATTTTGGAAGTGTTTTTCATATGAACGCCACCCTCGCCGACCTGAACACCGTAATTGAAAGAAAAGCCTTGCCCTAAATCAAGCTTCGTCTGAAGTTTTCTGACCAAGGAACTTGAGGTGGCGGTGGAAGTTATCGTTTTTGAGCCGCTTTCGTCAAGAATGACGGTCTCGGCCGTGGAAGAACCGAGAGAGAGGGTCTCAATGTCGGAAACTGCCAGAGCGTTTTTGAGCCTGAAGATGACATCTTCTTGTCCGCTTTCAGCCAGAAAAAAACTTTCTTTGGAAAAAAGAGTGTCCCGGGAAAGACGGACTTCCCGATAGACCGGTCTTGAGACCCCGAGAACGACGGTCATGGAGACAAGCAGGAAAAAAACCACGGCGGTAATGACGGCTTGTCCTCTTTTTAAATTTTTATCTTTTCCGGAATTCATATTAATTTCAGTAAGAACCTCTTAAAACGGCGCTGGTGTAAAAATTGTCGCTTTTTATCATTCCCTTTTCACTGCCCGTTAAAGTCATTTCTATCTTGACCATCTCCGAATTTTCCCCGGAACTTAATTTGAAAACCAGGTTGCTGACTTCAATGTTATCTCTGGTCAAAAGGCCGGAGAGAAGGCCGTCTTTGCTTAATTTAAGAGCGTCGTCCTCCAGAAAAAAATTCAAAGTTGCAGGAGAGCCTTCTTCCGTGGTGTTCAAGACAAGCGAGCCGGGATGAGCGCCCAGAATACTGGAGCCGGCATTAACGCTTTCGGCCAGTCTGATTTCTCTGGTCAGCCGTTCCAAAGAAAGCGAAGCTGAGTTGTTTATGTCATTGGTTAATTTTATGGAACGATAAGAACGGGAAATTAAGAGCAAGGTGTTCACAACCAAAACAAAGACGGCGGAAAGAATGCTCGTATAAATAATCATTTCAATCAAAGTGAAGCCTCTCCGTTTTTCGGAATTTCTTTTTTTGAGGTTTTTTGTTCGGGCGTAAAAAAAAGTCATTGCTCTAAAAAATTTCGGCTAAATAAAAACTGACGGATTTTGTCGTCGTGGCGACTCCTTCCCGATACTCCACACTGACTTTGAAAAGTTTCGTGCCGACAGAAAGCGTCCCGGAAGAGGCAATGTCATTGTTTGCGTCGCGATAGACATCAAAAACTTCAAATCTTCTATAAAAACCATCGCCGACAAACTGCGTGGTGGTGGTCGCCCAGACAGAGTTTGTGAAAGAAAGGCCGTAGCTTAAACCGCTGGCAAGGCCGGAGATATTGCTCCAGCTTTTGTCCCTGATGGAGCGAATGGCTTCAACGCCTTCTTCTAAAATATAAGCGCTTTGGATTTTTTTCGTATTCTGAAGAGCCGTCTTCAAAAAAGCGTTGTAGGCCGAAATCAGCCCGACAAGAGCCGACCCAATAATGGCCAGACCCACGACGACTTCAATCAAACTGATGCCTTTTGTTTTGGTATTTTTTGAAATCATTTGACCAGGCCCGTTTCTTCAATGCTAATGACTCTCGTTTTGAAGCTGTTGGCGCGGCTTTGGAGAGTTATCGTTCCGCTTCCTCCGGCCTCTCCCGAAAGTCTTTTGAAAGAGAGGCTGGTTGTGGCGTTCGTCAAACTGATATCGGAGATAAAAATCTTGGGATGCAGTTTGACGCTGATATTGTCGGGGTTTGCGCCGTCAAAAAATTCTCCCTCAAAAAAAATGATTTCATCGGCATTGAATCTGACGCCGTAAGACAGGGAGTTTTTGGAAAATAAAGTTTCTTTGCGGGCCCGCTCAAGGACGGAGATGATGTTTGAGGCGTCTTTATCCAGAGCCGCGGCTTCGTCAAACGACCTGAAAACGCTGAAAACAACAAGGGAGACGGCGATTAAAAGAGAGGCGGAGATAAGGATCTCAATCAGGCTGAAGCCGCAAGCTTTTTCAAAACTTTTCTTTTTTTTCATCTTAAAGCCCGTCAACCAAAGAATATGTCGGCGCAATCATTGAAAGGGCGAAGAAGCCGACGGCCGCGCCGATAAAGACCATCAGAAAAGGCTCAATGATGGTGGACATATTTTTTGTTTTTTGGTCTATGGATTCTTCGTAAAAAACGGCCACTTTTTGGAGCATGTCGGACATCTTTCCGGTTTCCTCGCCGACGCTGACCATTTCACTGACAAAAACCGGAAAAATGTCCGGGGCCTCTTCAAAAATTTTTGAGAGCAGAATTCCTTTCTGGATTTTTTCTTCGGCCAGGCTTAAAACTTCTTTATAGTAAGAATTTTGAACGACATCCTTGGTGATATTAATGGAGCTTACGACCGGAACACCGGAAGAAAGAAGTGATGAGAGGGTTCTGGCAGTTCGGGCCGAGTTTGTTTCTTTGACCAGTCCGGAGATAATGGGAGTGTGAAGAAAAACAAAATCCAAAACCCTTTTGCCCTTTGGGTTTTTGACAGAAGCGTAGAGACCCGAGATAAAAGCCAGAATCAAAAGGACGAAAAAGAGCGTGTGATTCTGGAGAAAATCGCTGACAAAGATGATGGACCTGGTGGAGAGAGGTAGGTCAATGGAAAGCTCTTTGAATGTCTGCGTCAGGGTCGGAACGACATAAATAAGCATCAGAACGCCGATAATAATCATGACGCCGAGAATAATACCCGGATACATCAAGGCGCCTCTGACCTTTTTTTTCAACAGATAGGATTTTTCCATCTGGTCAGCCACGATTTTAAGCGATTCCGACAAACTTCCGCTTTCTTCCCCGGCTTTGACCATGGAAACTAAAATCATGGAAAAGGCTTCCTTGTGTTTTGACAGAGAAGAGCTAAGCCCGTCGCCTTTTTTGATATCCTCCCTGACCGATTCCAGAATGCCTTTGAATTTTTGGTTTTTGGTCTGCTTGCCGATAACAAACAAAGCCCGAGAAACGGGAAGTCCGGCCTCAAGCATGGCCCCCAGATTTCTGGCAAAAAGAATTTTTTCATTTGTTTTGATGGTGCTGACCAAAGCATTCAGCTTTTGAAAATTAAAAGAGAAAGCGCCATTTGCTTCCTGAATGGAGACGGGGTTAAGGCCTTTTATTTTCAGCTGGTCGTAGAGAGAGCTTCTGCTTCCGGATTCAAAAATTTTCTCTTCTTTTCGGCCTGATTCGGAAAGCGTTACAACTTTGAATTTTGACATATTATTCGGAAATAACTCTTAAAACTTCTTCAATAGTGGTGGTTCCTTGAACAGCCTTGAAAATACCGTCTTCAATCATTGTTATCATGCCTTCCTTTTTAGCCTGCTCTTCAACTTTCTCGGCGGTAGCGCCGGAAATGATGAGCTCTTTGACGGTGTCGGTAACCCGCAGAACCTCGTGTATACCCTGCCTGCCTTTGTAGCCATCCGGGCAATTTTTGTCCTCTAGGGGGTCGTAGAAAGGGATTTTCTCCCAGTTTGTTATTTTTGAATCAATAATTTTTTCCTTTTTCAGAAAATTCAAAACCCGGACGAGGTCAACGGATTCGTTCAAAGAGTCAAGCTGTTTCTTTGACAGAAACTTTTTTTTCCTTTTATCGCAGAGCCTTCTGACCAGCCTTTGCCCGAGAATAACTTTCAGAGTTGAGACCAAAAGAAAAGGCTCCACATCCATATCTATAAGACGCGGGATGGCTCCGGCGGCGGAGTTTGTGTGAAGGGTGGACAAGACCAAGTGGCCGGTAAGAGCGGCGTTGGTGGCCAAAGAAGCCGTCTCGTTATCTCTGATTTCGCCGACCATGATAATGTCCGGGTCCTGACGAACAAGCGTACGAAGACCGTTTGAAAAAGTAAAACCGATGTCGGGACGCACCTGCGTCTGGTTGATTCTCGGAACCTGATATTCAATCGGGTCCTCTATGGTGGAGATATTAACCTCGGGCACATTGAGAATATCAAGAATTGAATACAAGGTAGTGGTTTTGCCAGAACCTGTCGGGCCGGTGGCCAGAATTGTTCCTGTTTTTTGCTTGGTGGCGTAATGAACAAGCTCCAGCGCCTCTCCGTGAAAACCCATTTCTTCCAGACTGAAACGAGCCGAACTTTCTTTCAAAAGCCGCATAACGATTTTTTCTCCGAAAAAAGTCGGCAGAATAGATACGCGAAAGGAGACTTTTTGGTTGTCAGCCTCAATTTTGAATCGGCCGTCCTGGGGCAGTCTTTTCTCGTCAAGCTTCATTCGGGAAAGAACTTTTATTCTGGCGCTGATGCCGGGAGCGGCGTTTTGAGGCAAAATCATGGCGTCATGCAAAATGCCATCAAGACGATATCTGATAAGAAGGTCTTTTTCCATGGGTTCAATATGAATATCCGAGGCGTTCTGGATAATGGCGTGTTTAAGGAGAGTGTCCACAATGCGAACTATCGGCAGGTCTTCCGCCAGTTTTTTGAGATCTTTTTCGCTTTCTTCTCCGTCTTTTTCGGGAACAAGCGTTTTGATTGACAAGGATTCTTTTTGGATGATATCCCCGAATTCCGCTTTCAGACTTTTTTGGTACTGAACCAAAGCGCTTTTTATGGAACCCGTGTCCGAGAGGCGCGGAAGGATTTTCAACCCGACTTTCTTCTTGACAAAATCAATGGCCCGCAGGTTGTCAACATCAAGCATGGCCACTTCCAGAGAATCTCCGGATTTTTTGAAAGCCACGATATTGTTACTGCGAGCAATCGGTTCCGGAATAAGAGAAAGGACCTCAAACGGAATTTTTGTGTCTTTCAAATCAACGAAAGGAATACCCAAAACGCTGGCCTGAATTCTTCTCAAGTCGTCGTCGGATAATTTCCCCTGATTGACCAATATATCTCTCGGCCGGACCTCTTTTCTTTTGGCCTCTTCCTCCGCCTTCTCAAAATCAACGCCGGTAACCAGGCCTGAATCTAAAATAAATTCCTTGAGCTGTTTTTCGGATACATACATTCTCTTAATTATACAAACAAATCCTCCAGAAAAAATGCCGGGCTGTGGTTACCTTTGTTTTATGGCAAGAAAATTACGAAAATAACCGTAGAGAGGTCTTCTTCCGAAAGAAGGCAAGATTCGCGGACGAAAAAGTTTTTTCCGCTTCAAAAGGGGAAACGCCCGCGTGTCATACGAAAGTCACGCGGGCGTCTTCTTTCCGGAAGCGCCATTTCGGTTACAATCCTTTGTCTCCGCCTTGGTTGAAAGCAGAGACTCGGCCTCTTCCATTTGGGGCGCCAGCTGGAAGAGGATGTTTTGAAGCGCCCGCGCCCGGATCTCGTCCAGACGCAAACGGCGAGCTTCAGCAAGAACTTTCTGAAGCTCCTCCGCCTCCTTCACGGTCTGCACCCTTTTCCGGAGAAAAGAGCGCAGATCCGACACAATCTTCAGCGAAGAGCGCATTTCCTTCTCCTTTCTCCTGAAGAGGGGGAACTACTACCATTAAATTAACGATTTACGGCGAAAAAGTCAAAGGCTAGGCTCGCCACCCGCTCTCTTTGGACAAAAGCCACAAAAGGCCGCGGTTTGTTATTTTATTTTGTAGATAATCTCAATGCTTGAAATGATTTCGTTTTGACCGACGGGAATTTCGGGCGCAATACCGCCATCTTCGGCAAAGGCTTCTTCAAAAGAGGCAGTTTTGGAATAAGTATACCGGTAATTATCTCCCTCAAAAAAACTCTGGATGCCGGAAAGTTTTACCCCCAGGTCTTTGGACAAGGCTTTGGCTTTTTCCTTGGCATCGTCAATAGCCATTTTTCTGGCCTGTCGGAGAAGCTCTTCTTTATTTTCAATGTCAAAGTTCGGACCGCTAATATTGGAAACGCCGTATCCTCCTAAAATTTCAAGAACTTCTCCGGCTTTTTCAATCTCTCTGATTTTAACGGAGATAGTCTGGTTTGCTTCATAACCAACCAGAACACGCTCGCCAAAAGAGGGCGGGCAAGAAAAATTTTCCGGACAAATTCTTTGTTTTTCGTAATATTCATATCTTGGATAAATATTGTAGCTCAAGGTTTTGATGTCTTTTTTTTCAAAGCCGAAATTTTCCAGAGCTTGTAGAATTTCCGCGGTTTTTTTGCTAAGGGAATCCTGGGTGACTTTCACTTCGGAAGCCTCGGCGGAGAGAGTCATGGAAAAAACGGCAATGTCTGGAACGGCTGTAACCTCTCCCCTTCCGGAAACCGAGATAGTGCTTGGGTCGGATGCGGCCCGTCCGATAAACCTGTTTTCCTTCAGGCTGTTAAGGCTTTGCGCCAAAAGAAAGAGCACCAGCAAGATAAGAACTATCTTCAGCAAAATTCTTAGATCTTTGTTTTCAAACAGTTTTTCCATAATTCCGGTTGCCTAGTTGGTTATTAATAGGCCGTCAGACGGCAGGTTAATAAGAGCCGCAAAAAATATTTTGATTGTAGGAGTCGTCGGAGACTCGGGTCGTTCCGATGTTGCAAAGGAAGTTTTCCAACCGGTATCTTTCAATTGATTTATTTGATTGTTCGCTGATGGCGCCGACAGACCCTTCTTTGTCGGGAGTAAAGCCCCGCCCCTTAAGGTAAATGGGGGCCTTGGAAATATCAGCCCCGAGAATACCCTCCGCAAATATTGAGCCGCCATAGATCACGGTTTTTGTTTCCGCAGTGGGGTCTGAATCTAAATCTGGCCCAAAAGAAGCTGGCTCGCTCACGCTGTAAGAAATATTGGTGTTCCCGCGGATATCCCGCAAAAGATTTTCAACATCCTCGCTGATTGAGTCAGGTTTAAGCGAGACGGGGGCTTCCGCCTCGTCGGAAAGGCCTTCTGAAGCTTGGGCATTGTCGGCGGGATTTTCATTCCCGAGGTTTTTGTCTTTTAGAGCGGAAGAACCGACAAAATACAAAACGACCAAAACGGCGATAATTATCAGAATGGCCCAGGTAATTGAACTTTTTTTCATAATACTTGCTTTTGCCTAAATTTTAACAAAAAACAAATTTGAATCAACAGTCAGTCAGTCTGTGTGGTAATAATTCGGATTCTTAGTCCGGTGGCATTTGAGGCCCCGTGACAAGATGGCGTTGGGCGACATGAGGGATTTGAACCCTCTCGGCACCCTCCACAGGGGTGAATGCTGCCATTACATCAATGTCGCCAAGCAGACCTAGATTATCATGTTGTAGAAAAAATATAAACTGGAGAAATGGGCGGCGCTTTGCGCCGCCCACAATTCGGTCTCTCTAAAACCGTTAAGTTCTGTTTTGGTGCCCAGGACAGGACTTGCACCTGCACGACCCGAAAGCCACAAGCCCCTCAAGCTTGCATGTCTACTAAGTTCCATCACCTGGGCAAAAGACTTTACAAACTATACCGAAAGCTTTATCTGTTTTCAATCCTGACACAACCGCTAAAACCATAAAACACAAAAAATGGCCTTGCCTCCGCATCCCCCAAAATCTATACCAATGTTTTGCAAAACATTGGTATAGATTTTGGGATTGTTTTTGTTAAATCATAATTAACAATTATTATTTAGCCGTTAGCAACATCTAACAGTGGGGAGGGGAGGGGAGGGGAAAAGAAAAAGAAACAAGAAAGAGACTTGGTCTCTTTCGTATGAGATTCCGTCAGATGTCTTAGGATATCTTTTCTTCTCCCTTTCCTTTATTTATTTTATTCGTATCCTCGTTGGCATCACCGGCATCATTCGAGTTATTGCTTTCTTTTGCAACTTCCTTTATGTCAATTCCTTCATCTGTCTTCTCATCAACTTTTTTCTCCGCTTCCGTTTTTTCTTTCTCGACTTCCTCCCTCGTCGCGCTTCCGGTTGAAATGCTGACCAGGCTCATATTTCTCATCTGTCTGCGTATTTCTTTGGCCGCTTTTTCTCTGATGTGATAGAGCTTGGATCTTCTGACTTTGGCTCTTTTTATGATTTCAATTTTATCAATCATTGGAGAATGGAGAGGAAAAATTTTTTCCAAACCGACACCGCCGGAGACTTTTCTGACGGTGAAAGCGGCTCCGGCGCCTTTGCCATGCTTGACGGAGAGAACAAGCCCCTCAAAGGCTTGAAGCCGGGTCTTGTCTCCTTCTCGAAGTTTCTGCCAAACTTTAACGGTATCACCGGCCTTGAGACCAAGCTTTTTTCTCTCTTCCGTGTTTACTGGCGAAATAATTTTCATATTTATTTTAGACTCTAGGCGTTAGTATTTAAGATTTATTTGTATATTTTACAGACATTTACAGGTTTGGTATTCATTAGTATTAGTAGATTGGCGCTTTTGACTTTATAACTTTCAAACTTATTAGGCAGAAGCAATTTATCACAGGGAATCTTATTCCGCAACACTTTTGAGCTCTTTTTCGGCTTCTTTAAAATCGGGAGGCTCGTCGGCCGAAACTTTTATCTTCCTTCCATCAAAGCTCTCAAATTCTATCGTCTTGGCATGAAGCGCAAGCCTCTTTAGACCAAAAAGACATTCCCTGCCGGGAGCGTAAATCTTGTCGCAAATAACGGGATGGCTTTTATGTTTCAAATGAACTCTGATCTGATGAGTTCGGCCGGTTCTGGGGTAAACTTCTATCTTGGTCGCTTTGGGAGACCGTATTAAAACTTTGTATTCCGTCAAAGCCTCCCGGACCTTCCCCCGCAGTTTTCCGCTCGCCGACCATAAACCGAATTTCCGACTCCGACCGATTGGATTGTCAATGATTCCCTCTTCGCCTTTTATTTTTCCATAGACATAAGAAAGGTAAGTCTTCCGAACTTTTCTTTGTTTGAATTGTTTTTTCAAATATCCGTAAGCTCTGGCATTTCTTGCGATGACAATGACTCCCGAAGTTTCTTTGTCCAAACGATGGACAAGGCCCGGTCTTTCTATGATTCTTCCGTCCGAAAGCCGAATCGGTTCGCCGACACCTTTGGTTTCCGGGTACTTTTTCAAAACTCGGGCGGAGAGAGAGGGCTCGTCCGTTTTTCCGTCAGAGTGAACAATGAGCCCCGCGGGCTTATTCAAAATTGCGTAGTTTTCGTCTTCATACAAGACCTTTACTCGATTGGTCTCCCCCGTTTCTTCTGTTTTTTTGCCCATATTCTTCTAAGATTTTTTCAAACTCTTCCGTCTGAAAATCCGGCCAATAAGTGTCGCTAAAGAAAAACTCGCTATAGGTGCTTTGCCAGGGCAGAAAATTTGAGAGCCTTTTTTCGCCGCCCGTCCGGATAATCAAGTCTGGGTCGGGGATGTCTTTCGTCCAAAGATAATCTTTGAAAGACTCTTCACTCACTTCTCTCCCCTCCTTTACAGCTTTATTGACGGCCTCTGTTATTTCGGAGCGTCCGCCGTAGGATAGGGCAATGACAAGGGTGGCCTCCGTTTCATTCTTTGTGTCTTCCTCAAGTTTCCGAGCGCTTTTTTGTATGTCCTCCGGCAGTAAATCTTTTTTGCCGATAAAAATAATTCTGGCTTTTTCCTGGCGAAGTGACTCGAGCTCGTTTTTGAAAGCTCCTCTGAAGATATCCATCAGATAAGAGACCTCTTCTTTTGAACGCTCCCAGTTCTCGGTGGAAAAGGCATAAACTATCATCCACTTGAGGCCTTTTTCTTTGGCAAAGCGCAGACACTTTTTGAGAACTTCATATCCTTTTTTGTGGCCCTGAAGCGTTGGCAAGCCTTTTTCTTTGGCCCACCTTCTGTTTCCGTCCATGATGATGCCGATGCAATTCGGAATTTTCTTGTTTTCTGACATGTTTAATATCTTATATTAAAACCTTCAAAAATCTCTTTTGGTTTTCTCCACATCAGGAGAACAGAATCAACCTTAGCTAAAATCGGGCCTTTCTTCAAGAGCCTGACAAATTGGTCCAATTTGCGTTTTTCTCCCCGAGCCACGACCTCAACTTTGCCGTCATCGGTATTTTTGACAAAACCAAGAAGATTGAGTTTCCTGGCTTTTCTTTTTGTGAAATCCCTAAAAAGCACTCCTTGGACCTTTCCTTTAATGATGCATTTAATTTCTTTTATAAACTCATTCTCTAGAACCATAGTGTTTTGAATGTTAAAATACTTTTAGAATATTGACCAGAGACGAAGTCCTCATGGAAGTTCCGTGGGGGCTGTCATGAAAGAGGAGAAGCCAAAATCAAAGAGAGAAGTTGCCGAGGAAGAAGAGCAACTTCGTGTTTTGGCTCTAGACCTCGACTTGCTTTCGAAGCAAGTCGAGGAAGCTCTTCGCAAGAACGAGAAGGCCCGGAGGATTTCTCCCGGGCTTTGGGACCAGGAGTTCGTAATCTGAGAGCTGCCGCTCTCACCAACGAGGCGCCTCACGGCGCCTCGCTCTTTCTTAAACTTAAAAAATTTTTAATAGAACTATATTTTTATCGTATATTTCGGAGGTGCGCGGGTTTAAAAGCGGTCTCTATCAGCCTTCGGCTTTCGAGTCCCTCCCGCCTCTCTAAAAATAAAGTCACGGACTACTTTCGCAGTCCGTTTCTTATTTTTGTGGGCGGTGAGGGACTCGGTCACGAGTTTCTAAGTATAATCGTTCGCTTCGCTCCGATTCTACTAAGCACTCTCGACCCCGCCTCGGCTACGCTCCCCCTTTGGTCGAGCGGCTTCGCAGCCTTCGGCTTTCGAGTCCCTCCCGCCTCTCTAAAAATAAAGTCACGGACTACTTTCGCAGTCCGTTTCTTATTTTTGTGGGCGGTGAGGGACTCGAACCCCCGACCTTGTCGGTGTAAACGACCTGCTCTACCAACTGAGCTAACCGCCCCTCATCCGGAACAAGTTTGATGCCGGGTGATTCCGGCGAATTTTTCAATCTTTACTTCAAAGCTTTGTATGTTTGAGCCTGCCTTTTCAGGTTTTCTCGGTCTTTATATCATTTGCCGGACGATAGACATAGCGATAAGCGGGCTTAAAGACGCCTTGGTTATTTTCCTCCCATTTTGCGCAACATACTCCTCCGCATTTTTCAAGTAAGATTAATTAAGCATCTTTTATAGCCGATACTGAAGCCCAGTTTAGCAAAAATTTTCTATACCGACAAACACTCCCGTTCCGCCTCTGTCTTCGACGATAGCGGACAGACACGCCATCGCCCGTTGATCTATGGCGGGATTAAACACACACGGATTCTGTCTTAAATTGGCGATTTCCTCGCTTGAAAATGTTGTTCTCATGTTCTCATATTCTTTTGTTAATTGATAACTTTAACAAAAGAAAACATATAGACCATACCCGTGTCCACTTTATGGGGTACAGATCAATTGTGCAGAAATACTAACCTTTGCGCGAACCTTTTTCCAATCGCGAAGCGATTGACCTTTCCACGCGCCGAGCGCGTGGTGGCTTGAAACCCAATCGTACGCGCGGAGTGCCTGCCAACGCCAACCCTGCGCGCCTCGCACGCTCCCTCCGGTCGCGTGTACAAAACCACAAATTTCCTTACCAATCCATTTTCGGCGGGGGGTGTGGGGGGAGCCGCTAAAAAAATGAAAGGAAATTTTATGGTTTTGTTTCCGCCGCTTCACTCCTCCAGAAAGGGCTTGTAATTTGAGTATAGCAAAGTGGTGATATT
>Ga0210019_1001842_pt1 | contig 21634 bp, 25 predicted proteins | sample CryGeyCG2114_020_2_FD_183969 | JGI IMG/M metagenome (GOLD analysis project Ga0210019, IMG submission 183969) | Groundwater microbial communities from aquifer - Crystal Geyser CG11_big_fil_rev_8/21/14_0.20 (SPAdes) (version 2) | ecosystem: Environmental > Aquatic > Deep subsurface > Groundwater ...
AGCTATATGGAGATGGCCATTCGAAAAATCATTGACGAAAAAACCCCACTGACCCCTCTCGCCTACGCTCGAAAAAAGCGGACGAAGCTTGCCGCTTAGTCAAGGGCCTGCCCTGTGCCACAGATACGGAAATTCCTTTGAGACGACAGATGAAATATGTCCAGGTGGCCTTGGTTCAGTACGATATTCACCCGTTGTCAGATGAAGCTTGGTATAGCCTCGTTCACAGAGCCAGCTCAAAACTGTGTACCCAGAAATATCGTTTGATAGATTCTTATCCACATAGATAGGAACATTTTTTGCCACGGTGTCTCCGCAAAATTCCTCATAAGAGGCGTATGCTCGAAACTGCTTCTTGTTCACTTGGGCCATTAGTGTCCATGAATCTCGGCACATGGGGTCATCGTCGATAAGGACGACGTCAACTCTCTGATCCACTTCTTGCTTACGGGCAAATTCAATTTGAAAATGATCGATGAGAAATTTTGGAAGCAAGTGGCATCTCAATTCTTCAACTCGTTTTTGAATCTCTGGTGAGAAAAAGAAGCTGGTTGATAGAATTGCTCTGTCTTTATGCTCTAAACGTGAGATGACATCTAAGCCTGTTTCTTTCGATCCATGAATCTCTTGATCGATGATAACAAGATCGCCTTTAATTTGATCGGGCACGTGATCGAAGAATTCTGCATTTCGAGATTTTAACTTTCGTTTCCAAAAATCAAGAATGCTCGGATCGTCGTCAATCACGACGATCTTAGACTCCGGAGCAATCAACACTTTCTCGATTAACCAGCTAGGGGTTCGTGTCTTAGGCAAAAACAAAGTAATTGTCGTTCCTTCTTGCCAAGAGGACTCAATCTGAAGATGCCCTCCAACTTCACTAACGACCGATTTCACAAAACTTAATCCGAGACCGTGTCCTCCTTCATGCAAAGTTCCACCTGTGGTTCGAACCTTGTGAAGGTCTTCTTCTTTCATTCCAAGTCCCGTATCCTCGACGCTTAAAAGAATGTTCTCGCCATCTTCGGACAATTTAACGAAGACCTGGCCGGAGCCTTTTCGCTCCACGGCATCAATGGCATTGTTGATGAGATTAGAAAGAGATCGAGCAAGATTTGATTCTGATATTGTCGTCACTGCGGCCATTAAGGACGAGGGAATATCGGTTTTGATCTCTTCGACATCTGAATGGGCTAATGAAATTTCTCCCACAATTGATTCGACGACTGGCGCCACGAACGTAATGGATGATTTCGAATGTGCATCGATGACCTCAAAATGACTTAAAATATCTTTTGAAATCTGATCGATTCTTCGGGCAGATGTTCGAATCGAGCGGATGGCGTCTTCTTTCTTGATTCGCTCCAAATTTTCGGAAATTTGTTTTAAAGCAGCAACAGGCGACTGAAGATCATGAGCCACTTGAGTTGCGACATGCGAGAAATGAGCTTTTCTCTTTGCCTCTGCTAAAGCAGACTTCGTATCCGCTAACTCTCTAGATCGAATAGATAAACGGGAAGCCAAGCCGACAAGTTCTTTAAAGGGCAAATACTTAAAGACAGACTCAAAATCCGAAGCCGACTCGACGCCCTCTAAACTCTCGATCGATTTTCTAAGAGGAATAATCGTCGATCTTAGAAATTTAATTATAAAGAGAAACGTAAGTATAAGCAGAAAAATTGAGGCTACCCAAATTGCCTGAATAATTCGTGAGTATGGAAGCCAATCGGTAAGGGCCTCCCTCTGCTCAATCATCAACCAACCCAGCAATTGGTCGGCTGATCGGATGGGGATTCTTCCTTTAAGGGAATTCGATTCATGGCAAAATGAGCCCCATCCCAACTTCTCAATCTCTGACCCACAACTCAGGTCTGGACTATTCGGACTGACCCTCATGATGACTTCTTTTACCCGAGCATTCGGTAAAAACTTATTATCCGAAATCACCAGCTTAGCTTTCTCAATATCCTTTTGAAGAAGCGCAGTAACGAGAGATGATTCTTTACTGACAAAAGACGCATGAAGATCTTCGTAGGTATCTGCGTAGAACGCTGGCTCTAACTGATACCTAACAAGAGCCACAAATCCCAAAATGGTAAGAAAACCTAGTCCCGCTACAAGTGAAAACTTCTGAATTACCGCAGCAAGGAGGGTGGGCTTTCCTCTTAGCTCATTGTACCTTCGGCGAAACAATCGCAAGCTCCTTTTCTTCGAGTAGATCGAGTTGAAACTTCCGAACTGCCAGTTGAGGGCGAATAATTTGTTGCTTCTCAACTGGGGTTCCGCTCAGAGCTGACCGTATAGAGTCTACTGCGACTCTGCCCATGTCAGCAGGTGATTGTTGGACGCTTGCCGTAATCTTAGATTCAAGAATCTTCCTCTGAACCTCTAAAATAGCATCGTAACCAATGAGAATAGGTGGCTCTCTCAAATTGTTGGATTCAAACGCATCCAAGACGCCGAGAATCATCGTGTCACTTCCTGCAAACACTCCGTAACATTTTTGAATCTGCTTCATATTTTCGAGGGCTAGTGATCGGGCAAGGTCGTAATTCGAAAGAGCTTTATAGGTATAAATCTTAATGCTTGGATGCTCTTTTTTGAAAACTTCTAAAAATCCAACATTTCTGTCCTCATGGGTTTGAGCCTCCGGGTTTCCGGAAAAGTGAACAATACATTGCTCCTCGCTTGGCTCAACGCGAAGTTGGTTCGACATAAACACGCCCGCTAATCGCCCACCGAGTTTGTTGTCCGAGCTAATCGTAGTTAGGATATATTCATTGCCTTTGGTCAGAGGAGTATCGACAACTACAACCGGCTTGTTTGCCTCTTTTAGCTTCTTGAGGACTTCCTCGAATTTATCAGAACGATTTGGAACTAAGACAACGGCGTCAAAACTCTCCAAGTTATTTGAGAGGAACGACACTTGGCTCTGCCAATCGTCTTCATCTTCTCCATAGTGAAGGCTAATTTTTAAATCATCCTTCACAGCCCTTTCTTGAATCCCATCAATGATAGAATCATAGAAGGCATTTCCCTCCGCTTTTAGAACGACAGCAATTCGTGTCGTCTTTGCTAAGCACGGCTCCGCGACCGACAATCCACCAGAGACGAGAATGAAAATAAAAAGCCGAGCCATCATTTCTTCACCTCTTTGTTAAAATTAACCACATACATTGCTTCTGGGTTTGGATAGCACTTCGTATCGTAAATTCCATGAAAGTGGGCTTGAACCTCGGCCTTTGGAAATTGCCGCTGTAGCTTTTCCTTTAGTTCCGTAAACTCATAATATTTTCCAGGAACAGGCATAGATAACTCGCGGCTTGCAATGTGGTTACAAATATAATCCACCACCGCGATAAACTCGTTTTGTTCTGACAAACTGAGTTTCAAAAACTTTTCTTCCAAATCTCTTACGGATCGAAAACCTCTCTTTGGCAAGGCTTGCTCAGAGTTTACCATGACATCTTCAAACAAGATCAAAGTCGAAGTCAGGCAGCGAGCACACTCTTTTAAAAATTCTTCATGATCTGTCTCCACATGATGAAGCACATATAAAAGAGAACCGGAGTCGAACGACTTATCTTTAACCGGCAACTTTCCACCTATCGAAAGGGGCTGATATGAAATTGAGGGGTTTGATTTCGCTTCCTCTTTTCTCCAATCGTGAATGTCGGCTATGGAAATCTGTAGTTCAGGCCGAATTTTCAAAACCTCCAACGAGAAGGTTCCTGGGCCTCCTCCAATATCCAAAAGCGATTTACCTTGAATATGAGGGGTGGCATTGTCAGCAGAGCCCTTACGCTCAACGTCCCAGTTGTACTGGTGATAAAGCTTCCTAACATCTATTCCTTTCCAGTTTGGATAAACTTCAAGGGCAAGAGTTTGAGCGGCAAGGGGATAACTTTCTCCAGCATCGAGCAGTCGGCTAAGAGTGAGATTAGCCAGCGTATTGGCATCAGGAGTGTGAAAGGTCTGAAGATCCTCCGCCAATGTCTCTTTCACAAGGCCCAAAATCTTCTGATTTTGAAGGCCATCAAGAATCTTGTTTGAAAGTGTAGGCGCTTCTAAGCTGCTCATGGTTGAATCTCCAAGGTATTGCTCGAATCCACTATTTGGTCTTCAAGCTCCTCCAGCATTTTATCCAGACGATCGAGCCCTCGCTCGCACAAGGATTTCGCTGTTTGAGTATCCGCATTCGGATTTTGAATGTGACGGAACCCTGCTTGAAGGGTGGCCCGAACAGATCGGAGTTCATGACAAGCATGTCTTAATATTTTTTGCTCTTCAGTTGTCATTGAGTTAAAGCCTTTCGCCTCACTTTGATTTTCTTTAATCGCATGCTGATAAGGCCCTGGGTGGCGTTTAATATTTTGGCCGCTTTTCGCTGAGAACCCCCTTCTTCTATCGCCCTTAATACTAGAAAATCGTAGATATCTTCAAGAAGTGGATACAAGCCCTGAAAGCTCGAATCTTTAAAATCGATGGATCGCTTTTTTAGCTCTTCAATGGAAATGGGTTGATTATCTTTTGAAAGTCTATTTTTTTGCACACGAAGCTCCCTAATCCGCTGCCAGTTTGTAAGAACTGGTTTTCCATCTTTATCTCTGGGAGCATGAACCAGAAGCCGTGACAAAAACTGCTCAATTCCGCGAATGTTTCCTCGCGGTGGATTGTCCAAAAGATACTGAATGAGATCGTCGGGTAGTTCCTCATAGGAAATAAACCGGCTATTGTCCTGGCAGCATTTTTTGAGAACCGATCTGATGATCTCTGGAATATCTTCCTTTCTTTCTTCTAAGTCAGGAATAGAAACCACAAAGGTAGAGATTCTCATATACAGATCCTCACGGAATTTACCTTCTGCTACCATTTGTTCGAGGTTTCGATTGGTTGCGCAGATTAGCTTAAAAGATGATCTTCGCTCGATAGTTCCGCCAACCCGAAAGAAAGAGCCTTCTTCGATAATCTTCAAAAGTTTTGTTTGCAGATCGAGAGAAGCTTCGCCTATCTCGTCCAAAAATAAAGTTCCGTTATTCGCTAGTTCAATATAGCCGGGCCGAGCGTTTTTCGCGTCGGTGAAAGCTCCTTTTTCATAACCATAGAGTTCGCTCTCAATCAAATTCGGTGCAAGGGCTCCCATATTGAGAGCGAAAAAAGCTTGGTCATTTTGCTTCGAAATAGATTCTCGGTAATGATGAATCCATTTCGCTGCGGTTGTTTTTCCAGTTCCCGTATCTCCGATAAGGAGGACCGGCCGAGCTGTTTCAGCGACGGCAGCTAGGGCATTTCGGAGTTTTCGAACGGCAGAAGATTGCCCAGCAAACTCAATATGAGATTCTGATCTTTGTTCTCCTCGTTCGATACGAAGACTTCTGTTCTTCAGTTTTGAAACTTCATGTGCTCGCTTAATTTGCTGAACGAGATAGTCTTCGGGAGAATCTTTTGGAATATAACCAAATGCTCCTAATCGCATCGCTTCCACACAATCCGAAAAACTTTTCGCCCCAGTTACAACAAGGACTTGAAGATCAGGCTGCAGCTCTAGAAATTCAGGGATAAAGCGAATGCCGTTTATCGGCTTCTCGCTTTTGTCAGCGCCAAGATTTTTATCGAGTAAAAGAACATGAATGTTCCCTTTAGAAAGGATGGAAAGAGTTTCATCAATTGTGGCGGCAGTAAAAATTTTAGACGATCGAAGCTCGTCTGCCGAAGAGCAGGTAAAACTCAAGGTGTCGGCCGCCATCGCTTCATCGTCCACGATCAGGATATTGATCGCCGGCCCAGAGTCAGCTTGCGCCCGCTCCGAGGTGAGAGAAGAGATTTGTATTTTTGCAGCTTTCACAGTGGCCGGTTGTTAGCGCCGCAGTGCGGCATTTGCAAGAAAAATATTAAGATTACAATACTAATCGATAACAACTGTAATCATTATCAAATGGACTCAACGTCAAGCAATGCTCGCCGACGGATCTAAGGCCAGTTTATCCCCTGAGACGCATCAACTTTAGTCGAGATTCTTAACTATTTAATATCACCGTGCTTTTAATTACCATGCAGCGCCTTCTCAAACCCTGACATTAGCGGTAAAATAGCAGAATAATAGCAGATTTTTAGCAGATTCAGTGCTTGACTAACCCGAGGAGCATCAATAGAAAGGTCTCATATGCAAAGCCTACTCTCCAACATTGCCGAAGACAGGCTCGACCTATTCAAAAATGGGCAGCCCCAGTATTCAAAGATAAAAAAGGTTATAGATCTGACCGACAATGATTTTGCATCAGCAACAAATTTCCCAGTGACATCCCTTAAAAGCGGAGCCTCTAAATTGCCCAAAGATTTTCTTAGAATTCTGCAAGATCTGGGCAATGGAATCAATTTAGTAGCAGAAGCTTTTAATGGAGACATGAAGAAAGTTAATCTGTGGTTTCAACTAAGAAACCCTCAGCTTGGAAACATTTCTCCTAGAGATATGATACGACACGGGCGCTTTAAAAAGCTGCTACAGCATATTCATAACTTGCGAGAAGGTTATCACGAGTAATCCGTGGCAAAGCGAAAGGGTAAATCCCGAAAGCGGAAGCAAAAATCTCGGCATCACCGCCCAAAGCAAGTTCATACCGGAAGTCTGTACCTAGAATATTCAGGCAAATCACATGTTCGGGCAAATAAGTTAGAAAGTTTTCGACGTCACCTAGACCTAGAATTGGCAGTTCAAAGGGATAGAGTTATCGACTTTCTCTATAATACGCTTTCAGAAAACTGCGCTACCTTCAACTTCTCAGAATGGGTCCGCGTAGTCTCTACCCAATTTTCTAACGACCCTCTGTCCACTGAGGGTTCATTAAGGAGCGTTGGCGGCAGATTTAATTTTGGTCGAATTGACGATGCCCAGTTTACTCCCTTTCGATGTCTCTATGTTGCATCTGACCGCCACGTTGGCCTGAGCGAGTATCTTCAACGAAATCCCGATGAAACTGAAGAGGGAATAACTGCAGCCGAACTCAATTTGCTTACTCAGAACCCTTCCTTTTTTGGAATCTCCGGAAACTTGCAGCATGTTCTTAATATTACAAATGGAAGCAGTCTCACGGGATTTCTCAACTTAATCAAAGGATTTAAAATTCCTGACTTTGTCAACGAGATGGCCGACAAATTGGACATTGAGAGACCAAAAGTCATCACGAAACTCGATGAGTTGATGAGCCAACTCTTAGACGCTAACTTCAAATACTTTGCTAACTTCTTAAATGTGCCTTCAAATTCTCAATGGTTCGGGCAAATTTGCTTTACAGCAGGAATTGAGGCGATAGTTTACCCTTCCGTTCGAGGAAAAGGAGATTGTTTAGCAATCTTTCCAGAGAACTTTTTGAGTCATGAATCGTATGTCGAACTCATAGACGCACCTCCAAACGTTTTCAATCGAAGAATTGAAGGCCCTCAACTTTTAACGAGGTGATTACAAAAACGTATTACATATATTATATGTAATCACTTTTTTAAAATTCAATTTATCCCCCTCACTCTCTTAAATCAAAACAAAATCAAAATCTTAATTCATTTCTATGCTGCTTTTTAAAATTGGCACGAAAGATGCGTAGTGCTTCCTATCAAAAATTCGAAAGGAAGTGTGACGTGCAAGTAAATCAAGATCGAAATCAATCTCAAAAACGATTGCGAGTGCAAGCGACAAAAGTTTTTCACTCGTGCCCGCGCTGTATAAGCCCCAATGTGGTGAAGCTCGACGGCGAAGTCTTCTGCTCCTATTGCGGATGGGACTCCGTGGAACTTCAATCCAATCTTCAAAGCCCAATGAACATCTTTTTACCAAATGAAGGAGTAAGCCATGCGAACTATTAACCTCAGTGATTTGAAACAAGAATTTTACGATTTTCTAGGAAGCCTTTCCATCGAAGAGGCCACAAGCAACCTAGATCTTATTCGTGAAGTTGAACGCTTCGACCGCCTTATCCAAGCGGCTGAAGGAACAGCATAAAGGAGATCAAAATGTATTACCCACTCAGTGTCAGTATTCATGAAATTCTAACAAAAATCTCAGAAGTCGAGCGACGATCAAATCCCATCGTTTTGAAGAAGGCGTCGAGACTCAAGTTGCTTCTGAAAAGTCTACAGAATCAAGCGTCGTTCCAGAAGAAAGGAAAAAAATATGCGTAAACAGATTATCAGCCTTATGAGTTTCATTCTGCTCAGCCCGTCTCTCCTCATGGCTCAATCATTTCGATCCAACATCGAAGAGGCCACAGGGAAGCTCACCATGATTGTGGTCCTTGTTTGCGCGGCAAGCGGAGTCTGGGCAGGTATTGAATTTGCCAAAGGCAACCCCATGGCTCCTAACCGAATTCTGATGTCGGCCATTGGAGCTGTCGTGGCGGTGATCGGCGCTCAAGTTGTGAAGTTTGTGGTGGGCACATAGATGCGACTCTCCATTTATCGAAAACTTGATGAACCCTTCAAGCTCATGGGGCTTGAGCCTCTTGAACTGGGCGTGGTCGGCGGGATCTTCGTCTTAGCCGTGCAAAGCTTGGGATCGACAAGCTACGGATTAGTCATCTCGCTAGCCGTAACGGCAACCATCTACTTCGATCTTCTTTGGCTAAAGTTCAAGTTTGAAAGACATTGTTTTCGAAAATGGGCTCGCTTCTCAGTCTTACCCGATTCACTTCACCGCAAGAGCCACTTTATCAAGCGGGAGATTCAATGACGAACACACAGAAAAAACCAATATCCCAAAGTCTTGAAGACTTTTCTCCCACCAAAGAAATGTTCGAGGACGGATTCTATTTAGATCATGACGGCTCTGAAGGCTTCGCCCTCCGGATCAACGGAATCGACCCTATCAGTTTTACTCAATCTGATTGGGAAGAGCTGCATGAAAAGTGGCGTTCTCTTTTGTGGCTTTCAGCCGATGAAGAAATTCAAGTCGTTTTTCGAAAGCATACAAATTTCGAAAATGTTTTGAAGGGCAAGCTCGATGATCTGAACCTGTTGACGGACAAACTTCGAAAACGCCTTTACTGGAATCAAATCGATGAACTGATCCAATCGATCCGCAACCAGTCTCAGATCTTCGAATCGTCTATTACTCTGACTTATCGAAAATTTACTGGAGCGAGGCCTAGTATGCAAAAGCGTCCCAAGGTTTCACTCCACAAGAAGGAACTCGAAGACCGCCTGCAAACTCTTCAGTACCAACTTGAAGAAATGGGCCTTCCATCCGAGCACTTGAAGAAGAAAGAGATTGAAAAAGAAATCTTTCGATCCCTCAATAGCGCATCCTACATTTCGTCGCCATCCCTCACGGAGGAGTGGCCGGCTATCGAAATCACACCTCAATCTCTCAAAGTCGACGGGGACAATGTTCGAACTCTCTACTTAAACAAGCTTCCCGAGGAATATTCGGAACTCGGAATGCTTCGAGCCATATGTCAGCTTCCATTCTCGTTTAGTCTAGGCGTTCGACTTCGAGGTAAAAAAATCGGGCCGGTAAAAAAGAGATTTGAAAGAAAAAGACAGATCCTCTTTGGAATGGCCTCGAAGAAAGCCACAGGAGATCCGGCCTCCGAAGTTCAGTTTCGAGAGGCCGATGAACTTCTGCGTCGCCTATCGGAACAAAACGACTCGCTTCTAGACATGACCTTCACCATCAGCCTTCGAGGCCAAGACGAACTGCTTTTACGGCATTGCTTAAATTCAATCTATTCGACCCAGTCCAGTCTTCATCAGCTTGAGTTTGCCGAAAGTCCAATCAACGCATTTGATTGTTTTCTTGAAACCATTCCAGTCTTTTATGGTCGAGTCTTCCATGAGCATAGCATTCTAAGCTCGAATGCCCTGGCATTCCTTCCTTTCTATGAACCATACGCAGGCGATCAGGCGTCTATCCTGACTTACAAAACTCGAGATGGAAGCCTTTATCATCTCAATCCGGCTTCTCCTCGGCTGGCTAATTACAATTGGCTGGTGAGCGGAACAAGTGGGGCTGGAAAAAGTTTCTTTGTAAATAGCATTCTCCTTCAGTCCCTTGTGCTCGATCCGAGAATTTGGATCGTCGACATTGGCGGCTCTTACAACAAACTGACGCAATTCTTAGGTGGGAAAGTGATTGGCTTGGATGTGGAGCAAGGTTTTCAGATCGGCCCGTTTTTTATGCCAAAAGTGAATGACGAGTCGGAGGAGCGCAGACGACGAGAACATATCGAAACCGTTTTCAGAGAGATGTGTCGTGATGAAGGAAAGTTACCCTCTATAGAAGAGCGTGCGATTTTGAGTGAAGCGCTCGAACCCTTATTTGAGGCCGAGAACCTTCCTGAACATCCCATTCAAAGTCTCTGCCAAAAACTTCTCGACCGGAATGATTCGAAAGCAAAACGCTTGGCCTTGCTTCTTAGGCGGTGGGCTTATCCGAATTTTTTCGGCTCGTTCTTGGATAATTCGAACCCTTTAGAAATCTCAGACGACATTGTCACTTTTGATCTGAAAGGCTTGCAGGAATTTGAAGAGCTTTCCCGAGTGGTGCAACTGATCATCTGTAGTGCTCTTTGGAACTCCCTTAGGGAGCGAAGACGCTTTACCTACATAGTGCTCGATGAAGTCGCTTTTTCACTCCTTAAGTATCAGCCCCAATTTGTTGATGAACTCGTCTCAACCGTTCGAAAACATTTTGCCGGCGTGATCACGGTCGTTCAGGGGATCGAAAAGATTACAAGCAATAACATCGCCGGAGCTTCCATTCTCAATAACTCCGCAAGAAAAGTGATTCTCCAACAACGCGGTCAAACCAAAGGCTGGGAAGAACCTCTCGCCGTGAACCCAACCGAAGCTCAGCTTATACGCACTCTTGGTCGAGTAAAGGGCCAGTACTCGGATGTTTTCTTAATGGATGAAGAAAAAAGAAGCCTCCTTCGGTTCATTCCCGATGATCTCACTTACTGGCTGTCGACTTCAGATAGTCGAGACAACGAGATTCTTCAATCTGCCCTCGAAACATTCAACGGACACTATTCGGATCAAATTTTCGAATTCATCAAAAGGAGAAGAGCCGCATGATAAATTTTCAAGTTCTTGTCTTTCACGGAATGATCTCTCTGTTTGGTATTGGAGATACGAGTGATGCTCATTTAGCCATCATTGTTGCCAATACCGCTCAGCAGCTCAGTGAACTGCAAAAGCTACTCGATACGGCTGGCAAAACTTCAAAAACTTTAAATCAAGCCTTAGACCTCACCCAAAAAGTTCAGGAAGGTATCGATCAAGCGATGAGAACCAAGGAAAACACTCTGCGATTTAAGCGCGCCTTGGAACGTTTAAAGGATGTCCAAACATTAAAGGAAACCCGATACAACATTGATGAGCTTCGAGACTATATGGACCGCTATCAGCGTTTGTTCCCGGAGAGAGCCAAACAGATTTTAGTGGAAGATCAACAGAACAAAGAAGCGGATACCGTTCGCGCTGAATTAAAGAACGAGCGTCTATCTGAACTGGAACGCTTGTCACAAGAGGTCGCCGTCGCCAAGCCGGAACGCGCAAAACAACTTTCTGCTGACATTCAACTGAAACAGCTTGAACAGATGATGCTCCTTCAAGAAGAACTCTATGAGCTACGAAAGCAAAACCGCTACCTCGTCGAGAACCAAAGAAGACGAAAAGCTCAAGAAGATCTTGAAACTCTATCCAGTCAGCATTTTTTAGAGCATTCCATTTCCGGAGAAGAAGGTCGGAGGTCCAAATGAAGAACATAGTTGAAGCCTTAGACTATCTGCCCCTCATCCTCATTTTCATGGCGTGGGTAGCCATGGTTTTGAGCTTTTTTCTAAATTTTGAGATCCCCATAAGCGGAGGAAGCCTGTCTTGAGTTTTTCCTTTACAGGCATACTTCCTTTTGAAGTGTTCTCAGGAAACGACCTCCTGTCGGCTGTCGACGCGCGACTCACCCAAGCGGGAATCTCTCTCCTCATCATTTGCTTTCTGGTCGCTCTGGGTTTTGCTGCGCTCAACCGCTTTGAGAACTTCGCCATTGATTCAAAAATCTATGATTTAATTGTCATCGCTCTTTTCATTGGTGCGTGGCCCTTACTTATCGACTGCATTGGATCTCTCGTTCAGTTTGGAAATGGAATTCTTATTCGAGTCTTCGGTCTTGAAGAAGTACGCCATTTTGGAGATGCAAGTTCCTATCTTGTCGGCATGTGCTTAAGCGATCGCCTCCCAAGCGGATGGGTAACAACAGTACTGGTTAAGGTGGTTGCCTTTTTATTTCTCATTGGAAAATTCTTTCTTGAGTGGGTTTATCTCCTTTTGCTTCTCGGATTCAAGCTTTTGGGACCTCTGATCTTGGGACGAGCCATCTTGGCGCAAGATCTTTCGGTCGTAAAAGCCCTTCTCGCCGAGGTCACGATACTTCAACTCTGGCAAACCACATTTGTTCTTCTGATCGGATTCGTATCGCTTGTCGGAAAGGGAAGTTTGTAATGGATGAAGTAACGGAAGGATTAAAAGGTCTCGATGCCTTAGCAAAACTTGTCGTTTGCACCATCGGCTTGTTTTGCATTCCAATCATCACTCGGAAGTATGCTCAGAATCTCGGCCTGTCCGCTGGCCAAGCGATCATGAGCAAGGCTTTCTATGCAGCTCAATTTGCTGGCTTACCCATGCTCGGCAAATCAGCCCTTGCCCAGACATCGAGAGGCGTCCTCTCTCAATCCAAAGACTGGATCGCAAGCAGTGGAAAAAAGGCGCTTATCGGAGGAGAGAAATTTGCAAAACGAGTGGCTCATCCAAGCTTTCCTTCCGACCATCCGAAACTCCAGTCCTACCTAGAAGACAAATCAATCAAAAGCCAAATGATGAAAGAAAAAGGAGTTCTTCCTTGGACCTCAAAAGATGAAAGGAAATTAGCAAAATCAAAGAATCCTCAAGAAGTGAAGGCTTTTTCTCATCAACGGCAACAAGCCCATCAATTTGAATCATCCTGGGATAAAATGAAAAGCCTTCAGCATAGTCGGTCCGACCTTCAATCAAATGCGCTTTCTCAGAGCCAAACAAGTTGGAACAATCAGATAGACCGAAGCAGTCCGGCGGCCAGCAGTTTTGGCCATTCAAGGCCCCAACAGAATCCACAAGGCTTTGCAGCTCCATCCATTCAATTGAGCGCTCCAATAATTCCAAGATCCGAGCCCACTGTCAAGACAGCGGCAACAAGAGAGCAAACCTATACGCCATCCGCTAATGCAAGTTCAACTGGTCGTCGATCGAGCACTCCGGCAAATCGTTCAAACTCACCGAGCTACCTGAAGCCGTCTGTGCCCGACCTTTATTCCCGTTATCAACAAATTAAAAATCAAAAAAGAACATGGATTCAAAAGGAGAAGAAATAGTGAATTGGATATTCGCCTTACTTATTATTCAAGCCGCCTCGAATACCGGCGTCCGAGAAGTGAAAGCAACCGGATGCGATATTGTTCGCGTGAATGTCAGTCTAGGAATGACGACCGTTCTTGACCTGGCGGATGTGGGTGAACCAACGCTGACTCTTCATGCGGATGAAGAGCATTTCATTCTAAAAACCCATGAGAATGCAAAAAGATCCATTGCCATCCTGCCTCAGGTCACAGAGCAGGATTTAAGAAAAATATTTAGTCAGGAAAATTATTCCAAAGCGGAACCCCAACTCTCACAAGGTCTGGATAAAGTGTTTCGAACGAACCTCTTTGTATTCTTCAAAAACAACCAACGCCTTATGTTTCAGCTGCGTTTTGTTCCGAAGGCAAATGCGGATTACGTGCTTCGCATTCGCCCAGAATTTAAAGGAGGTTGTCGAGTATGAGTTTTCAAGCACTCGCCACTCCCATGCTGAAGAAACTTCAACTTCGCTTGATGGAAAGAAAGCTCCTCGTTCTTTCCATTGGAGGAGGAATCGCTTTGATGCTTGGACTTCTGGCTTTCAGCGGGCAGTCCTCTTCAAAGCTTTCAACAGATGACAAGCTTCTCCTTGAGCTGGCATCGATGAGCGTTCAACTCCAAAAATTAAAAGGTGATTTAGATCTTCAGAAATCAGCAGCCGAAAGCCAGCCGCCTTTAACATCGACTCGTCGTCAGACTTCATCAACCAGAGAAATTGTTATCCCCGTGCAAGCAGGCAACGCCTTTCAAAAAGTAGGAGCTCCGCCACCACAGCCTTACATTCCAAGAGGTTCTGTTTTTCAAGCTCAACTTCTGACCTCCATCAAAACTTCGGTCCAAGGAAGTGTGGTCGTTGCCGAAACCACAAGAGACTTTGAAATGGATATGCGACGGCGCATTCCGAAGAAAACACGCCTGATCGGTCAAGCCACCTACGACCCAACGTTAAAGGGGGTCAATGTTCGCTTCGAAACGATGACGTCTCCATCGGGCGAACAATATGACAACCTAGAACTTCTCGCTCTTTCGAAACAAGCATGGCCCTTGATCGAAGGAATCATCTTCGATGATAGAGGAGTGCAAATGGGAGCCGCTCTCGGATTTGGATTCTTAAGTGGCTTTGCCTCCGGGGCTCAAGATCGAGAAGCGAGTGTATTTGGAAGCGTCACTCAGCCTTCCGTAAAAAACCAAGTTCTTTCAGGCCTCTCAGTTGCAAGTTTTCAAGTGGCTGAACAAGCCATTGAGAAAATGAAAAACCAAGCCTTTGAGTATGTTGTCGTTCCCGCGGGAATGCCAATCTATGTGCTTTTCAATAAAAAGTGGATCGTCCCTGAAGGGGGCGTTCGGTGAAAGTATTAAACAAAGACCTTGTCCTCTTGTTGATCGGGAGTGCTTCAATTTTAGCAATCTTTGGTTTGTCCAATACTCTCGAAATTGGACTTCTACAGTCTGGAGCGATTGTTCTCGTCTTTGCACTTCTTTGCGTTGGAATGTTTGTTCTCTTTCGACCCTTAGTCTTGGAAGAAGAACTCATGAACTCAGATTCGCCTCGACTTTTTCTGGGTGAAACCATTGAAAAGAATCCGTTCAAAAAAGGGAAGCCCTTCTATCTCTATCTTCATAAGCTTCGACATATTCTTGTAACCGGCGTAACCGGAGCGGGCAAAAGTACGTTCATCCGACGCTTCATTCGAGAAGTAAGACGAAATTTTATCTCCTTTCTCTACATCGATTTCAAAGGCGAGGCCGAAGATCATAGCGAGATTATTAAGATCTGTGAAATGACGGGGACTAAACAGGTTCCCCAAGTTTTTGACATCTCGGATCCGAAGAATTGTCTAACGTGTAACCTGCTCACACTCTTTCCATCGATTGAGGAGACGGTAGGTTTTGTGATCGATCTTTTCTTCGAAAAGGACGCAAACCCTTACTATAAGGCAGAAGCAGAGCGCTTTATTCGTCACAGCCTTGAACTCCTCGACGAAGCAAAAACGACCAGAAGTTTCATTCAACTTCAGCAAATTCTCTATAGCTCCAAACAGCGAGAAGCTCTGCTCCGTCGAGCAAAACTGACCGCTTATAAAGAAGCGCCCTTTTTAAATTACTTTACCGAAGAATTTGATAAATTGGATTCCAGAAGCCGGAGCGAAAGATTTTCGGGTCTGGCGTCTCTTCTTTCTTCGTTCACGTCTGAACCCTTGGCAAGGATCTTCAACGCCGAGCAGAGCCAACTTCGGCTGACAGAAATATTTAATGAGAATCAATCCCTCATCATTCGCATCCCAGGCGAAGCTTACGGTGAACTATCAAAACGTATCGTTCGTGCATTTATTAAAACTCTTCCCGTTCTGATCTCACGTCGACGATCACAGACCGACCGAAAAGATTATTTCATTCTTATGGATGAAGGCTGCTCTTATGCCAGTGAAGTTCTGACAGACCTCACTAAAAAAGCAGCCTCGGCACAAGTGAAACTCCTTCTGACAAGAATGGCGGATGCAGATTTCTTGGATATCAGTCCTGCTTTCCTTGGTAAAATGCTTTCGTCCATTGGCACACACTTTTGCTTTCACACAACAGACCCCGATACACGCGAAACCCTCGCTCGAATTTCGATGACCACCGACGACATTAAGCAAACCTATCGGGTCAAAGAAGGTTCGCAAACAGGTGAGGCCTCAGAACGAGAAGTTCAAAGGTTTAGAAATCATCCATCCGAATTCGGATCTCTCGAAACCGGACACTGCATCGTCATGGACACGAGACAGAATATTTTTCAGAAAATCAAAGTTTACTCACCCTTTATTGAGGAGAAAAAAGCCGCATGAAATCGATCATTCCTATCATTATCTTGTTCAGCATCATTCAAACAGGCTGCTCAGCGAAGCATCGAACCACAGCGCTTGTCGGAATTGGATCGGCCGCCTTGGGAGCAGGTGTGGGGTACGCCTTTGTCCACCACGGTAAAGAAAAGGAGTATCAAACGACAAACACGGTCATCACATCTTCACTATTTGGATTAATCGGGGCCGGAATCACATACTGGCATTTGTCGTCCCTAGAAAAGCAAAAGCTGGAACTCGCTTCTCAGTTTTCACAGTCGAGATTTCTGGATGACAGCGCTCATAGCAGTCTTAAATCGATCCAATTTGATGCTGTCGTTATTCAAAAGAATTCTGTGGAACTGGACGACTCCAACCGCTGGGTGCTTCCGCAATTCAGAAAGCGAGATCTCCCAGCCCAAAGGAGCGAAACAGAGATTATCTCTCCGCACTACACCTGGGAAATCGCCCGACCAGGCTTTTTTATTAACAAGAAACAAGACCAGGAGTTCTTTGATGAAAAATAAAAGTCTTTGTGAGCGCATTACACACTCAATCGAACGCTGGAGAATGCTTTCAACACCTCAGATTCGAGAGCTTCTCTCACAGGAGATGACGGTAAATGATCAAAGCTTGTTTACGGTCCTTAAGCGAATGAGGCGAGCCTCTCACATTTATTCCATCCGATTGGGCTCCCTACACCTCAACTTTCACCCATTCTGGAAGAAGGCAAGGAACAAGTTACAACTGCAGCCAATCAAAGAGCGGAGCAATTATTTTCGCTCCTCTAAGCTTCTTCATCACCATGAATTGACGGAGATCTTTTTAGACTGGAAAGGCGAGTTCCCGCATCTTGAGGCCCTGCCCAATATTTCCACCCATTCCGACGTGGCTTCAAAAAGCATCGGAGGAAAGCTAGGAGTTCCCGATCTCGTCATACGGCTGAATCCCTTTTCATCTCTCTATATAGAATATGAACGGACGCTTAAAAGTAGCCGGCGATATGAGATCAAATGGTGGACCTATGAGGACGATCCTTCTGTAAAGACTTGCCTTTACTGGCTAGAGGATCCTTCACACCTTCCTGCCTTAGAGAAAGAAGCTGAAACTTTCTTCCGAAGAACAATCGGGCGAGAGGATTTTTTTCTAGGATTTATATCAACCGAAGCCTTTAAGCAGAATCGCTTCGATGCTTCCGCCAGGCTTTACTCGTTAGATGGATGTGTAGAGCGCTCATTGAAACTGCTGCTACGACCTGCCCCAGTGGCTGTCCAAGCGATGTCCGAAACCACAAATTTTCCCCCCCAACCATTGATAATCATTTGGCTCTTTCCGCTCTTCGAGCAAACTCCTCTCCCCCAACCAGTACTAACGACTGGGTCCTAAAGGACGGGCGAGAGGAGTTTGCTCGAAGAGCTCCCTAAGCAGATTGAATGGTTGGGGGGAGAAAAATTTGTGGGAGGAAAAGGTAACTATTTGCAGGTGATGCAGTGAAAAAGAAGACCTAAAGCCCGCCCACCACCCCTAAATAAATTGAAACGAAATCAAAGGAGAAACTGAACATGAACAATCTAAATCTAATTTCAAAAACAGAAGAGTTTTCGGAAACATCGAGTCCTAAAAAGATCCGAGGCGAAAAGAAGAAAAGCCGTATTCAAGAGGATATTCAGGCTGTTCGGATCTATAAAAAGACAATCTCAAAGATCGATGCGCTCATCGAAGACTCGAAAAAAATGGGGCCTTCGAGAATCCAAGCTCGAGATCTAATTCGCTTTGCCGTCTCCAAAATCGAAAATGCAGATCTTGAAAAGCTTCGTGAAGAAACAGCTACGACGGAAGATAGATTTCAAGAAAAACTCAAAGAGTTTCAGAAAAGTCGACCGAGTGCCACACGAGAAGACTTTATGGAACATCTTCTGAATAAATCAGCGAGCTCAAATTAAAAATAAAAAAGGAGAAACCTCAGTGGATGACTATAAAAAGCAAGCAACAGAACATTTTCAATTTCCCATCACACCATTTTTGCAAAGGAAACTGAACTCTCTATCGAAACAAGCCAATCCTGATGGTGAGAAAGTCGCGCGCTGGACGGATATTATTTTAGCTGGTCTCAACAAACTGCACGCTGATGACCTGGTTAAAATTAGGCAGGAACGAGAGCTCCTCTTAGACGAATGGACGAGAAAGGAGCAAGTAAATGACAAAACTTTATAAATTCTTTCCAATACTTTTTGCGCTGCATGGTTGCGGCTCACAAGACTACGGAGATCCAGATGTAGCCGAAGCCGTGAAAGAAAGTGAAGCTCCCTATATATGGGAAGAAGCAGTCGAGAACTCTCGGCTGCTTTCTTTGAAGCCGGTGCGAGGTCCATCCACAAAAAAAGGTCTGGCCTCTAGCGGCCTTACGGAAGTTGCTGGATGTCCAACGGACTCTATATGTTTGAGAAATCCTTACATAGGACCAAAGCAATTGATGGGTTTGGCAACGATCAATCCTCTCTTCGATCTTGTGACAAAGGACGACAATGTCGTGCTCACTTATACCGGCCCCGGTGTTCTTTATATCGAAGCGGAGATTGTGGAAATTCCAGGAAATATGACTCTTAAGTCTTGCGCTGAAAAAACAGTTTTGAGCGCGAGAGAGATTCAAGGAACCGGAAGTATTGAAACAAATTCAAGCCTCTGTCCTTCGGTTAAGGCTGGCCACCTTGTGGTGGCAGCCCTAACTATTGAACGCCTTTCTCTGGATTCAAGTGGTCGAGATGGCATCTCCGGTGTTTCAGCTGATTCAAATGAAGTTTCTCAAAAACCAAAGGATGGAGTCGCATCCAAGGTCAAATATTCAGTCAACTGGGGAACTCCCTTTCAAGGAAAACTTTGTATCACAGAGCTTGCTTGTCATTGGGATGGAAACCCGCATCCCGACCAGAAATTTAAAGAGAATATGGATCTGATTCGACGAGCGAAGTTTATTGAAATGGATAAGCTTGAATCTTTTGTTAAAGAATCATCGAATGATGGTCGGCACTGGTGGTGTTGGGTTGAGAATCGAGAAGAGGATGATTTCTATAAGCATCTTTATTTTGATTGGAAGATCACCGCCGATTTTTCAGCTCTAAAAGGTGAAGATGCTACCGTATTTAAAGCTGGAGGTGACGGAAGTGATGGCGGTGATGCCGGAGAAATCGCGATTGTCGCTTTGAATGATGATATTGAGGAACTTAACTCCTTCGGCGGAGAACCAGGCAAGAGCGGTGAAAATTTTTCTCAGCAACCGGGTATTGGCGCAAAACTCGTAAACACTTCATTTGAAACCGACGATGTTGTTTGGGGCGGCAAGGCTTATTGTCTTCGAAAGGATAAATTTCTAAACGGCGATCCTCGATTGATTATGGGCCGAGAGTATACTTTTGGAGGCCGGAAAAAGATCAGCTTCAAAGTCGGAAAAGATTATGAGTCTCCGGCAGAGGGCTCAAAACTACTTGGTCACCAGTTAGAGAAAAGATCAGATGGATACTACGGCGCCGACGGCGCGGTGACTTACAATGCGAGAATTCCTCTCACAGGGGCTCCCGGCAAAGACAGCGCCCCCCGCCTTCGGGTCATGGCTAATCTAGTTGAATATATGGAGGCCGCCGAAGATGAAATTGGAGGCGGGCTGCTCCCCAAATCAATCACCCACGAGCTTGAAGATGAACACTAAAAAGACTGGAGATTCTGATGAAGCTTCATAATAATAAAAAAGATTTATGGGTTGAAGATCAAAAGGATCAACCCTTGTTCTTTGACAATTTGCCCGAACTGATGAGACCGGAGAAAGCGGCCTTTGTTTTAGGAGTATCGAAACAAACAATTTACGATTGGCGATACCGACAGAAGCAAAAAAGCATTCCTCCGGAGATGTTCATCAAAATCAACCGAATGCTCTACCTTCGAACGAATGTTTTGAAACAATGGATCGCCCTTCAAAACGGATGACGTCTGTCATCCCAAGGAGGGAATCTATGTCTGTTCGAAAAGTAACTACGAAATCAGGAGAATCAAAATGGGAAGTGCGCTACCACATCGGTGGTCGCGGATCAAAACGCGCTCGACTTCGATTTGACACAAAGGCTGCTGCCTTTGCTCATCTTGAAGGACGGCTTGTTGAAAAAAAAGAACTCCAAAAAACGGGAATCGATATTGGATCTTTTGAAGACACAACTTTCCAGAATGAAGCCAAGTACTGGCTTCAAGTCCAAGGAAGAGAATTCAGTGCGGGGCATGAAAAACGCGTTCGAGGAATCCTTGAGAATCTGTATCCAAAGTACGGAGGGCTTCCACCTAATAAGTTTCATGCCGGACTACTTTCTCAGATCCAAGGAGACTTCTTGCAAAAGCTCGGGAAAAAGGGCCAGCCGGTTAAGCCGGCAACCGTGAATCGAGCGATGGAAGTAGTCTCTGCAATCCTTTGTTTTGCTGCAAAACAAAGAAGGATTCCTTTCAATCCTGCAGCCGGCTTTCCAAAGCTCAAAGATGTGAGAAAGCATCTCGGCTTCTGGGAGCAGGCTGAAGCTCAAAGTTTTTTGAGTTTTGCGAATCGAAAGTATCCGAAAGGATCAGAAGACCGCTGGGTTTACGTCGTTTATCTCACGGCGATAAACACGGCACTGCGAGCTGGTGAAATTTGGGGACTTCAAGCCAAAGACATCGTACATAATGGCGAGATTATCCAAGTCCAGCGACAGTACAACCGTCTGACCAATAGTTTTACTCCCACAAAGGGTAAAGGGGATCGCCAAGTGCCTTGCAACGCAAATCTCTTTGAAGAACTCATGAGCCTCATTCGTCAGGATGCTTCAGGAACGATTTTTAAGAATCGAGAAGGCCACCCGATCTGTCACGACAACTTTGGCAAACGGAAGTTTGCAAAGGACGTGAAGGAATGGGGCGGTAAGAAAATTCGATTTCACGATCTTCGTCACACTGGAGCGACTCTTATGATTGCAGCCGGCATGGATTTAAAAACCGTGCAGGAGATTTGCGGTCATGAGGACATTAAAACGACGATGAGTTATGCCCACCTTCTCGCCGAGAAGATTCGGCATGTGGCTCGTACTTTTTCAATCATTCCTCAGAACGAAGAGGTACCCGCGAAGAAGAATCATCTTCGCCTCGTAAAAGCATAAACTACGGTTGAGTTCGGGCGTGTTTTGAACCTGGTTGACCATCGGTTGACCATCGAAGGTCCGCAAAAACAAAAAAACCCGCCAGAAGCGGGTTTAAATGGTTGCGGGGGTTAGATTTGAACTAACGACCTTCGGGTTATGAGCCCGACGAGCTACCAGACTGCTCCACCCCGCGATCTAATCGAGACTATCACACTAAATTCACGAACTTGCAAGATGCTGAAA
>Ga0210019_1001844_pt1 | contig 21579 bp, 16 predicted proteins | sample CryGeyCG2114_020_2_FD_183969 | JGI IMG/M metagenome (GOLD analysis project Ga0210019, IMG submission 183969) | Groundwater microbial communities from aquifer - Crystal Geyser CG11_big_fil_rev_8/21/14_0.20 (SPAdes) (version 2) | ecosystem: Environmental > Aquatic > Deep subsurface > Groundwater ...
CGGAGAAATTTCCGCCCGTGCCAAACAGCGCCAGAAGGAGGAAATGGGCACGCTGGGGTCCGGAAACCATTATCTTGAAATCCAGGAAGTGGTCCGGATCTACGATGCGTCCATCGCCGAGGCCTTCGAAATTGCCGAGGGGGATATCCTCATCAGCGTGCATTGCGGATCCCGCGGGCTGGGACACCAGATCGGCACCGAGTTCTTGAAGTCCATGGTCGTGGCCGCCGGCCGTCACGGCATCCACCTGCCCGACCGGGAATTGGCCTGCGCTCCCATCGAGTCCGACATCGGCCAGTCCTATATCGGCGCCATGCGGGGTGCCATGAATTGCGCGATGGCCAACCGGCAGATCATCACCCACCTCGTCCGGGAGGTATTTGCGGATCTTCTGCCCCGCGCCCGGCTCGATCTGCTCTATGATGTGTCCCATAACACCTGCAAATTGGAAGATCACGAGATCGACGGCAAAAAGAAATCCGTATTTGTCCACCGCAAGGGAGCCACCCGCGCGTTCGGGCCGGGGCATCCCGATATTCCCTCCGCTTTTCGCGCTTCGGGGCAACCGGTTTTGATCGGGGGAACGATGGGGACGGCATCTTACATTCTGGCAGGAACCCGGTCGGGGATGGAGATCGCTTTTGGTTCCGCCGTGCACGGGGCGGGGAGAGCCATGAGCCGCAAACAGGCGACCCGGCAATGGCAGGGCCGCCAGGTGATCGACGACATGGCGCGCCGCGGGATTCTTATCCGGAGCCCTTCTGCCCGGGGCGTGGCTGAGGAAGCTCCCGGCGCCTACAAGGAAGTGAGCCATGTGGTGGAGGCCGCCGACCATGCCGGTCTGGCCCGCCGGGTGGCGCGCCTCGAACCGCTGATTTGTGTGAAAGGTTGATGCCGGTCGGCCTTCGTCAAATAGAGCTTTGCAAAAGTCGGAGAAAGGCACCGAAAGTGTCGTGCTGAGCCCGTCGAAGCACAACCGGAGATCGCCCTTCGACAAGCTCAGGGCGACCTATTTGAGTTACGCAAAGCTCTCTTCGTCAAAGGGATCGGGCGGTCATCCCGAGGCGATCTTCAGCTATTCTTCGAAATTATTTTTGTCCCGTTTGTCCATCTCCCCTTCGAGGAACAGGGTGAACAGGATCAGGGCCACCGTTCCCGCAAATACCAGGGAGAAAATCGTCAGGAGGTCCCATTGGAGTTTGACGCCAAATTTGAGACAGGGCGTAATAATGGCGGCGGCGACGAAGGCCCTCCAGATAATTTCCGTTACCATGTCGTCATTTCCCATGCGGGGGGGGTCAGGAATACAAATCCTGTCATTATCGGCCGCGAACTTCAACCCTCAATTCATCGGACCGGGGGATTCGGGTTGCATGCCTTTGCGGGGCTATACTATAATTTTAGTGGACTTTATCCCCCCAGGGGCTTTCCCGGGAGACTCAGGTATGTTCAAACAGATCAAGGAAGACGTCGAGGTCGCCCTCGAAAAAGATCCTGCGGCCCGTTATTTTCTGGAAGTTCTCCTTCTTTACCCCTGTGTCCACGCCCTGATCGCCTACCGGGTGGCCCATTGGCTTTGGAACCACGATTGCAAATTCCTGGGCCGGTTGTTGTCCTTTTTCGCCCGCTGGATGACCGGGATAGAAATTCATCCCGCCGCCAAAATCGGAAAGCGTTTCTTTATCGACCACGGGATGGGGGTGGTGATCGGCGAAACATCCGAAGTGGGGGACAATGTTTTTATCTATCATGGGGTCACCCTCGGCGGGTTGAGCACCAAGAAAGGCAAGCGCCATCCCACCATTGGCGACAACGTGGTGATCGGAGCCGGTGCCCAGGTGTTGGGACCGATCAAGATCGGGGGACATACCAAGATCGGTTCCGGTTCGGTGGTCTTGCAACATGTACCCGAATACTCGACCGTGATTGGCGTTCCGGGACGCGTGGTTTTTTCCGGTGTGGAAACGGTTCCCGATGCCGGCGAAGAATCCTATCCGGATCCCGTGGCCCGGGCGATCGAGTGTATGCTGGAACGCCTGCCGCAGATGGAACGGGAGATCCGTGCGTTGAAGGAAACGGTCAAGGAACTGACCGATCCCGCGTCTACCTCCAATAATAAAGACGTGAAGTGAGTGGCGGCGCCGCGCCGCCGGAACCCCGGGTTGCGGGTTCAATCAAACTTCCTCTTAAGCCACAATCCTGATGGATCGGTGAAGGGTCAAGTGATGGATCGTATTTACCTGGATCACAATGCCACGACTCCGGTCCATCCCCGGGTGATCGATGCGATGCTCCCGTTTTTCCGCGGGACTTTCGGGAATCCCTCAAGCGTTCACCAGGAAGGCCGGGCGGCGCGGGTATCGGTGGACGAAGCGCGGGAACACGTGGCCTCCCTGATCGGGGCGGAACCGGGAGAAATCATCTTCACCAGCGGTGGAACCGAGGCCAATAACCTGGCCCTGCTGGGCACGGCGCTGGCCTCAAAGGAGCGTCGTCATATTATCACCTGCGCTGTTGAACACCCCTCGGTGCTGAATCCCCTGAAACAACTGGGGCCGGAATTTCAGATTCAGATCCTGCCGGTCGACCGTTGGGGGCAGGTGAGTCTCGATTCGGTAAGGGATGCCCTGACCGAGGCGACCCTCATGGTCTCCCTGCAACACGGTAACAGCGAAGTGGGGACCTTGCAGGATATCGAAACCATCGGGGAATTTCTGCACGAACGGGGAGTGATGTTTCATACCGACGCCGTGCAAAGCGCGGGCAAACTGCCCCTGGACGTGTCACGTCTGCCCGTGGATATGCTGTCCCTGTCGGCCCACAAGCTTTATGGCCCCAAGGGAGTGGGAGCCTTGTTTCTTCGCCGTGGTGCGAACCAACTGTTTTCGACCATGGCTGGGGGCAATCAGGAACGGAAAAGAAGGGGAGGGACCGAAAATGTTCCCGGCATTGCGGGCTTTGGCGTCGCCTGTGCTTTGGCCCGGGAGCGGCTGGCGCAAGGTGGAACGGACCGGTTACGTGCTTTGAGGAACCGCCTGCGGGATCGCATTGGGGAACGGATACCCGGTGTAGTGGTTCTGGGGCATCCCGAATCGTTGCTACCCAATACCCTGAGTTGCGGTTTCCCCCATATCTCCGGAGATGCTCTGCTGATCGGGCTGGATATGGAGGGAGTCGCCGTGTCCGCGGGAACGGCGTGCAGTTCGGGTTCCCCCCTGCCTTCGCACGTGCTTACCGCCATGCAGGTGGACCTGGAACAGGTCCCCGCTGTCGTTCGATTCAGTCTGGGTTGGGAAAATACTGAGGAACAGGTAGATCGGGTTGTCGAGATTCTGGAACGGTGCATGCGATTCCGGAACGAAGAGGTTTCCCCGGAGGTCACCTGACGGTTTGATCGGCATTGGAAACCCGATCCTAACCATTGAAATAACAATATTTTCCTAATGTAAGATCATTTTTTTTCGATAATAACTGAGGATGGAATCCAATTTGCATTCTTTCGTGATGGTGGCAAATTATTATAATATTGACAAAAATTTGACATATTCATATAATTCATTGATAAATAAGGTTGTAATATGATTGCCCGCGAAGGAGAACATAACGGCATGCCCCTCAAAACAATAATTTCCCGCCTGGTTTTGCTCACATTTCTACTTTCGTCTCTGGTTCTGCAGGGGTGTAGCTATATCCCCTGGATCGGACAGGATGAGGAACCGGACGTTGTCTTTGAAGACTTGGGAACCGAAGAAAAACCCGAGGAAGGGGCGGCAACCTCGGAGGACGCTTTCTTTGCCGAGGGAGAAGGCGGATTCATGGATGTGGACAAGGAATTTGCCAGCATCGAACAACCCACCGACAAGGGCGAACTGAAAGGGGATGTGGAAAATCTGCAGAGCCAGCAGGAAGCCTTGACCGGAAAAGTCCGGCAACTTGAAGAAATGGTCAAAACCCTTGAACCCAAAATTTCCGCCACCCAGCAACGGTTGGAGGGAAGCCTGGCCGCGGCGCAGGGGAAAACCGAATTCCTGGAACCCGAAGTAACGGAATTGAAGAAACAGATTGTCCAGCTTCAGGGAGAGTTGGCCCAACTGAAGCAGGCCAAATCGCAGGCAATGGCGAAGGCCGAGTCGAAAAAGGTGCGCATGGCCCGGGTGTCCCAGACTCCCCCGGATTACAATCGGGCTCTGGCCGCGTATAAAAACAAAAATTATGACGAATCCATCCTTTTGTTCCAGTCCCTGGCGCTGAGTAACCCCCCGTCGAATCTCCAGGACAATATTGTCTTCTGGATCGGCAGTAACTATCTCCAGCTTGAAATGTACGACGACGCCATCGAGCAGTTTGAGAGCGTGCTCAACAAGTATCCCAATGGAAACAAGGTACACGACTCGCGTTACATGCTGGGGCTTGCGTATGCCAAAAAGGGCGATACCAGCAAGGCGGTTGAAATCCTGCAAGCCGCTTTGAAAGGCAATCCCGGAATGGAAGTCCGCAAAAAGATCCAGAAGAAACTTCAGGAAATTCAGTAAAGGGTAGCTCTAACAGGTTGCTGGAAAACTCCCAAAAAGTCATCCTGAGTCCTTCGGCAAGCTCAGGATAAACTCCGCGAAGGATCCAGCCGGATTAGTAAATTCAAGCTGGGCAAGGGTTTCGGGCAAGATTCTTCGCCGCACTGCGGCTCAGAATGACACCCGAAAGAATTTTTCAGCCACCTGCTAATAATTTTTCCATGGACCGTGCTTTCCCCTGGTTTGGAGGCGGGAGAATAGCCGAAATGAAAATTCCCGATTTATAAAAGTCCTCCGGAATGGTATCGTTTTGTCGGGAATTTCCCTGGTGGAACCGGTGGGGTCTGGAGGCTCCTTCGGTGCTTTAATCCCCTCCCAATCCTTCGTCCCTTCCTTTGATGAAAATCGCGATCGTTCATGACTGGTTGACGGGAATGAGGGGCGGAGAAAAATGTCTTGAAGTGTTTTGCCGCCTTTACCCCAATGCGGATTTGTTCACCCTGGTGCATGTTCCCGGTTCTGTTTCTCCCCTGATTGAAAATCGCACCATCCATACCTCCTTTCTGCAAAACGTTCCCCAGATCGATAAGCGGTACCGGTATTTGCTTCCCCTGATGCCCTGGGCGATCGGGAAATTGAATCTGCAGGGTTACGACCTGGTTCTCAGTAGCAGTCATTGCGTGGCCAAAGGAGTGAATCCCCCCGCGGGTTCCCTGCATGTCTGCTATTGCCATACTCCCATGCGTTACATCTGGGATCAGTATGACCAATATTTCGGTCCGGGACGTGCCGGGTGGACGTTAAGGGCGGGGATGGCCCTAGTGACTCCCTTTCTGCGGAAATGGGACGTGGAAACGAGCGGCCGGGTGCATGAATTCATCGCCAATTCCCATCATGTCCGCAAGCGGATCCAACGGTATTACCACCGCGAGGCGGTGGTGATCCATCCCCCGGTGGATACGGATTTTTACTCTCCCACCGGCGAAAAACCGGAAGATTTTTTTCTGGTGGTATCGGCGTTTGCGCCCTACAAGCGCGTCGATTTAGCGGTTGAAGCCTTCAATGAATTGGGTTATCCTTTGACCATTATCGGGGAGGGTCAGGACGCCGAAGCCCTGAAGAGCCGGGCGGGACCCGGGATACAGTTCAAGGGATGGATGTCCGGCGCGGAGGTTCGTTCCTGTTATGCCCGTTGCCGGGCTCTGATTTTCTGCGGTGAAGAGGACTTCGGAATCACCCCCCTGGAAGCCCAGGCCATGGGGCGGCCGGTGATCGCCTTGGGACGAGGGGGAGTTTTGGAAACCGTAATTCCCGACCGGCCAACATGGAAACCCGAGACCGGAATTTCCGAGAAACACACGGCGAGTCCCACCGGCGTCTTCTTCCATGAGCCCACGGCGGAATCCCTCTTGTCCGCGATTCGGCACTTTGAATCCGTTGAAGATCAGTTCGATCCGGAATCGATTCGCAACCATGCCCTTGAGTTTGGTGTGCCGGTGTTTACCGAACGTATCGGGCAATTTATAGAAGAACGGCTGGCAAGTCGTCGATGCTGAAGAAACACGGCCAACTTTTTCTCTCGGCTCTCATAGCTTCCGATATCCTGGTCATTGCGCTGTCCTGGCTGGGAGCCTATTACATCCGGTTCCATCTCCGGTGGATCCCCCTCGAGCGCGGCCTTCCCGAGCCGGAAATTTACCTTTGGGCTCTGATTCCTATTCTCCTGGTGGTGCTGGCCACGGCAAAAGCGGTCGGGCTGTATCAACCGCTTCGGGGAAAGCCGTATTTTTCCGAGCTGGTCAAAATTCTCAAAGTCACCAGCTTTTCCGTCCTGATCCTCGCATCCATCACGTTTTTTTACCGGGAGGAATCGTTTTCCCGGGCGGTGGCGGTTTATTTCTGGGGACTGCTGACCCTGTTGATGGGCGTGTCCCATTGGGTTGTCCGGCGGTTTCTCATGGAGCTTCGCCGCCGGGGATACAACCTGCGCCATATCCTGGTCCTGGGCGCGGGGGAACTGGGCCAAACCGTTGCGGAAAAAATTCGTCTTCATCCCGAATACGGGTACAAGATCGTGGGTTATCTCACCAGTCATCCCGCCAAAGTGGGACAACAGTTCAAGGGTATCCCCGTAATCGGGCTTTATAGCGAAGTGACCCGGTTGATCAAGGATAAAGGCGTGGATCAGTTGTACATCGCGCTTCCGCTTAAATCGGGTGACCGGCTGGAAACCATTTTGGGTTATCTGGGGGAGGAGACCGTCAGCATCCGGGTGGTTCCGGATCTCCTGCAATTCATGAATATTCAGGCGGGAGTGGAAGAATTGGACGGGCTTCCCATCGTGAATTTGAGTGACACCCCCTTGTACGGATGGAACATTGTCATCAAACGCACGACAGACATCCTGCTTTCGACACTCGCCATTATTATCACCTCCCCGATCATGATCCTGGTTGCGGTTCTGGTGAAGCTGGAATCTCCCGGGCCGGTGTTTTACCGGCAGGAACGCGAAGGGCTGGATCGCCGGGTGTTTCCCATGCTCAAATTCCGGTCCATGCGGACCGATGCGGAAAAGGATTCGGGTCCCGTCTGGGCCCGCGAAAATGACGACCGTCGAACGCGGCTGGGTAAGTTTATCCGCGGAACCAGCCTGGACGAGTTGCCCCAGTTGTTCAATGTGCTTATGGGAGACATGAGTCTGGTGGGTCCCCGGCCGGAGCGGCCCGTGTTTGTGGAGGAATTCAAGAAGTCCATTCCCCATTACGTTTTGCGTTTAAAAATGAAGGCCGGGCTGACCGGATGGGCCCAGGTTAACGGATGGAGGGGAAATACGTCTCTGGAAAAACGGATAGAGTTCGATCTGTATTACATCAAACATTGGTCCCTGTGGTTCGACCTGAAAATCCTCCTGATGACCATCTGGAAGGGATTCGTCAACCGGCATGCCTACTAAACCCAGGGTGATCGGGGTGATTCCCGCCCGATGGGCATCGTCTCGTTTTCCCGGCAAACCCCTGGCGGTCATCCGGGGGAAAACGATGATCCAGCGGGTTTGGGAACAGGCGGGGAAAGCCCGTTCGCTGGATCGGGTGTGGGTCGCAACCGACGACGAGAGAATTTTCCAGGCCGTCGAGGAGTTCGGGGGACAGGCGATTTTGACCGGCGAGGCCCATGCCTCCGGAACCGACCGCGTGGCGGAAGTGGCCCAAGGGCTGGAATGCGACGTGGTGGTCAATCTCCAGGGAGACGAACCGCTGATGCCTCCGGAAAATATCGATCTGGTGACCCGCCCGTTTCTGGAAGGAAAGAACCTTTCCATGTCCACGCTGATGATGCCTTTTGGACCGGAAGAAGATATTTTTGATCCAAATATCGTTAAAGTGGTTGTGGATGAGGGGGGAAGAGCGTTATATTTTTCGAGGGCACCCATCCCCTATGATCGGGAGGCCTGGGTTCATCTGGATCGGCGATGCCCCACTTCTTCGGCGGGCTGGTACAAGCATATCGGGCTTTATGCTTACCGCAGATCATTTCTCCTGGACATTTCCCGGTTGCCTCCTTCACGGTTGGAAACGCTGGAAAAACTGGAACAGTTGCGGGTGCTGGAGGCGGGACATACCATTCAGGTTCTGGAAACACATCAGCGGTCCCTCGGAGTGGATTCCCCGGCGGATATTGCGCGGGTAGAACGGTCTCTGGACGCGATGAACGCCACGGGATGACAGTCCAATGGATTCTATTATGAGTTCACCTTTAGGGAGACGGTCTTGAAACGGAAGACACACAAGCGGGTCAAATATATTTTTGTCACGGGTGGGGTTCTCTCTTCCCTGGGGAAGGGAATTGCCGCGGCTTCCATCGGCAGTTTGCTGGAATGTTCCGGATTGAAGATCACCCTGATGAAGCTCGACCCGTATATCAATGTCGATCCCGGAACCATGAATCCGTTCCAGCATGGTGAAGTCTACGTCACCGACGACGGCGCGGAGGCGGACCTGGACCTGGGGCACTACGAGCGATTCACCCATGCCCGGATGCGCCGGGCCAACAACGTCACCGCCGGGCGGATTTATCACGATGTGATTCAAAAGGAGCGAAGGGGGGATTACCTCGGCTCCACCGTGCAGGTGATCCCGCACATCACCGACGAGATCAAGAAACATATCCGGGAAGTCCGGCACGGGGTGGATGCGGTGATTTGTGAGATTGGCGGGACGGTGGGGGATATCGAAAGCCTTCCGTTCCTGGAGGCCATCCGGCAGTTCAGATATGAAGTGAGGCCCAAGGACGTCCTTTATGTCCATCTCACCCTCGTCCCTTATATCCGGACGGCGGGAGAGGTGAAGACCAAACCCACCCAGCACAGCGTTCAAAAACTGCGTGAAATCGGTATCCAACCCGATATCCTTCTGTGCCGTACGGAGAAACTGCTCTCCAAAAGCATCAAGAAGAAAATTGCCCTGTTCTGCAATGTGGACGTGGACTCGGTGATCACCGCGATGGATGTGAAAAGCATCTACCAGGTTCCGCTCAGTCTGCACAAGGAAGGGTTATGCGCGAACATCCTCCGCAAACTGGGCCTGCCCGTGCGGGAACCCAATCTGGAACAATGGCAGGACATCAATCTGAAAATCAAAAAACCCGAGGGCGAGGTGGATATCGCCATCGTCGGGAAATATATCGAACTCAAGGAGTCTTATAAGAGCCTGAGCGAAGCCCTGGTGCACGGGGGAATCGGGAACAACCTCCAGGTCAATTTTCATTGGGTGGATGCGGAGGACCTGGAAAAGGAAAATGGGACTCAGAAGCTGGAGCATTGCGATGGCGTGCTGGTTCCCGGCGGATTCGGGGAGCGGGGCATCGAGGGGAAGATCGAGGCCGTGCAATTCGCGCGGGAACGCAAGGTTCCCTTTTTCGGCATCTGCCTGGGGATGCATTGCGCCGTCATCGAGTTTGCCCGGCACGTCGCCAATTTGAAAAAAGCCAACAGCGCGGAATTTTCGTCTACTTCTCCCTACCTGATCATCGATCTTTTGCCCGATCAGAATATGAATGGCAACAAGGGGGGAACCATGCGGCTTGGAGAATTCCCCTGCCAGCTCCGGAAAAACTCAAAAGCGTTCCAGGCCTATGGATTCCGGGAGATTTGCGAACGCCACCGGCACCGTTACGAATTCAACAACCAGTACCGGATCCAACTTGAGGAAGCGGGAATTCAGTTCAGCGGCCTTTCACCGAACGGCAACCTGGTGGAGATTGTGGAAATTGAAAATCATCCCTGGTTTGTAGCGGGGCAATTCCATCCCGAGTTCAAGTCCTCCCCCATGGAGCCGCACCCTCTGTTCAAGGCGTTCATTGCGGCCGCGCGGACGTTCCGGAAATCCTTTCCCGATAAATGCCAAGGACGGCCGATGGAAGAGGTGATTGCCGCGGGAGAAGTGGCCTTCAAGTATCCCTATGTCGCGGGAAGGCCGGAAGGCATGGAAGATTGACCGTCAGCTCATGCTTCGAATGAGATCGAGCTTGCCGATCACCCCCACCAGCCTGCCTCCATCGACGACCGGCAGTGTGTGGATCTCCTTTTCCGCCATCACGGTAACGATATCGCTTGCATCCATATCCGGCGGAACCGTCACCACCTTTTTCTGATAGATATCCTCCACGCGGGTCCCCGTGAGTTTCTTGACCTCGGACTCAAATTTCTTTTCGCTTTCGAGGAACAGAACCGCGTCGAATAAAGCGATGACCGTGGGGATATGAAGATTTTTGTTCTGCTCGATCAAATCGCCCTGGGTGACGATTCCCACCACGTTTCCCTCATCGTCCACAACGGGAACCCCGTTCACCTTTTTCTCAACGAAAATTTTCGAGAGTTCCTTGATGGTCGTGTTTTTCTTTACGGTGACCACGTTTCGGGACATGATGTCTTTTGCGGTTGGCATTCTTTCCTCCAGATTTCATGGATATCCCCGGAGTTTTTCTCCGGCGGCGGGTTACTTCAGGGGACCAAACTATTCCGCAATGTTGCGATGTCGCAATGGGCTTATCCCCGATCTCAAAAAACAATTTTAGCGAATTCACACTAAATCTACTCTAGCAGGTTGCTGAAAAACCCCAAAAATGTCATCCTGAGTCCTTCGGCAGACTCAGGATAAACTCCGCGAAGGATCCAGCCTGATTAGTAAATTCAAGCTGGACAAGGGTTTCGGGCAAGATTCTTCGCCGCATTGCGGCTCGGAATGACACCCGAAAGAGTTTTCCAGTAACCTGTTCATACTTACCTCACTTTAAAGTCGGCCGAACGCGCGGGGTATCGGTTTTACCGGACCGTGCTTTCGATGCTACGTTTTTCCGTAAGTCCCGCAAGTCATGGGAGCGGGTTTGTTTTACGCTCGGCCGGAATGGCCCCGCGGTTTGCGGTCGGGATTGTGAAGAGACCGCCTGAATCGTTTTCCGCAGTTTTTCCCAAATCATGAATATCCGGTTGCCGATCCAGTCTGAAAATTTGAAGGGGATGTCTTTTTCCATCTTATAGGTAAAATAACCCGCCACCCCGAGAAAAACAAAATTGGGGATCCAGACGGACAAGTAGGGATTGATCTCTCCCAACCGGCCCAGGTTTTGCGTCGAAATCAAGCCGATGTAATAAATCAAAATGACCATGATACAAAGGGCGAATCCACCGGATTTCCCCGACCTTCGGGAGTGGATTCCCAGCGGGGCTCCCATTAACCCAAACAGCAGGCAGGTGAAGGGGATCGAGAATTTCTTGCTCAGTTCCACCTGCGGACCATTGAGAGGCAGGCCTTTCTTTTTAAGTTCTTCAATACGCTCCAGGTTTTGCTTTAACGAAAGTTCCCGGTTTCCCACCAGCGCCTCTTCCTTGAGCCGCTCCGCGGCGGGTAAATTCAGCGTTAAATCATACCGGTCGAAGTTCAGAGTCTGGTATTCGCTTCTGCTCTTTCTCAACTCATGGATGGTGCCGTTCTTGAGTTGAAGCTGAATCTTGAGCGTCTCCCGGTTCGGCATGATAAATCCCTCCCGCGCGGTGATGACCTTGGAAACCTCGGTATTGCTCATGTCCGCGAGGAAAATACCCCCCATTTGAGTATCGTTTCGATCCTTTACCAGAAAGATAAGCTTGTCGAAATCCTTGTTGAATACGTTGGGTTTGATGTCCAGGTCTGCCCGGTTCTGAATAATATTGTAGATCAGTTTTTTGTAAGACAGATTTCCCCAGGGAAGGGCGAGAAACATGACCAGGTTGGCAAGCAGGTAGGCGATCAGGGAAAAATAGACCACGGGCCGCATCAACTGGAGATAGCTCCAGGTACTGGCTTTCATGGCAATGAACTCATTGTAAGTGGAAAACTGATTGAATGCCGCCACCGAAGCCACCAGCACGCTCATCGGGATGGTCAATGCGAGGATTGCGGGGGAGATGAACGCCAGAATCTTAAGGATCTCAAAAAACGTGACGCCCCGGTTCACGATCAACTCGGCTATGAACAGGAATTTGTCCAGGAACATGAGAAACGTAAGCGCCCCCACGCTGAGGATAAACAGTTTTAGCAACTCACTTAGGATGTATCGGTCGATCGTTATAGGGAGCATGGTGCGGGACCGGGCACTTTCCGAGGTGTGAAAATATTTCCATTTTGCCCGGAATAATTATACTATTGATCCGCGGGGCATAAAGAGTTAATTTCCGCCCCATCCAACGCAATCCTGTCCCATCCGGTGCGATGAATTCCCCTTCCAACTTGCAAGAGAAACCCCGAAGACGGTTACCCGACTGGTTCAAAGTTCCGTTGCCGCACGGGGAGAACTACACGCGGCTGAAATCCCTCGTCCGTTATCACAAACTGAATACGGTGTGCGAGTCTGCTTCCTGCCCGAATATCGGCACCTGCTGGAACGCCGGGACGCTGACCCTGATGATCATGGGCGGCACCTGCACGCGCGCCTGCCGGTTTTGCGATGTCCCCACCGGTCATCTCGGCCCTCTCGATCCCGGCGAACCGGATGAAGTGGCGTCCATGTTGTCCCAACTTGAAGTGAAATATACCGTGATCACTTCCGTGGACCGGGACGATCTTCCCGACGGCGGCGCCCTTCACTGGGCGAAGACGTTGCGGGCCATCCGGGAACGTTGTCCCCATATCAAGGTAGAGGCCCTGATCCCCGACTTCCGGGGGGACCGGGACTCTATCGGTACCGTGTGCCGCGCCGAACCGGATATCCTCGCGCACAACCTGGAAACTGTCGCCCGCCTGCAGAAACGGGTTCGCCCGCAATGCCGGTATGAGTGGTCGCTTGAGACCTTGCGCCTGGCTTCCCGCGAGCAGGGGAAAATCACGAAAAGCAGTCTGATGCTGGGATTGGGGGAAACGGAAGAAGAGGTGTCCGAAACGATGCGCGACCTGGTTTCGGTCGGCTGTCAGATTTTATCCCTCGGCCAGTACCTGGCCCCGACCCGGGATCATCTCGATGTTGTGGAGTTCATTTCGCCGGAACGCTTTGCCCGGTATAAGGAGATGGGCGAACGTCTGGGATTCCTGCATGTCGAAGCCGGGCCCCTGGTGCGAAGTTCCTTTCGTGCCGACCTCCAGGCCCGCGCCGCCGGTATAGAATAAACCGTTCGTTCATTTCTTTTCGCGGTCCGCATGCAGGGCTTGCTCGGCCCGACCCACCACTTCTTTTTTCCAATCGAATCGAAACCGTTTCTGCTTGGCCCGGGTGCGGTCCGCCAGCGACTGGTAGTACTCGGGGTCCGTAACCAGGTGATCGATCTTTTCCGCCAATTGTTCCGGCTGGGCGAGGGAAAACCAATGTTCGGGATCGGGTAACACCTCTTTGTTTTCCGGAATGCCGCTGACCAGACAGGGGATGCCGCAGGCCATGGCTTCCAGCAGGGAGTTGGACAAGCCCTCCTGCGAGGAGGAAAATACGAACAGGTCGGCTCCCTGAACCAGCGACGGCGCGTCCTTCCTCCAACCGGTGAAGATGACCCGGTTGGCCAGATTCAAAGCCAGGGTGAGCCGCTTGAGCGTCCCAATTTCCTTCCCGTCCCCGATGATGAGCAGAACGGACCGATCGTGCCGGGTGCGGGAAAACCCGGTGAGTAGAAATTCCAGGTTTTTGCGTTTTTCCAGAAGGCCGGTGGTCGCTATGATGAAGCTGTTTTCGTCGAGGGAAAACTCGGACAAAATCCGCTCCCGTTGACGGGGTGGATCAAAGGTGAACTCCTCTATGTTGTTGTAGAGGATCCCGATTTTTTCCGCCATTTTCCCGTGTTTTTCAATCATGGCATGTTTGACCGATTCCGAATTGGCCAGAACCAGGTCTCCATATTCCAGACCCCATTTCTCCAATGCCGATTCGATGATCAGGGCAAAGCTGGAGCGGGGAGAAGAAGGCCAGCACCGGGCGGGAACGCTACGCAGAAATTCAAGAAGCGGTATGTTCAGGAATCTCCGGGCCGGGATGCAGAGGGACGCGTAAAGCGGAGAAAAAATGGACAGGAGCTGAATTCGGCAACGATAAGCGGTAAAAAGTATAAACAAAGGTGCGGTAACGAAAAAATAAAGCCAGAACCACGGGGAATCGTGGCAAGAAAAGGGACAGGGGAGAAGGTGGGGAATCAACCGGGGTGAAGTGTACGGATAGGGCTCCACCGCGATGTAATGTACTTCCCATCCCTGTTCCAGGTAGGCTTCGATCTTCATCCGCAATCGTTTGCAGAATCCGCCGGGTTTGTGCTTGTAGTAGACGGTAAGAATTTTCATGGATAACGCCGGTCAGCCGCTATGCCGTTCAAGCCAGGCCTGGAACATGAGAACATTCCATAAATGATATTTCCAGTCGCATTTCCCTTGCAGGTGCTCGCGCCAGCGGTACCGGATGGGAGAAGGATCAAAAAATCCCTCCCGCCGTAATCGGTCCTCGTTTAATAACGATTCCGCCCATTCGCGCAGGGGGCCTCTCAGCCAATCCGAAAGCGGCAGGCTGAACCCTTTTTTGGGTCGATCGAAGAGTGCCGGATCGATATGGCGCGCGAGCACCTTTCTGAGCAAAAGCTTGGGAGAGGTTTCATCCACATGCAGGGAGTGCGGAAGCCGCCAGAGAAACTCAACCACGCGGTGATCCAGCAAGGGCACCCGCACCTCCAGCCCCACGGCCATGCTGGCCCGGTCCACCTTGGTCAGTATGTCGTCGGGAAGGTAGGTGAGGGTATCCAGGTACATCATCCGCCGGAAATCATCGAGGCCTTCCGGTAAAGGACGGCGGCTCTGGAACAGGTCCGGGTCGCCATTGCCGTCGAGGACGACGGAGTCCGGAGAATCCCAATAAGAAACCATCCCTTCGTATAACGAATCCTCATTTGCAAAAGTGCAGATCTCCGCAAGTTTTCTTAACCGGTAGGGAGTTTTGGGATCCGGGAAAATTCCTGGCGGCGTCATGCGCAACAGAGATGCCAGAACCGACCGAAGAGAACCCGGCCACCCATGCAGTGTATTCCAAATCGAACGGGTTTGACCATACCGGGAATACCCCCCGAACAATTCGTCCCCCCCGTCTCCGGATAGAGCGACCGTGACGTGGCCCCGCGTCAGCTTCGAGACCAGGAACGTCGGGATTTGCGAGGCGTCGGCGAACGGTTCGTCGTAGATTTCAGGCAGGCGGGGTATGGAGTCGAGCGCCATTTTAGCGGTTACTTTGAGGTTGATATGATCGCAACCCAGGCGCTGTGCCACCTCCCGCGCATAAGTGGATTCATCGAAGTGGGGATTGTCAAAACCGACGCAGAAGGTTTTTGCCGGACGATTCATCTGCTTCTGCATGAGAGAGACGACCAGCGAAGAATCGGTTCCCCCGGATAAAAACGCACCCAATCCCACGTCGGAAATCAGACGGAGCCGGACCGATTCCCGTAAACGGGCTTCGAGCTCATCGGCGGCGTCCTCGCTGGAACCCTGAAAAGGTTTATGGAGTCCCGTTTCGAAGGCTTGTCTCAAGGACCAGAAGGGTACGGGCGACGGAAGGTCTCCATCCGAATTCCTTGGAACGGAAAGGATGGTTCCCGGCGGCAATTTGTAAACATTCTTGTAAATGCAATAGGGCGCGGGAATGTACCCGTAACGAAGCAGGCGGCTTACCGAGCTTCGGTCGATAGCCTTCTGGAATCCCGGCATATGTTTCAGCGCTTTGAGTTCGGAGGCGAAGGCAAGCCCCCCCTTGACCGAACCGTAATAAAGGGGTTTGATCCCCAACCGGTCGCGGACCAGGTGCAGGATGTTTTCCCGCCGATCCCACAAGGCGAAGGCGAACATGCCGATCAGGCGACCCACGGCTTCCTTGAGTCCCCATTGCTCGACGCAGGCCAGCAGGACTTCCGTGTCGGATTGGGATTGGAAGGCGTGGGGGGCGGTTGCACTCAATTCCTTGCGCAATTCTCGGAAATTGAAAATTTCCCCGTTATAGACGACGACGTACCGGCGGGAAAGGGAAAACATCGGTTGCCGCCCCTTTTCCGATAAGTCGAGGATGGACAGGCGGCGATGAACCATGCCCAGTCCGCATGCGGGATCCAGCCACATCCCCCGGTCGTCCGGTCCGCGGTGGTTCAAGGCATCTCCCATGCGCTCCAGGGCCTGCGGCCAATGGGGTTCCGAAGCTCCGGGGATAAGAAAACCGGCGAGTCCGCACATGGGTCAGGTAGCGGATCCCGGATTAAGGAGAGAGAGATACATGGCTTTCAGAATTTCGGCCTGGGTTTTCCAGGATGCGTAACGCGCCCTGACGGTATGGAGTCCGTTCGCGCCCAATTTTTTTCTGCGATCGGGTTCCTGCATCAAGGCGATTATCTGCCGCGCGAGGTCCCCGGCCGAGGCCGGAGCAATGAGGATTCCATCGACACCGTCCTCGATCATTTGCGGCAGGCCTCCGGTACGGGTGGCAACGATGGGAAGACCGCAGGCCATCGCTTCCAGCACCGCGTTAGGGTTGCCCTCGCTCAGGCTCGGTTGAACGAATATGTCCGCCGCATTGAGCCAGAGCGGGACCTCATCCGTTTTTTTCGTTCCTGCGAATGTAACGTAGTCGTTCAATTTCAATTCGTCAACCAGGGATTGGAGTTGGGGACGGTATTCACCATCGCCGATCAGGTAAAGCCGGAACATCAAACCCGATCTTGGAATCTCCGGTAAGGAACGGATCAGGTATTCCTGTCCCTTGTGAGGTGAAAGGCTACCCACGGTTACGATCGTCAATGGGTCGGGTGGAAGGCCGAGGGTTTGACGCGCCGCGGCCCGGTCCTGTGGACTAAAGGCATCCAGATCCACCCCGTTGGGAAGGACACGAATCCGGTTTTCCGGAAAACCCATTTTTTCGAGAGACTGCGCAAAGGGTTCTCCCTCGCAAATGATGGTATCGGCGCGGCGAAGCAGGGGAACGAGAAGCCGGGCGGCGATAGGAAGCCCCAATACCTTGAAGTCCGATCCCCAGAGATGGATCACCACCGGCAGGTTACGGGTCGCGCCGAGGAGAAGCGCCACCAGCGCTCCGGGAAGCCAGAATCCGTGTAGCAGATGCGCGCGGCGGGAGGCGGCCAGCCCGGAAAGGAAAAAGGCAATCATGAAGACCGGAAGCCAGAGCCAACGGAGTGGATTTCCCTTCAACTGGGCGGGCAATCCTCCCCGGTAGGCCAGACGAGGGCCACCCGGGACCCAGGTATAGAGAAAGCGGCGGATTTTAAGATTTTCAGGATGAGGGGTGGAAGGGGAAACTTCCGGATTGTGAGGAGAGACCACTTCGATCCGGCAATTCAGGCGGCACAGTTCTTCCGCGAATCGGTAAACAAACGTTCCTGCAAAATCTCCGGCGAACCGGGGAAACGAAGTGGTCAGGAAAACCACCGTCAACCGGTTTTCCTGACCCGAACCCATCGTATTTTTCCGGTTTTCACTCAAGGCGTCTCGACGATCAATTGAGTCTTCTCAATCCAACCGTTTCCCGGAACAGATGGCGCAGGACAAACAGGATGTTTTCTTTTTTCTCCACCAGCCGTCTCAGGGTATAGGGAAGCCACGATTTCCCGTAAGGAACATAAATTCGCATGCGGTATCCCTTGTCACGCAACAGTCCCTGCAGATCCCGCCGGATGCCATACAGCATTTCAAAATAAAACGACTGGGGATCGATCTTTTCCTTTTCGACGAACGACAGAATTTCGGTCAACAGGAATTCGTCATGGGTGGCGATCGACGGCTCATGGCCTTCTTTGAGCAGGCGGAACGCCTGTTGCAGAAAATTGGCGCGAATGTCGTCCATGTCCTGCCAGGCAATGGACGGGGGTTCCTTGTAGGCCCCCTTGCACAGGCGCACCGATACTCTGCGCTGAATCATATTCTCTACGTCGGATCCGGTTCGAAACAGATACGCCTGCAGGGCCTGCCCCAGATTGGGATATTTTTCATGCAGATCCACACACATGGAAATGATCCGTTGCGTGTGTTCCGATCCTTCAATGTCAAACCGCACCGTGTGGTTCCCCGCCGACTGGAGGATCTCCTCCACGTTACGCTTACAGAATTCCGGGTCGATATCGAGACCCATCTGGGTGAGTTTGACCGAAAAGTCCATGCGATGTCCCATCCGGTTCGCTTCCTGCAACAGGTCCAGGTAGGCCCTTTTGGCGGCGTCTGCCTGCTCCGGTAGGTGGACGTGTTCTCCCAGAATGTCGATCGTCGACCAGTAGCCCTGACCGCAAAGGGTGTTGATGGACCGCATGGCGGTGGGAAGGTCTTCTCCGGCTATAAATCGCTTGGCAAACGGGTACAGAAGATGCATAATTCACCTCCGAATACCATTGGATTAACATCGAAAAAAGCAATCCTCTGTTTTAAATATACATCGAGTTCCGCATTTTGAAAACCAAACAAAGAGATCCGGATTCCCCAAATTCTTGAAACGTTTCGAGTTTCAGGGCATCTCCGGGTTTTATTTTGGAGGGGCCTTTTGCATTCCCTGAATTGGCAGGTTGCTGAGAAACTACGAAAATGTCATCCTGAGTGCGAGCGAAGGATCTAGCCGGATTGGTAAATTCAAGCTGGGCAAGGGTTTCGGGCAAGATTCTTCGCCGCATAGCGGCTCAGAATGACACCCGAAAGAGTTTTTCAGCAACCTGTTAGAGATCGGAAGGGCGGACCTTTTGCCCGATTGGCTTCAGCCGTATATTTTTTCTGGAGGTGATTTTCATGTCAGCAGGGTCGGTTGTGGTTTTGGGTTTGGCGGGAGTGTGCGCGATTGCTATCATGTTTTATTTTGTGATGCGCCGGGGAGGACTCTGACCCTGTTTGGCAAAGGTAAAGCCCAGGCGGTTGAATTTTCAGTCTACTGATCGGCAATAATGGAAGCGGACGTGATGGGGGACTCGGCCATGAGGGACACCATCCCCCGCGCCGTCTTGAGGTGAGGCAGGGCTTCCCGGTATTGCCCCAGTTTCAGGTAAACCAGGCCGAGAGTGTAATAAGCCTCGGGTTGATCCGGATTTTGCTGGATCTCCGCTTTCAAATGCGGTACGGCCTCCTTGAACCTGTTGGTGAGATAGTAGGACAGGGCCAGAAAATAGTGGGCCTTGGGAAACAGGGGATCGAGCTTGAGAGCGGTTTTGTAAAACTCGCTGGCCTCCTGGTGCCGTTTTAACGCCGCATGTGCCAGGCCGAGTTTGAAGTGCGCCCCCGCAAAATTTGGATCTAACTGGATCGTCTGCCGAAGAGACCGGATTTTATCCTCGCTCCGCCCCAACGCCGCATAGGCAAGACTGATCTGATATTGATACTGGGCGGAATCGGGTTTAAGCCGGATGGCGGTTTCCAAGGGGCTCACCGCCAATTCGAACTGGCCGTCCCTCATATAAGCCATTCCCAGCCGCGATTGCAATTCCGCATCGTCGGGATGATCCCCGACCGCCTCCTTCAACGATTCCACCGGGTCCTCCGCGCGGGCAATCGACGAGCCTGTGACGGAAGTTCCCATCCAACCGAAAATCAAAACGCCTATCAAAATCTTTTTCATGCGGGAAACTTTGAGAGGTCAAAAAGTTTCTGTTTATAGCCCCTGGTTTCCCACTTGTAAAGATCGAACTTTTAAGGCAAAGAATTTCAATCCTCTTTTTCTTTCCCCTTGGGCTCGCCCTGGGCATGGCAGGCGAGGTAGTGCGTGGGCTTCCCGATTTTTTCCGGATACTGTGTCTGACACTTTCGGCGCAGAGGGGAGTCGGCGGGTTCGTTCAGGAAAATGGGGCACCGGGGATGAAAGTGGCATCCCGAAGGAGGGTCGCTGGGAGACGGAACATCCCCCACGATGGGCTCAAACGGTTTGCGCTCGTTCAGGCGGGGCACGGCGTCGAGGAGCGAGCGGGTGTATGGGTGGCCCGGCTTGCGGAATATTTCCTCGACCGGGGCATACTCCACGATGCGGCCCAGGTACATGATGGCAACCCAATCGGCCATGTATTCCACCACACTCAGATTGTGCGTGATGAACAGGTAGGTCAGGCTTCGGCGGGATTGGAGGACTCGAAGCAGGTTGAGAACTTGCGCCTGCACCGAGACGTCCAGGGCGCTGGTGGGTTCGTCCAGCACGATGAATGCCGGTTCCAGGATGAGGGTCCGGGCGATGGCGATACGCTGGCGCTGGCCTCCTGAAAATTCGTGCGGATACCGGTCCAGGATGGACGTGTTGAGTCCCACTTCCTTCAATACCGCTTCAACTTTTTTCCGCTTGGCTTCCGGAGGGAGATCGGGAAAGTGGACATTCAATCCCTCTTCGACAATATCCTCGATGGTCATGCGCGGAGAGAGGGAACCGAACGGATCCTGGAAAACGATCTGCAAATGTTGCCGCGCTTGTTTGAGCTCGGGCGTATCGAGTGTCATGATGTCGGTCCCCTCGAACAGGACCTTTCCCCGCGCATCCCGGTTGAGCCGCAGAATGGATTCCCCGAGGGTCGTTTTGCCGCATCCCGACTCGCCGACGAGGGCCAGGGTGGTGCATTTCTTCAAATCGAGATTCACGTTATCCACCGCGCGGACATGGCCCACGGTTTTCAGGAATACCCCTTTGCGAACGGGGAAATGGGTATTCAGGGAAAGGATCTGGATCAACGTTGTTTCCTCCAGTTTTCGAGAAGGCGCGGGAACCCGCTCGGTGTCTTGATGCACGTCTTTCCGGTGGCCCTGGTCATAGAGATGGCACCGCACCTCGTGGCCCGGTTCCAGGGGATATATCGGGCTGTCCTGTTTACGGCATACGTCCATGACGAAAGGGCACCGGTCGGCAAACAGGCATCCTTCGCCGTATTCGGTCGCGGGAGGGACCATTCCCGGGATGGTGTTTAACAGGTAATCGCGGTCCCCGGATTTCGGGATGGAATCGAACAGCCTCCGGGTGTAGGGATGGGCCATGTTGCTGAAAATCTGTTCCCGGCTTCCCCGTTCGACGATCTTGCCCGCGTACATGATGCAGACCGCATCGGCCATCTGGTTCACGATCCCCATATCGTGCGTGATGAGCAGAATGGACATCCCGTATTCCTGTTGCAAATCGGCCATAAGGCGAAGCACCTGGGCCTGGATGGTTACGTCGAGCGCGGTTGTGGGCTCGTCGGCGATCAACAGTTTGGGCTGGCAGGCCAGCGCCATGGCGATCATCACCCGTTGCTTCATCCCACCCGACAACTCGTGGGGGAAATTGTCGATCCGCTTGTGCGGCTCGGCAATCCCCACCCGGCGCAGGAGATCGATTCCCCTTTCGCGGGCGGGACCTTTCTGGACTTTGCGATGCTGTTGAAGCGGTTCTTCCAGTTGGTTCCCGATGCGGTACAGGGGATTGAGAGAAGTCATCGGCTCCTGGAAAATCATGGCAATTTTGTTGCCGCGCAATTGACGCAACCCTTCCTCGGGCAATTCCATGAGGTTTTCCCCATCGAATTGGATCCCGCCGGTGGGATGAAATCCGTTTTCGGCGATCAGGCGGATCAGCGAAAAAGCCGTTTGCGTTTTGC
>Ga0210019_1001845_pt1 | contig 21549 bp, 21 predicted proteins | sample CryGeyCG2114_020_2_FD_183969 | JGI IMG/M metagenome (GOLD analysis project Ga0210019, IMG submission 183969) | Groundwater microbial communities from aquifer - Crystal Geyser CG11_big_fil_rev_8/21/14_0.20 (SPAdes) (version 2) | ecosystem: Environmental > Aquatic > Deep subsurface > Groundwater ...
TGCCGCGTCTGAGCGCCGAGGTGCCAGCTTCGCGGCATGTGAGCGAAGCTGGACACCGGTCGCTCGAATACCTCACCCGCCCCTGAGAAACCAGTCGCATATTGGGCATTATGTCAATGAACGTATCTCTTGCAACGCGCTTACTTTCTAAGTATATATATCGGACATGAAACTAAATCAAGTTTTAGTCGTCTATAAGCAGGTTTCGGCATCATTCTCGGGAAAGATAGGCGGCGGCAGCTCTCTCCATCTTGCAACGCTCAACCGACTCTACGAGGTCCTTAAATCGTTCGGCATTCCATTTGGGGTAAAAAGCACCCGCCAGCTGAAGAATGTCGTTAACGCGGACCTCGTCATTACGCTTGGCGGCGACGGTACGGTGCTCTACACATCTCACTTTGTTCACAACTCGCCCATCTTGGGCATCAAGTCGTTCGGCAGGCAGAGTGTCGGATACTTTTGCGCCGCGACCGGCGAGACGATGAAGGGGTACATAAGGTCTCTGAAAGAGGGAAAGAAAAAGCCGATAAAACTTCACAGGCTTCAGGTCCTGATAAACGGCCAGAAGCTGGACGAGCTGGCGCTTAACGACGTGCTTTTCACGAACGTCCTTCCGGCAAGCACCTCGAAATACAGGCTTACAATAGGCGGCAAAACGGAGGAACAGAAGAGCTCCGGAGTTTGGGTCTCTACCGCGGCGGGTTCTACGGCGGCGGTAAGGGCGGCGGGCGGCAAGGTCCTTCCCCTTACATCCGATAAGATAGAGTATCTGGTAAGAGAGCCCTACTTTTATACAAAAAAGTATAGATTTAAAAGGGGGGTCCTTTCGTCCAATGCGGCCGTAAGAATAGCTTCTTCTATGCAACATGGGACCATATTCATAGACGGCGGTTCAACGCAGTATCCCGCACCCATGGGCTCCACGATAACCATCCGCAGTGCCAAAAAGCCCCTTTCGGTTTATTGGAGGTGAAACAACGTCGTTGCCTTTGGAAGGTTCCGCCATGGCAGGGGCCGCCTCTGTCCTTTTTATATCCAACGCACGAAGGAGTTATCCATCAGGGGGCGCGCCAGCCCGTAAGGAGCTGGTGTGCGCCCCCTGTGGGCAACTCCCCTCCAATAGTTCTTCTTGCCGAAGGGTTCCTTTGGTATTGACTTTTGGCATATACTTTACAGGGGGGTTACGATGTCTATTCCGACAACCTTGTCTAAAATATCGCTTGCAAAGTTAATTGAATGGGTATAGGAAACCAGTCCATCAGTATTCGGGCGGTTTATTTGAAGTGGGCAAGCGGAGCTTGACCCACTTTTTTGTTATATAGTGGTAGCAAGCAAAGTTACAGGCCAGCAAAGCTAAACCTTGCTTGCCTTGCCGGCATTATGGACATAAAGGCAATATCCGCAAAAGCACAGGCGGTCATAGAACCTGTTCTTCTAAGCCTTGGTTATGAACTGGTCGACTGCGAGTTCGTAAATGACCATGGCTGGGTCCTTCGCGTATATATAGATAACGAGGCCGGCTCCATAACGATCGCCGACTGCGCCGAAGTATCACGCAGTGTAAGTGCCGCACTTGATGTAGATGATGTCATTCCGCAGCGCTATTCGCTTGAGGTCTCTTCTCCTGGTTTAAACAGGCCTCTTCGCAGGCTCAAGGACTTTGAAAGGTTCAAGGGGGAGAAGGCAAGGATAAGGACCATTGAGCCGATAGACGGCCGGGGCAACTATATTGGCATCCTGCAGGGAGTTGCCGGCGATGATATATTGATAAACGTTGATGGCACCGAATACAAAGTGCCGCTCAATATGGTTTCAAAGGCGAAACTTGAACACGAATTCAAATCAAAAAAGGAGTAAAAGTATGGCAGGCGATCTAAAAGAACTGGACAGGGTATTGGAGACGATAGCCAAGGAGAAGAACATACCCAAAGAGAAGCTGGTAGAGGTCGTGGAGGCGGCGATCCTTACGGCCGCACGCAAGAAATGGGGCCACCTGGGAGAGATGGAAGCCCACTACAACACAGAGTCAGGTGAGATCGAGCTCTTTCAATTCAAGACGGTCGTTAAAGAGGTCGTCGACGATAATATCGAGATGACCATGAAAGATGCTCACAAGCTCGATCCTGATGCCCAGGACGGCGACAGCATCGGCGTTAAGATGGACGCAAAGTTCGGGCGCATCGCGGCTCAGGCGGCAAAGCAGGTGATCGTTCAGAAGCTGCGCGATGCCGAACGCGAAGTGGTCTACGGCGAATTCAAGGACAGGATAGGCGAGCTGATAACGGGTGTCGTCAGAAGGATAGAAAAGAACGGCGACATTATCATAGACCTTGGAAGGACCGAAGCGGTCATCCCAAGGAACGAGCTGGTACCCAACGAAAGATACAAGAACGGTGAACGCCTTCAGGGATATTTCTTTGAGATAGGCAGGGGAAGCGGTCCTCAGGTCATTCTTTCAAGATCACACCCGATGTTCGTTAAGCGTTTATTTGAGATCGAGACCCCCGAGATCAGCGAAGGCATAGTTGAGATCAGGGGTGTTGCAAGGGATCCCGGAATGCGCACAAAGATAGCGGTCTATTCAAGGGATTCGGACGTTGATCCCGTAGGCGCATGTGTTGGCAGAAAAGGTTCGCGCGTGCAGACCGTTGTCCAGGAACTTCGCGGCGAAAAGATAGACATCGTCCAGTGGGACGATGATGTGGCAAAATTCGCCTGTAACGCGATAGCTCCGGCAGATGTCAGCCGCATAGTCATAAAAGAGAAAGAGCATAAGATGGAAGTAGTTGTTCCGGACGATCAGCTCTCTCTTGCGATAGGGAAGAAGGGGCAGAACGTAAGACTCGCGGCAATGCTTGTCGGCTGGGACCTGGACGTCTTAAGCGAAAGCAGGGTGGACGAGCTCACCGCCCGGCACAAGGCCTCCCTCATCAAGATACTCGGAGTCGACGACGGAATTGCGTTGATATTGTACGGAAACGGGTATAGGACCACCGAAGACATCGCCGGAATGCCGGAAGAGGAGTTTTTAGGACTCGCGGGAATGGATAAGGACTCCCTTAAGGAGATCTATAGAAAGGCGATCGAGGCGAAGAACGCCGGGATCACCACCGCCGGCGTGATAGCGGAGATGATAGAGAAGGCAGAAGCTGAAAAGAAGATCGAGGCCGAGAAAAAGGCGGAAAGGGATGCGTTAGTCAAGGCAGAAGAAGAAAAACAGGCCGAGATAGACGCAAAGGTGAGCGCTGAGGCGGCGGCTACGGAAAAAGAGGATGAAGTCCCCGCAGAAGGCGAAACGACGGCGATTGATGACACAACCAAGGAATAATTAAATAAACATTATGGCCGAAATTGTAGAACAAAGAGTCAGGTCGACGGTTATCAGAAGAAGGGCGAAAAAAGAAGAGGCTCCTCCAGCCCCTGCAGTTGAAGAGGTGATAAATGGAGAATTTCAGGAAGGGACCGCGCCCTCTTCAGAGGCCGCCGCTCCATCCGCCCCTGTGGCGCATGTGACTCCAGTTAAAGCAGCTCCGGAACCTGTTGCGGCCCCGACGCCTGCTTCTGCGGAAAAACTGCAAGAGGTCGTCACAAGGCCTTCAAGCAGGGCCGAAGGCTCGCCGCTTAGAGGCTTGAGAATAATCAAGCAGGCAGAGCCCCAGCCGGTAGCAAAGCCAACTCCACCACCAACTACAGCCGCAGTCGTTAAGGAGCTGGAAGATAAGTTCAAAAAAGCGCCCAAAAAGAAACTTTCCAAGGCCGAGATGGATTTTGAGGCCATCAGGCGCGCCGGAGGCCTTAAACATTTCGTTGCATCGGACGAGGTTAAGGAGCTCGCGGAGCCTCCTAAAGAACAGGTTCAAAACCGCGTGTTCGAACCCGGTCCGCGCAGGAGAAGGATGGTAAGGCGCGAGTTCAAGAAAACGTCCATTACTCAGCCCAAGGCCTCCAAGAAGGTCATCAAGATAGACAAAGTGATCACGGTCTCTGAGCTTTCGCAAGGCATGGGAGTTAAAACAGGCGAGATCATAAAGAAGCTGATGGATCTCGGCATTATGGCCACGGTCAATCAGTCGATCGATGTCGACACGGCGACGCTTCTTGCCAAAGAGTTCGGCCACGAGATAGAGCATACTGCCTTTCAGGAAGAGAAGGTCATAGAGGGCGTCAAGAAGACGAAGGGCTCGAACGTGCTTGCAAGGCCGCCGGTTGTTACGGTCATGGGCCACGTTGATCACGGCAAGACGTCGGTCCTTGATTATATCAGAAAAGCAAAAGTGGCCGCAGGCGAGGCCGGCGGTATCACCCAGCACATTGGCGCTTATGAAGTAATGACATCAAAGGGGAAAATAACGTTCATCGATACGCCTGGCCACGCGGCCTTCACCGCTATGCGTGCGCGCGGTGCAAAGGTGACGGATATAGTGATCCTTGTCGTTGCCGCGGACGACGGTGTCATGCCTCAGACCAAAGAGGCGATAGACCATTCCCGCGCGGCCGGCGTTCCCATCATAGTTGCCATCAATAAAATAGATAAGCCCGAGGCCAATCTGGAACGCGCAAAGAGGTCTCTCTCTGAATACGGTATCCTGCCCGAAGAATGGGGTGGAGATGTGATATGCGTCGGAACTTCGGCCAAGACGGGCGAAGGGATCGACCAGCTGCTCGACATGGTCCTTTTACAGTCAGAGGTCATGGAGCTGAAGGCGGATTCTGGAACTGCGGCAAAGGGGGCCATTATCGAGGCAAAGCTCGATAGAGGTCTGGGCCCCGTTGCAACGATCCTTGTTCAGGAAGGAACCCTTAAAGTGGGGGCTTCGATAATCTCTGGTCTTCACTGCGGAAAGGTAAGGACGCTGATCAATACCCGCGGCGAACAGGTCGAGAGCGCCGGCCCTTCGGAGGCGGTTTCGCTGATAGGGCTTACCGGCGTTCCGATGGCGGGCGATGAGCTGATAGAGGTGGAGGATGACAAGGCGGCCCGCACGATAAGCGAACAGCGCCAGCAGAAGCAGAGGTTCGATGCGCTTTCAAAGACGGCGCGCGTAACGCTCGAAGACCTGCACAAGCAGGTGGCCGAAGGCTCGCTAAAAGATCTGAAGCTTGTCCTTAAAGCCGACGTTAACGGTTCGGCAGAAGCCATCAAAGAATCTGTTCCGAAACTTTCTACAGAGAAGGTCAAGGTATCTATAATCCATGCAGGTGTCGGTGCTGTGACCGAAAGCGACGTTATGCTTGCCTCCGCCAGCGGCGCCATCATCATCGGTTTCAACGTGGTTCCCGAGGCCGGAGTTGCGGCCATAGCCGAACGCGAAGGCGTTGAGATAAGACGCTACACCATCATCTATGAGCTGATGGATGAGGTCAGAATGTCGATGGAAGGCTTGCTGACGCCTCTGCAGGTGGAAAAGATCACGGGCCACGCCGAGGTGCGGCAGGTCTTCAATATCTCCAAGTTCGGCGTTATTGCAGGCTGCTCCGTCAAGGACGGCAAGATAGTCCGTAACGCGGGCGTCAGACTTCTGCGCGACAACGCTGTGATCTATTCCGGCAAGATGGATTCCTTGAAGCGCTTCAAAGACGACGCGCGTGAGGTGAACGAAGGCAACGAATGCGGTATATCTATCGGTTATAACGATATTAAAGAAGGCGATATCATCGAGGCTTTCATAATCGAGCAGGTAGCCCAAAAGATGTAACTAGTGACTCGTGACTAGTTATTTTATATCCTAGTTACAAGTTACAAGTTACAAGTTACATGTCACGAAATCTTCCATATAATAGGGCCGATCGTATCGCCCAGCAGATCTATCAGGTGGCGGCGTCGTTCATATACGAAGATACCGACGACGAAAGGTTGATCGGGATCCAGATCACCAGGGCCGCCATGACCAACGATCTTTCCATCGCCAGGATATATTTTTATCTGGACGGCGGAAAGGACAAACAGGAAGCCGCCAAGCATGCGCTTGAGGCCAAAAGGTCCGGACTAAAACACAAGATAGGTCAGGAGCTTTTGCTAAAGATCATGCCTAGGATAGACTTTTTCCTGGACGAAGGGGTTGAGAACGCCGAGAGAATAGAAGAGATACTAAAAAACCTGAAGTCAGAGGTCTGAGGTCAGAAATCAGAGGTCAGAAATCTGATATCAGACTTCCGATCTCTGACTTCTGACTTCGCATTGCATAATATGGGAGTTTATCAACAAGTAATAGACGCGATAAAGCAGGGCGACCGGTTCTTAGTGGCCAGCCATGCCCATCCCGACGGTGACGGTATAGGGTCCACGATAGCTCTGGCAAAGGGCCTTGAGTCTCTCGGCAAGAAGGTGAAGATGTACAACGCCGACCCTGTCCCGTACAATCTCAAGTTCCTTCCATATTCGGGAGAAGTGGTCAGCGAACTAGGTCCCGACGAAAAGTTCGATGTCACATTTATGGTGGACTGTTCGCAGCGCGATCGCATCGGGGGCGATGCCGCCGAGATCGACAGAGAACGCCTCGGCAAATTGATACTTATAGATCATCACAAGCTGAACTCGTCCGAGTGCGATATTGTATGTATCGATGTGGATGCGGCGGCCACTGGAGAGGTCATTTTTAGATTGTTCAAGGCGATGGGCCTTGAGGTCACAAAGGAGATCGCGAACCTTATCTTCTGTACATTTGTGGTAGATTCCGGTTCCTTCCGTTATTCCAATACCTCCGCTTCGCTTTTGAAGGACGCATCCGAGCTGGTCGAGGCCGGCGCCAGTCCCTGGGCAATATCGATGGCGATGGACGAATCGAACTCTCCGTGCGCGATAGACCTTTTAAGAATGGTACTTGGGACCTTCGAGATGAGAGATAAGACGGCATGGGTCGTACTGACCCAGCAGATGTTCAGCGACTCATGCGCCTCCGAAGATGTTGCCGAGGAATTCATCAATTATCCGCGTTCTATCCTTGGAGTGGAAGTTGCCATGCTTTTCCGACAGTTGAAGCCGGAAGAACCTGCCTCGAGCAAGTCCGCCAAAGGCGGGAGCAAAGAGAAGTGGAAAGCAAGCTTCCGCTCGAAGAATGCAGTCGATGTCCAAAAAATAGCCTCGGCGTTCAATGGCGGCGGACATGCCCACGCCGCGGGTTGCACGCTGGAAGGCGATCTGGCAAGCGTGAAAGAGAGAGTATTTAATGAAGTGCGTAAGTGTCTAAGTGCTTAAGGGGGCCTCTAAAAACCTGCTTGTTCTGTCATTGCGAGCCCCGAAGGGGCGCGGCAATCTCTAAGCAAACACTTGATTTATGGAGATTGCTTCGGTCACTACGCTCCCTCGCAATGACACGCCAATGGGTTTTTAGAGGTGCCCTTAAGTTAGAAGCTTTTACTTACGCACTTAAGCACTTATTTTGAACGGCATCATTATAATCGACAAACCATCCGGCTATACATCCCACGACATTGTCGCCATCATCCGCCGTATCACCAAGGTTAAGCGGGTCGGCCATGCCGGCACGCTCGATCCCCTGGCTACCGGAGTTCTCCCCATATTGATCGGAAGCGCCACCAAGCTCTCGGCTACGCTCACAGGGGGTGACAAGGAATATATTGCCACCATCAAGTTCGGCGAGAAGAGAGATACCGATGACGCAAAGGGAGTGATAGTTGAAACAAAGGACGTGCCAAAGGACCTTGAAGTGAGAATAAAAGAGGTCCTTCCGAAGTTCCTGGGAAAAATAACACAAAGGGTTCCAGATTACTCCGCGGTCAAAAAGGAGGGAAGGACCCTTTATAAAATGGCAAGGAGGGGAGAAAAGTTCGAGGCCCCTTTAAGGGAAGTGAATATCGAAAATATAGAAATAATGGGCGTGGAAGATGCCTCCATTACGGTAAGGGTGAAATGTTCAAAAGGTACGTATATTCGGGCGCTTGCAAGGGATATGGGGGAGGCAATAGGCACATTTGCCCATATTTCTGCGTTAAGAAGGACGGTCTCTTCCGGTTTTAAAATAGAGGCGGCCACGAAATTAAGTGAAATTTCTACTTTACAAGATGTAGAGCGTATGTTACATGGCCGCCAACTTTTATGACACTAGCAAAGACAAAAAAGAACGAACTGATCACCAAATTCCGGATCCACGATAAAGATACCGGTTCAGCGGAAGTGCAGGTTGCCGTCCTGACAGAGAGGATCAACCTTTTAAAAGACCACTTTAACGCGCACAAAAAGGATCACAGCTCGCGCAGGGGCCTTCTTATGATGGTCGGCCACAGGCGCAGATTGCTTAATTATTTAAGAAATGACAGCGTTGAAAAGTATCAGCGCATAATTGGCGAGCTTGGCATAAGGAAGTAAGCAGGATTGACTGATAATTTACAAGAGCAATGTCATTGCGAGTCCGCCAAAAGCGGACGAAGCAATCCCCCGCAGTGAATTATCCTCGCAAGTTATCAGTCCTTGAGATTTAATTCCTTAAAGTATCCAAGCCAAACAACAAAGCCCGCCTTCGCAAATGAGCTACGGCGTGGCAAGGAGAAGATAATATGGTTAGTTCTGTACAGACAGAATTCGGCGGGCGCACGCTTACGATCGAAACGGGTCTTCTTGCCAAGCAGGCAGGTGGTGCTGTAACTGTCCGTTGCGGGGACTCTATCGTTCTCGTTGCGGCAACGGCATCGAAAAAGCCAAGGGAGGGGATGGATTATTTTCCCCTGACTGTCGATTATGTCGAAAAGACGTTCGCGGCCGGAAAGATTCCGGGCGGATTTTTCAAACGCGAAGGCCGTCCGACCGAACGCGAGATCCTGACAAGCAGGTTCATAGACAGGCCCATCAGGCCCCTGTTCCCCGAAGGTTTCAAGAACGATACGCAGGTGGTTGCCACGGTGCTATCGGCAGATCACGACAACGAGACCGATGTCCTGGCGATGATAGGCGCATCCGCGGCTCTTTCTCTGTCTCCCGCTCCCTTCATGGGGCCCATCGCGGGTGTCTGTGTAGGACGCGTTGACGGAAAGTTCGTCTGCAACCCGACACCGGAACAGATGGAGAGGTCGGATATAGACCTTATAGTTGCCGCAAACAAGGACGCGGTGGTGATGGTAGAAGGCGGCGCAAAAGAGATAAGCGAAAAGGACCTGGCCCAGGCTATAATGTTCGCCCACAAAGAGGTTCAGCCCGTCATTAAGATACAGGAAGAACTTGCCAAAAAGTGCGGCGTTCCAAAGATGAAGTTCGAAAAGCCTGTTGTGGACAAGGAACTTCAAGCGAAGGTCGAGAAGTTCCTTAAGGGAAAATTAGAGAACGCCGTTTGCATAAAGACAAAGATGGAAAGGTACGCGGCAATTGACGAGCTCCACAAAGAGCTTGTTGAAGAGCTGGTGCCGGAAGATGACAAGGACGGGACAGAGGACAAGGTCTCGGCCATGTTCGAAGAAGAGAAATATAAGCTCGTCAGGCACATGATAGTTGTCCAGAAGAAGAGGATAGACGGACGCAAGTGGGACGAGGTGAGGAACATCACCTGTCAGGTGGGGCTTCTTCCCCGTACGCACGGGAGCGCGCTCTTTACGCGCGGTGAAACGCAGGCACTCGTTGTTACAACGCTCGGAACGGCCGATGACAGACAGATAATCGACGGGATAATGGAAGAGTATGAGAAACGATTTATGCTCCACTACAATTTCCCCCCGTATTCCGTGGGAGAAACTAAGCCCTTACGTTCACCCGGAAGGCGCGAGATAGGTCACGGTGCGCTGGCAGAAAGGGCGCTCATGCAGATGCTGCCGCCCGAGGAAAGTTTCCCGTACACGATGCGCACGGTCTCGGAGATACTTGAATCCAACGGTTCATCTTCAATGGCCACGGTCTGCGGCGGAACATTGTCACTTATGGACGCAGGCGTTCCCATTAAGAACCCGGTTGCAGGTATCGCAATGGGTCTTATCAAGGAAGAAGGCCAGTTCGTTATTCTTTCAGACATCTTAGGCGATGAGGATCACCTAGGAGACATGGACTTTAAGGTTGCCGGTACAAAAAACGGCATCACATCTGTCCAGATGGATATTAAGATAGCGGGTATCACCGAAGAGATCCTTTCTAAGGCGCTTTCACAGGCGCTTGAAGGAAGGTTGCACATATTAGGCAAGATGCTTGAGGCCCTGCCCGTTCCCCGTGAGGATATCTCGAAGTGGGCGCCAAGGATCATGGCCCACAAGATATCGCCAGACAAGATAGGCGCGCTGATAGGCCCCGGCGGCAAGAACATCCGCGGCATTACAGAGGAGACCGGCGTCAAGATAGATGTAGATGAGGACGGCATGGTCCATATTGCGACGAACGATTCCGAAGCGGCCCTCAGAGCGCTGCAGATGGTAAAAGAGCTCACAGCGGTAGCCGAGGTCGGTAAGTACTATAAAGGTCACGTTGTAAAGATAATGGACTTTGGCGCATTCGTTGAGGTTCTTCCCGGTCAGGACGGTCTTCTCCATATCTCGCAGATAGATAACAAGCGCGTTAACCGCGTGGAAGATGTCCTGCAGGAAGGCGACGAAGTTGTGGTGAAGCTTCTTGAGATAGATCCTTCTTCCGGCAAGATGAGGCTCTCCCGCAAAGAAGCCTTCGGCCACGAGAACGAGGTAGAGAAGTAGTTCCTTTGGATCCGCTCATCCTGAGCCTGTCGAAGGATGAAATGTTATGCATTCAAGCCACCTTGGAGCCCCAAACGCCCCAAGGTGGCTTTTTACTTTTTACGACCTTCAAAATAGCCCGTAACTACCTTATATATATAGTTATTTGCCTTAGTTTTTTTCACATTTTTCACTTGCCAATTTTAATGAAATCTACTATAGGAGTTCACCAATCGAACGTTCGATGTCTGAACGGATGGCAATTAAACAACTTTATTAACAACTTTTGAGCAACGTTTAACAAATGCTACGTAAACGCCAACTCATATTAGACTATCTCATCCTTCACCCCGATTCCTCTCAGAGGGACCTGGCCGTTGCAACAGGCATCTCTCTCGGTCAGATCAATTTGATCATTAAGCTTCTCTGCGACGACGGCCTCTTACGCCAGGACGATGTGAGCAAACGCAAGAAACGCTACATCTTGACTCAACGCGGCCTTGCCGAGCGCGCGCGTCTTTCGAACGAAAGCATTCTTACTATCATCAAGAATTATAGAAGGATAAAGCTTGCCGTCTCTAATTTGCTCAACGGCCTTCAGGCGAGGGGTTTCAATGAATTCGTCCTTGAAGGGGACCGAGGCGAGCTTCATGAGGTGATCACAGAAATTGTAGGCGAGGCTTTTGAAAATAAGATATCTCTCACTTGGGGTCCTGCAGAACCCAAGGAGGGGCGAGTGGTATTGAATTTGGACAGGCGGTTCGTTCCGGACGATAACACGGTCAACGTCCTCCACGAACTACGAATATGAACATTAACAAGTCACAAGTTACGAGTTACGAGTCACGTAATAAATGGTACGTGATCCAGACGAAGCCCTTAAGCGAGGATAAGGTCTGCCTGCAATTCACTAAAATGTCATTGCGAGGGAGCGAAGCGACCGTGGCAATCTCCGGCGCTGACTCGTCTGTCATCCTGAGTCCGCTAAATGAGGACGAAGGATCCCCCGTTGGCAATTTAGAGACTTTTTGCCCCAAACTTAAATCGATCTCGCTCAGCAAGGGCTCCGAGAAGATCAACTATAAGCCCTTGTTCCCCAATTACGTCTTTTTACGCTGGGATCTATCGAGCGCGTCTCACCACAGGCTCGTTAAATATACCCGCGGCGTTAATAAGATCCTTGGCGATAGCGAAAAGCCGGTCCCTATATCGGATGAGGTCATAGAGCTCATAAAGGCGCGCACGAATGCAGGCGGCATAATAGAGCAGAATACCTTCAAGAAGGGCGACCTTGTCAAGGTGAAGAAAGGGCACTTAAAGGACCTTATGGGTGTGCTGGACAGGCCGGTGTCGGATTCCGGCCGAGTGGCGGTACTACTTAACTTATTCAACCGCCAAATGCGCGTGCAGATGCACTGCGCAGAGATAGCCAGGGCTTAAATCGTTACTTGTGACTTGTAACTTGTTATTTGTAAGAGTTTTATGGAAAAAATAATGACACATAAGGATATTGATAAGTTAAATTTTGGCAAATTTAATAGCACTATAAGTGATATTTCAAAAATGTTATTCGGTTTGATTAAGTACTTGAGGAAGTAGTTACTATTTACGAGTCACGAGTCACGAGTTACAAGTTACGGGAAGTGCAACTCCTTGGAATCGCAGAAGATTCCAACATGGACCCGGCGGTAGCTTGTCCAACAATTTTTTCACTACTTTTGAACAACGTTTGAACCACATGAAACGGATCTGGATCAAAATAAACAAGAATTTCAACGAAGCAGCAAAAGCCGATAGCAAATATTATCGAAAGATGACCGCCGTTACACGCTTGGAAACGGTTCAACTATTACGCGAGATGTTTTCAAAGTTGAATGGAGGCCGCAATGAATTGGTCAAGAATAAAAGTGCCAGTTCGCGCAAACAGGACATTGTGGACCTAGAGTCGTTAAGAAAGAAGAAATGAGCAATAAAACATCCAAAGCCGTGATCCCCGTCGCAGGCCTCGGCACCCGTTTTCTGCCTGTTACAAAGGTCGTGCCCAAAGAACTGTTTCCGATAGTTGATAGGCCCGCCATCCATTACGTTGTAGAAGAGGCGGTACGGGCCGGCATCACAGAAATAATCTTGATCAACCACCCAAACAAGACCCTCATCGAGGATTACTTTAGAAATGATACCCAATACGACAGGCTTTTGGCCGAAAAAGGAAAGGGTTCGCTATTAAAAGATGTGGTTGAGCTTAACAATAAGATCAAGGTCACGACCGTTTATCAAAAGGAGGCCCTGGGTCTCGGCCACGCCGTCCTCCAGGCAAAGGAAGCTGTCGGGAACGACTGGTTCATGCTTATACTTCCTGATATGTTGATCGATGCCGAGCCCGGTTGCTGTGAGCAGCTGGTTAAGGTCTGGCAGGAGACCGGTAAGGCTGTAATTGCCACGGAGCATGCGCCGAGAGATATGATCTCAAGCTACGGCATAATCGCCACAGAATCTTGTCATTGCGAGGGCGTAAGCCCGAAGCAATCTCCCGCATATTCAGCACGCAAATTACACAAAGTCTCTCATCTCGTCGAAAAGCCCAAGCTCGAAGACGCCCCCAGCGACCTATCGATCGTTGGCCGCTATCTATTGCCACCGTCGATATTTAGCTACATCGAGAATACAAAGCCCGGCGCCATCGGCGAGATCCAGATAACCGACGCCCTCTGCGAACTCGCCAAGAAAGAATCCCTTTTCGCCTACGAATTCACCGGCAAACTGCATGATACGGGCGACAAACAGGGCTACCTGAGCGCCAATGCCTATTACACAGGCAAACATTGAACCACCCTTGAACCACCGTTGAACTACCTTTGAACCATTTTTGAACAACCTTTAATTCATATTGGATGGGATAAGTCCTGGTTCCTCAGTATATTTTGTGCATTCTTTATCAGCCCTACCTAAAAAAAAGGAAGACTGCCTTGCAGACGTTGATTATAACGGCAGAATTCTTTCGGCGGTAATAAAATCAGGGTCACTTTATGGTTGCCAGTTTGATCCTGAAGAAAAGCGGTAGGTTAGGACTTAAAATTATAGAGAACTTTTTAAAGCTTATATAATAGTTGTATTGCACTATGTGTTTTAAGTTTTATATGAGGTAATATATGTCCCAATTGACAGTAGCATTGGTAGGTTGCGGCAGAATCTCAAATAGGCATATTGAAGCTATCAGGAGTTGTCCTAATCTTCAAATATCATGTGTATGTGATATTGATGAACAAAAGGGTAGACTGGCCTCAGTAGCACTGGATGTGCCATTCGTAAAAAATTACAACGACCTTAAAGGCTCAGATGTCGTATCTGTATTAACCCCATCAGGATATCACCCAAAACATGCCTCTGAGATTGCAGAAAACACAGACGCAAAATATATCATAGTTGAAAAACCATTAGCTTTAAAGCTAAATGAGGCTCTTCAACTTTATTCCAAAATAGAGAGCACAGGTAAAACTCTCTTGCCCGTATATCAAAACCGTTATAACCCGCTTGTTGCGTATATGAGGAACCTTATACAGAGTGGCAAACTTGGAAAGACTTACCAGTTTATTTGTAATGTGCTATGGAATAGAAATGATGATTATTATAAGATCGATTGGCATGGGACCAAAGAATTGGATGGAGGCGTTTTGTATACTCAGGCAAGTCACTATGTTGATATGGTCCATTTCTTTTTTGGTGAGATCGCTGAATTTAAAGGCTTGGGAGGATTTTTAAGGAGCTTTGAAGTGTCTGATACTGTTTCAGCGACTTTAAAATTCAAGGGCGGAACGGTTGGGACCATTAACGCAACTGTAAATGTTTTTCAAACAAATTATTGTACAGAATTTACGCTTATTGCTGAATATGGAACTATTAGGCTTTCAGGGACTAATCTTAATAAGATAGATTTTTGGGATGTTAAAGGTATTGAAAAACCTAAATTAGAGTTCAATATAGATCACGTATATGGGAAAGGCCATAATGCCATGTACCAGTATATATCAGAACACAATTGGAAGATGTTCCCTTTAAAAGAGGATGTTTTGTCAGGAATAGATCTTATGGAGAGATTGAGTTATTGAAATTTTTAAATTAGGAGTGCTAAATGCGGTTTGTAGATCTTAAAAAACAGTATGATGCATATAAAGACGAACTCGATGTGGCGATTGCCAATGTAATAAATTCAACATCTTTCATCAACGGGCCTGCTGTCAAAGAGCTCGAAACTTCACTTTCGGTCTTCGCCAACGTCAAAAATTCTATTGCCTGTGCTTCGGGTACTGATGCACTTCTAATTGCTATGATGGCGCTAGATGTGAATCAGGGGGACGAAGTAATTGTCCCGGCTTTTACCTATATTGCTTCTGCCAGTCAGGTGCCCATTCTCAAAGCCAAGCCGGTGTTTGTAGATGTTGATCCTGTAACATTCAATATAGATGTTTCCAAGATTGAAGATAAGATAACGGATAGGACTGTAGGTGTAATTCCGGTATCACTTTATGGGCAGTGTGCCGATATGGATGAGATAAATAAAATTGCCAATAAACACGGTCTTTGGGTGATCGAAGATGGTGCGCAATCGTTCGGAGCGCAGTACAAGGGAAAGAGATCTTGCTCTATGACCACCGTTGCAACTACGAGCTTCTTCCCGGCGAAACCTCTCGGTTGTTATGGCGACGGCGGAGCGATATTTACAGACAACGCAGAATTAGCCAAAAAGATAGAGGTGATCAAGAACCAAGGTCAGACCAAACGCTATTTTCATAAAGTCATCGGTGTTAATGGAAGGATCGATACGCTTCAAGCGGCTATCACGAATGTCAAATTAAGACATTTTGATAAGGAGATCAAAAGCAGGAACGATGTGGCTCGTTTTTATACAGAAGAGTTACGGAATGTTGTCGAAACACCCGTTGTTCTAGATAATAATCTTTCTACGTGGGCACAATATACAATAAGAGTGAAGGATCGTGCCAATATAATGGAAGGCCTTAAAGGGAGGGGCGTTCCAACTGCGGTTCATTATCCAAGGCCGCTTCCAGCCCAAGAGGCGTTCTCTTACTTGAATGATTCGAACGAATATCCAGTTTCAAACCGTCTGTCCGAAACTGTGTTAAGCCTTCCGATGCACTCTTTTTTGGCCGAGTCTGATATAAAATTGGTCTGTAAGGCAATAAAGGAGACGATATCTGAATAGCGAGTCATTGCGAGCGAAGCGAAGCAATCACCCGAACGAAGATTATTTCGTTCATGAAAGTTCTTACGTCGACGCCGGCGCCGAGGTAGGCGAAGGAACGAAGATCTGGCACTTTAGCCACATTATGCGAGGCGCAAAGATAGGTAGCCGCTGTTCTATTGGTCAGAACGTTAATATAGGTGGAAGGGCCGTCATCGGCAACGGTGTAAAGATCCAGAACAACGTCTCTGTTTACGACGATGTTATAATTGAAGACGATGTTTTTTGCGGGCCATCGTGTGTCTTTACGAACGTTATCAATCCGAGGGCGTTCGTTGAGAGAAAAAACGAGTATAAAAGGACGGTCGTCAAACGGGGGACTTCGATAGGTGCCAACGCCACGATAGTTTGTGGTGTTACATTGGGAGAATATTGTCTGGTAGGTGCAGGTTCAGTTGTCACCAAGGATGTTCCTGACTACGCTCTTGTTTATGGAGTCCCGGCAGAGATAAAGGGATGTGTGGATAAAGAAGGAAATATTAAGGAGAAACAATGAACGGTAATTACAAAACATTAATGCAGAAAGTTAAAGAGAATGAGGAATTGGTTGGTGTATTGGGTCTTGGTTATGTAGGCCTGCCCCTTGCGGTTGAATTTGCCCTGAAAAGTGTCAATGTTCTTGGCTTTGAGAAGAACGAGAAGAAGGCTTCAAATGTTAATGCCGGCAATAATTATATCGGTGACGTAGTTGATTCCGAGCTTAAGCAGGTCACGGAAAAGGGATATCTTAAGGCGACAACAGATTTCTCAAGGTTAAAAGAGTGCGATGTCATCCTTATCTGTGTTCCAACACCGCTAGATATTTTTCAAAAACCGGATATGAGCTTTATTCAAGCCTCTTGTGAAGATATTGCCAAATATATGAAGGCCGGGACTTTTGTTTCACTGGAAAGCACCACATACCCGACTACAACTGAAGAGTTCATGCTTCCTATTTTGGAAAAATCGGGACTTAAAGAGGGTAAGGATTTCTGGCTTGTGTTCTCCCCTGAAAGAGTCGATCCAGGCAACGATAAATATAAAACAAAGAATACACCAAAGGTTCTTGGTGCGATTAGTCCGGAAGGTGTCGAGCTTGGCAAAATGATATATCTTAAGGCGGTAGAAAATATTTGTACTGTTAGTTCACCAAGGGCCGCCGAGATGGTAAAGATCCTTGAGAACACATATAGGCTTGTCAATATTTCGCTTGTTAACGAACTCGCGCTTATTTGCGGCAAGATGAATATTGATATTTGGGAGGTGATAGAGGCGGCAAAGACCAAACCTTATGGCTATCAGGCGTTCTATCCTGGTCCCGGTATCGGTGGACACTGCATTCCCCTTGACCCGTTCTATTTAGAATATGTTGCCAAGAAATATCATTTTGATCTCACTATGATCCACACAGCCGGTCAGATCAACACATTGATGCCGCACAAGATGATGATAAAGATAAATTCGGCACTTAATAGACAAAAAAAATCTTTGAACGGTTCGAAGGTCTTATTTTTGGGTGTTGCTTATAAAGCAGATATAAACGACGAGAGAGAGTCGCCTGCCTTAAGGTTAATGGACGAGGTACATAATAAAGGATCCTTTGTTTCTTATTACGATCCTTATATTTCAGCTGTGACCACAGAAGCGGGTAGGATATTTAACTCGATAGAATTAAGTGATTCGGCGATAGCCGATGCAGATTGTGTTGTATTCACTACCGGACACAAAGCTTTTAACGTAAAGAATATCGTTGAAAAGGCCAAGCTGGTCGTTGACCTTAGGAATTGTGTTAAGTCGAAGCATAACAACGTAGTAAAACTATAAACCATTGAAGATCTGCACTGTTATAGGCGCCCGTCCCCAGTTCATTAAAGCCGCAGTAGTCTCGCGTGCCATTCGTGAATATAATTTACGTTGTCATCCTGAGGCGAAGCCGAAGGATCCCCTGCATGAAGTTATCATCCATACCGGCCAACATTATGATTACGAAATGAGCCAGGTGTTCTTTGACCAGCTTGAGATCCCAAAGCCGGATCATCATCTAAATGTTGGTTCAGGTTTGCACGGGGATCAGACTGGCAAAATGCTCGCTGGGATCGAGAGCATATTGATCAATGAAAAACCCGATTGGGTTTTAGTTTATGGTGATACTAATTCAACGCTTGCCGGTGCATTGGCCGCTTCAAAACTTCACATTAAAGTTGCTCACGTTGAAGCAGGGCTTAGAAGTTTCAATAGAAAGATGCCGGAGGAAATAAACAGGGTAGTTACGGACCATGTTTCGACCATCCTTTTTGCTCCAACGCCAACGGCCGTTGAGAACCTTAAGAATGAAGGAGTGGTAAAAGGTGTTCATCTTGTTCCAGATGTAATGGAGGAGGCCCTCTTTTCAAGCCTTGCGGTTGCTCAGGAAAGATCACAGATCCTAAATGAACTCGACTTAACCGGCAAGAAATATGCACTTTCGACCATCCACAGGGCTGAGAACACAGACGATCTTAACCGATTAAGAGAGATACTTTCGGCATTGGCTAAGATATCCGAAGAGATGCCAGTTGTTCTGCCTCTTCACCAGCGTACAAAGAAAATAATAGCGAAGGAAGGTCTTCAATCACAATTCACCAATCACCAATCACTGATAATTATAGACCCAGTCCCTTATTTCGACATCATCAAATTAGAGGCCAATGCCAAGGTGATCCTTACCGACTCAGGTGGAATGCAAAAAGAGGCGATGTGGCTGAAAGTCCCCTGCATTACGATGAGAGATGAGACTGAGTGGGTGGAGACGGTTGAAAATGGGTGGAATAAGGTAGCTGGAGCTAGTTCGGACAAGATTCTGATTGCATATCAACGATCATTGCAGGAAACTCATAAAGTTGTTGAGTTAAATAATGGTATAACTACAGAAGAGTCTGGAAAAACAATGTTAAAGATTTTGGGGTCTTTATGAATATATTTATTCTACTTCCTTGCTATAATGAAGAAAAGTCCTTGCCCCCACTTCTTGAAAAGATTGTTTTGCTTCAAAAAAAGATAGAAAATAATGTTCATATAGTGGCTGTTAACGATGGAAGCAGAGACAGGACAGGTGATGTTCTGAAGGAGTGGTCAGTAAAGATTCCAATGACGATCGTTACCCATAAACTCAACCGTGGTCTTGGCGAAACTGCAAGGGATGGTATTGAAACAGCGGCTGAATTAGCAAGGCCGGAAGATATTATAATAAGGATGGATGCTGATAATACCCATGAGCCTGATTATATCCCATCGATGCTTGAAAAGATAAAACAAGGAAACGATGTTGTAATTACCTCCCGCTTTCAAAAAGGTGGCGGGATGCTTGGAGTCAATTTATATAGGACAATGATAAGCCGGGCGGCCAATTTCTTTATGAAATGCCTTTTTCCCATCCGTGGTGTTTGGGATTATTCATGCGGTTTTAGGGCGTACAAGGCTGAATTGATACAGGAAGCCATTAAAATTTTTGGGGATCAGTTTATAGGTTTGAAAGGGGTCGGTTTCACATGTACGACTGAAAAATTGGTAAAGTTAAGAATGCTGGGTGGTAAAATGGCGGAAGTTCCTTTTATGTTAAGGTACGATCAGAAGTATGGAAATAGCAAGATGATAAGCAGCATCACCACCGTTGGGTATTTGATGCTTGCTCTTAAATATATTTATCCTTGGGGCCCAATGTCAAAACGTTGGGTGAAAGAAGCTCGCGCTTACAAACGTAGTAAAAAACTTCAAAACAGAATATGTGCGGAATAGCAGGGATTTATAGGTTTGACGGTATTGATCGGCATGCCGATGTCGCCAGTATCCGCGCGATGATGGATTCTCTCAAACATAGAGGTCCCGACGATGAAGGCCTATTTCAATCAAACAAGATTGTGCTGGGGCATAAGAGGCTTAGTATCATTGACTTGGAGACCGGTCATCAGCCGATGACCAATGATGATGAGACAATCTGGATTGTTCTAAATGGTGAGATATATAACTATTTGGAATTGAGATATGAATTGATCAATGAGGGCATAAAGTTTAAGACAAATTCAGATACGGAGGTTCTCCTTAAGTTGTATGAGCGTTATGGTGAATCGTGTGTTGAGCGCTTGAATGGGATGTTTGCCTTTGCGATATGGAATGCAAGAAATGGTTCGTTGATATTGGGCAGGGATCGTTTGGGCATAAAACCTCTTTATTATATTCACAACGAAGAGATGTTTACATTTGCATCGGAGATCAAGGCCTTTACTTCCTCAAAATTGATAAAGCCTGAATTAAACAGGGAAGTCCTGAGAGATTATATCGTTCTTCAGCTGGGGCTTTCGGATGAAACCCTTTTTAAGGGTGTGAAGAAGCTTTTGCCCGGTCACATATTATCAATTAAAGGCAATAAGGCCGCAATGCGCAGGTATTGGGGCATAGATTTTACGTTGGACCCCGGTTCCACAAATGATGAGTCTTTCTATATAGAGTCGTTATCCTCGCTTCTTGAGGATTCGATAAAGCTTCAGGTTAGAAGCGATGTCCCGGTCGGCTCTCATTTAAGTGGTGGCCTTGATTCGTCTGCGGTCTGTTGTCTGGCTTCGAAGATACTTGGAAAGTCACTTAAGACGTTTAACGGATATTTTGCAGAAGGCGGAATATATGATGAAAGTGGGTTTGCCAAAGATGTGAGCTCAAAAATTGGGGTAGAAGGTTTTTATCAAAAGATATCTCATAATGATGCCGCAGATTCCTTAGAAAAACTTATTTATTTTATGGATGAACCGCAGGCGGGTCCTGGACTCATCCCGCAGTACATGGTTTCAAAGCTCGCAAAGGACCATGTTAAGGTTGTTTTGAGCGGACTTGGCGCCGATGAAACATTTGGTGGATATTCACGTTACTATCTCGCATATCTTGAAGAATGTCTAAAAGGTGCCATCGAAGAGACTCAGAGCGAACATGATAAAAGATTTGTTGTTTCATTCGAATCGTTACTTCCAAACCTACCCCTTTTAAAAGAGTACATCCCTCTTATGAAAGCGTTTTGGTCAGAAGGATTATTTGAAGATCATTCTAAGAGATATTTCAGGCTGATGAGAAGAGATTCTGGAAATAGCTGTTTCTCTAAAGACGTACTTAATGGCAGCCATGTGAAAGAGGTTGAAGGTCGTTTCACGAAGGTCTTTGATGATGGCAATAAGAGATCATTGCTGAATAAAATGCTGTCCTTTGATCTTAATTTCTTCATTCCTTCACTTCTTCAGGTAGAGGACAGGACAAGCATGGCGGTGTCACTCGAGTCGAGAGTTCCGCTATTAGACCATCGTATCGTTGAGCTTGCCGCCAAAATGCCACCTACGGTTAAGTGGAAGGGCGGCAGGCCCAAACATGTGTTCAGAGAGGCTGTAAAGAATATCGTTCCCAACTCAATCTGGAGTAGAAAAGACAAGCGAGGCTTTCCAACGCCGATTTCTGAATGGTTTAACGGACCTCTCAAAGACTATGTTCACGAGACAATGAATTCGAAGAAAGCGAACGAACGGGGTCTTTATGATAAGCGCTTCACGATAAACGAATCTCAACCGTTTGGACTGCGCCCTTATAGTTGGACAGTTTGGGGCTGAATATTAGGACAGCCTGACTGGCCGTTGTTTTGGTTTATTGCAGTTTCCTTATCTTTAATCAAGCCCTCAAATTCCACAGGAGGTAAATAA
>Ga0210019_1001848_pt1 | contig 21537 bp, 21 predicted proteins | sample CryGeyCG2114_020_2_FD_183969 | JGI IMG/M metagenome (GOLD analysis project Ga0210019, IMG submission 183969) | Groundwater microbial communities from aquifer - Crystal Geyser CG11_big_fil_rev_8/21/14_0.20 (SPAdes) (version 2) | ecosystem: Environmental > Aquatic > Deep subsurface > Groundwater ...
TACAATTCCAATGGAGACCCTATCTCGTCGAGCGATTCGCCATGGGTATACGCCCTTGTCGGACGAGCAGCAATAGCGTTGGATGATGCGGAATTTAGCAGGAAGATGATAGAAGAGCTTGTCCGATTCCAGGTGACAGATAAAGATTCTGATATCTATGGCGCGATACCTGAACTCGATCCATCTATTCCAAGAGTCGGTCAGTTCACGATGCAGGAATCAATATTGACTTTGCAGGCTTATGTCACAAGATATGAGACCTAGGAAAAAATTGAAGATGCTTGAGTCAAAGCAAGCGGATTTTTGATGTGACTGAAGATCATCCCAGCTGACTTTTAGGAATTTCGTCAAAACAACCGCCTAAAATGAGTCATCTGGTAATAACCACATAGATGGTTATATACAGACATCAGTATTCTATTGAATTATAAAGACTAAATGACGGACCCCCGAGGTGGTTACAATGGATGAGGAAATAAACAAGGAAATGGACCCGGATTATGAATACCATAAACAGAATGAATATCCGGGAGAGAGAATAGCTGAGAAAAAGCGAGTCTCTGACAGGGCAAAGGCCAACAAAAAGAGGACTGAAGCAAAGGTCGCTGAGAAAGGCAGGATCGAAGTCCTAAAAGCAGACAACCGAGTTGCTCAAAAAATCAAGATCAATGAGAAACTTATGGATTCTGAGATTAGAAGATGCAATACGAGAGCAAGAGAAGTCAATCAGTCAAGGAATACCACTGATCTGATCATGGTGCTTGTCGGTGTGTCGATAATAATCGTTCTTCTATCAGGCATGGCTTTTGGTTATACTGTCATGAAACAGCAAGCGATCAATCAATCTGACCAGATAGATTATTTGAATTCTGAGATAGTCAACTACGAAAACAATCAAAACAATCAATACTACAATCCAGATATGCCAATGACAAGCCCGATCAACACGGCCTGTCCGAATGCAACGTCTGGCCCGATAAGTTCGATGATGTTTGTCAAATCGTCATCTGATTCTATGTCGCCGACGAATAACGAGATGGATGTAGCTACTGATGCGATGATCGCGGTGAAATTCAATGAAGACATGGATCCTTCAACAATAAATGCAAAGACATTCACCGTGATGCAGAGGACAACGCCGTATGTTGATGATATCAGATCGCTTCAATTACCTGGAACGATAACATACAATATCCATGATAGGATAGCGACATTCAAACCAGATATCCGGTTCTATCCGAACCAGGAATATGGGAATGTATACACTGTGACAATAGGCAAAGGAATCAAGAACAGCGCAGGCCAGCCGCTTCAGCAGGATTATATTTGGAGCTTCACAACTGGTGATCTTGCATACTTCACTGATTCTACAACCACACAGATCAATTGATTTTTGATTTTTTTATTTATTTATTTTTTATAGTCATATTATATTTACTGTATAGTCTGAAAAATTATCTGAGAAAAAATCGCGTGTATATATCAATCATCTGGCTCACTGGTCAAATTTCCTTAGCTCATTATCTCCAATGAGTAAATTTTTCATAAAAGGATTTAATATTCTGGGGATATATTCTAAGGACAATGATAGACAAAATAATGAGGGCTAGATAAAAATGGATAAAAAAGACAGAAACCAAAAATATGTAGCCCACAAAAGGGCGACAAGTATCTTTTTTTTGATTTTTATGTTTTTGATTAAAGCCCCCTATGTCCGATTTTATGGTGTAGACCATGCTCCTACCAAATCGCAATCTTTGAAAATCACAAGTCCATGGGCTGCTTTTCGCTCTGCGCTTGATGAATTCAGCCAAAAGCAGCATTGATGAGGCTAACGTCCAATGGCCACAAATAAGCAATATAAATTCACGATCAATCCGGAAGACTCATGTTACCGGTTGAAACAGAACACGGGGTGGAAGAGATGGAAAAAAAAGCAAAAATTGAAAATAAAAAAAAGCATGTGTCAAAGAACATCGCTAAGACAGATGCAAAATTTATGAAAAATCTCGAAAAAAATTTTGCGGACTTTGACGAAGACGACAATATGGAACCACTTGATGACGACTACGATAGAACATACTGAAGTTCTATGTAGGGTGATTCTGAATCGTCAGACGTGAGGCTAGTGTGACCCCTTGTATTTGGGCTTCAGATACATGCCTTAGATTAGACTCTTTATCAAGTGTAGTAGTCTGCGTCGGTTGGGATGAAGCTTGCGAATCCGCCGAACTCATCGACGCAGCCACTGCCCACACATGCGCGGAATGCTAGACCAGATGGCGCAGCCTGTCGATAGACTTCTATCTTGCCGCCATCTTTCTCGCACGCAAGCACACGCACTTCGCCAGCGCTTCCGGCAGAATCGAACTTGACAGTCCTGCAGGTGCCAACAATGACATCAGACAGGAGAGTGCCTTTGTCGATAGAGACCCTCAGGTCGCCCACTGACTTACCGGTGACAATCGGGACATCAGCAGCAGGTGGAGTTGCATCTGATGTCGGTGGAGTTGCATCAACAACAGGTGGTACTGTATCTGATGTGCCCGTCGGTGTGTCGTTCACAACAGAAGATTGTCCGCTATCAGCCTGAACAGAGACGTAATCTGCGTCCACTGGGATGAAGCTTGCGAATCCGCCGTATTGATCGACACAACCGCTTCCAACGCAGGCCCGAAACACAAGACCAGATGGCGCAGCCTGTCGATAGACTTCTATCTTGCCGCCATCTTTCTCGCACGCAAGCACACGCACTTCGCCAGCGTTTCCTGCGGAATCGAACTTGACAGTCCTGCAGGTGCCAACGGTGACATCAGACAGGAGAGTGCCTTTGTCGATAGAGACCCTCATATCTGCGATTGTCTTCGATGTCTGTGTATCGGCTGGCGCTGGTGTACCTGATGATGAACCACCGGATGTATCAGCTGGTGGATTGACGGGATCATTGACTGGTGTATTATCTGGGACGACTGGATCCGGCACACTCACTGGTGCACCCGAAAAAAGATCCCGACCAAGACCGCTACCAAGACTTCGCATCACGAACGCAGGATGATACACACCAAAACACTGGGTGTAGTCCCATGTCTTCGTCGCGCTCGAAAAATGTGAGGGCGCGTTCGCAAGCGATGACTTATATAATACTTTATTGTCAGAATCCATCAGCGAAAGTGACTGAAGACCCTGTGCGAAATAACCGCTTTGATAGTTCTGCATAGAGCCATCAGGATAATACTGGAGCGGCACCTTTGTCGGATCGCTCAGATATCTCTCTTCCCAAAGCCCACAGTATGCATCCATCCCTGGAAGGACCACACCGATCTGTTTCGCATAATAGTTCGCCTGGCAGATACCAAGGGCACGAGGCGCATCAGCGTCATCCCATTTCACAGGGAAACATGAGCCAGTACATTCAGCACTTGGCACACCGCCAAGATTGATCCATCTGAAACTCTTTCCTGGAGGTGTCCTGAAATTGCTTCCATCGAACTTTGCTGCCTGCAGGTAATTTAGGCCGAAATCTTTTGCCGCATCGCAAAAAAGCGTATCGCCAGTAGATGTGCAAGCCATCAGCATTGCGATGATCGCATCTGGGTAATAGCCAGTATATGCGTAATCAAATGATGAAAGACCGCCACGTTTCGCTTCGCTTCCTGCAGCTAGCCAATTGCAGATATCACCATATCCAAGATCGCTTGGCCTACATGTCCTGTCAACCTCATAGTATAACATATCTATAGCAAGCTGTTTCGCAAGATTAAGATAACCTGCCTTCTTCGTCACGTCTGTGAAATATGGATTGTTCGCAGCGGTGAAAAGAGAGATTATTATCCTCGCAGTACCGTCGCTTGCTGTGTCGCAGTTGCCATTGATACCAGACTCGCAGGATTTTATCTGATCCCCATCCTTATATATTCTCCATGCAGGAATCTTTCCGTTTGTGCTCTGTATGGCAGGAAGTGTGTTATAGAACTCATCCATCCTATTCTGGTCTTTTCCCATCGAGACAATGATGCCGACCTGGCTGAACTCATCAGTGACCATGCAGTTATGTGTCGAATCTATCTGCGGGGCATTGCATGCGCCGCCGGACTGAAGATCTCCGACTCCACACTTTGAGCTTGATGAATACCATGGTACCCACATCTTGTTCCCGATGCTGGTCACGACCGCGTCATTCGCAAGCATCGTATCAAGAAGGAAATCATAGCTCTGCCCTAGATTCTTCCCATCAATTCCTTGTGCATTACTGTCAAGTATTCCTTGTGCGTAGACTGATCCAAAACAAAAAACAAAGAGCACAAAGGTTGCAATGTGTCTTGCATATACCTCAAAAATCATTCTTTTGCTTGTCATGTAAATCCCTAACCCTTACTGAATAAAATAGCAATAACCGGCCGGCTTATATAATGCAATCGAAGGGCTGATGCCGTTGCATCAATCCTGACCAAGTAAAGACAGTATCGCTTAGGAATCAACATAGATTGAAAGAAGTATTTCAGATATTTTTCCGTGCTATGCCGTAATGAAGACTGGACAGGAGAAATTTGCAAAAATTTTTCTTAAGATTTTTATATCATGAGATGACAATTATATATTATGGAAGAGGAAATCACAGAAGCGCTCGCCAGGATATATGGCGGCAGAGTGCTGGACATAGGCACTGGGGACGGTTATTTCATCGATTATGTGCAACGACGTATCAGAAGCCATGATTCAGTTGTGGCTGTCGACATCTCAAAGAGAATTATGGAACTATATAAAGGAAGATATGGGGCAAAGCACGTATTGATGGACTCTTCAGAGATGGCATTTGCCGACGAGAGCTTCGACACAGTTACATGCTCTTTCTCACTGCATCATTTTGAGAGACTTGAAGATTCATTGCGCGAGATGTATCGTGTATTGAAGACAGGTGGACATCTGATCGTAGAAGAGATGTACTGCGACGGCAACCAAACAGAAGCGCAGCAGAACCATATCGACTGGCATCACTGGATGGCTGCAGTGAACAGGTTCAGCGGCCTTTATCATCGGGAGACATACAAGAGAGATGAGATCGTCTCAATGATGCGACAGTTCTCATGTGTCGATCAGATCGATTTCTATCTCGATGACACTGATATATTCGACAAAAGCATGCTTGATGATGTAAGCTCGACAATCGAAGCATATTCTTCTAAGATAACGCAGATGGACGGGTCTGAAGAGCTTATCGCGAGAGGAGAGGCTGTCAGGAAAGAGTCAGCTTTCACAGGGCTCTGTTTTCCCTGGGCGCTGTTCCTGATAGGCAAAAAATAAAAAGAAAGGCCCGCTTATTGGCCACATGGAAGGGCGTGACGTTCTTATCGACAGCTACATCAAAGACACAAGAAAGCAGAGTAATGACCTTGTCAGGCATATCAAGCACGCTCTTGACTGTCTCATGCCGGGCATCATCCATCAGCTCCTGGACAATAGTTGGCTCTTCTCCGCCAAAACCAAGGAACTCGCCTAAAGAGAAAGCGAATACAGACGAAATCATCGCAAAGATAAGAATACTACCTCCAACTAAAAACTTCCAATGCATAGCACCACAATCACCCCAGTATACAAAATAGAATACTAGTATATTAATGTTTTTATGTCTGCTATAGTATAAACAGGTCTTCGACCTTTGCCTTTAGGACTTTCGCGATATCCATCGCGAGCTTGAGCGAGGGGTTATATCTCCCCTTCTCAAGGAACACGATGGTCTCCCTCCTGACACCCACTTTCTGCGCGAGATCTTCCTGTGTCAGATCGAACTTCGCCCGGTATTCCTTTATCCGTGTCTTCATGATATATCTCCTTTCCGATCCAGGATAAAATAAGATATCATCTGTACAGATGCCATCATAAATAAAACAATCGAAAGCGCATGTATCGCAGACAACCGGAAAAGGTCCATGTAGTCAAGCAGTATCAGTATAGCCACAGCAAGGTAAGAGAAGAACCATGAATATCCGATCGCCGCTCGTGCGACTTTTATGTTCCGCTCGTCCAGCGCAGGGCGTCTTTTCATGCGATGATATTTCAAGCCAAGAACAATCGCCATGACGACACCGACATTTATTATCGAAAGCGATCTGACATCACCAAAAAAGAAGAAAGTCAATCCGAAAAGCAGCACCAACGCTGCCGATGCGAATGAAAGGATCCACTTGGTCTTCATCTCAGATCCCCCTCCGTTCAAGATAGATATTTGATATCGCTTTCGCTGCGACGCCTGCGAACAGAGTGATTATCAGGAAAATATCGAAGCTGCCCTTTGTCACCGCCTGATATCCGATACCTATCGCAAGCATAAGGACCATCGCCCACGCCGCGTTCCTTTCAGCGATCGCTTCGATCTTATGTTCTCGTTCATCTTTTCTGAGGGTGACGACGACAGGCGCTATGTCAAAAAGCACAAGCGCGACCCATCCAAGAGTCACATAAGTCTTTGTCTGTTCATCGATTGTGCCAAGTATCTGGAATATGGCGAAAGGCAGCAGCAATACTAATATATATACCCAACCCTGCCATGTCGCCGGGTAGACACCCCAGCCACCATACTTTCTTCTTTTGAACCATTCTGGTCTTGCGAACATATTTTATCACCCATGTTAGTTATTTCAAACAATACGTTAGAAATAGATAACAATGGAGTATATATAACTATCGATTTTTAGATAAACAAAATCTAAAAATTCACTTCTTAAATATCCTGATCCACAGATAGACCCACGCAACGACCCATAATGCCACGAAGATCCAGACATACTGCTTCACGAAACTAGTCAGATATGCTCCAAGAACCATGCCGAATGCAATCAGACCCACTTTCAATATGGCAAAATCCCATGCTGTGAATCTCTTGGTCTTCTTCTCGACCCATTTCATCAAACTCATACGAATCACCTCTGTTGCACGTATATCAGAGAATCCAGTATATAAAAATTACGCAGAATATGGTTTTGTAGAAAGTCGTGTCTTGATCACCGATAACAGATCCTTTTCATATCCCCGCTTCGCAGAGTCCCGGACCGCTTAAAGCGGCCCGAACACAAGTCTGCCCCCACTATCTTTGATCCATCATACATCCATGGTCCGTCATGCAAGGGCGAAAAGCGCACGCTAGCCATAGGGCAGGGTGCTCAAAGCTTAAAAGATGAACATATATCTGCAAGAGAAGATGACTTTCTACAGCACCGCAGAATATGGACTATTAATCCATTCACTTAATAAATAAAGGATCCGTGAAATCAGCAATGAAACAGAAAAAAGGGGACGTCATACTCAGACTCAAAGATGTCTGGAAGACATACCGAATGGGAGAAGTCGATGTGCATGCGTTAAGAGGCATCACGGTCGACATAATGCGCGGAGATTTTATCGCAATCATCGGCGCTTCAGGAAGCGGGAAATCGACAATGATGAACCTGATTGGATGCCTTGACATACCGACAAAGGGCGATGTGTTCCTAAATTCACAGAACATCTCGCACCTGAGCGAATCTGATCTTGCGAGCCTTCGTGGGAAGACGATCGGTTTCATATTCCAGCAGTATAATCTCATACATTCGATGACCGCGTTTGAAAATGTCCTATTGCCGCTGGAATTCCTTGAGTATGATGATGCAGAAGCGAAGAAGCAGGCTAAAGAGATACTCACACTTGTCGGACTGACTGATAAAATGCATCATCTACCAAGCCAGCTCTCCGGCGGTCAGCAGCAGAGAGTCTCTATCGCAAGAAGCCTTGCAGGCGATCCAGACATCATCCTCGCTGACGAACCCACTGGCGCTCTTGATAGCGTCACAGGAAACGAAGTGCTCACAATGCTGCATAAGCTATGGAAAGATAAGAAGAAGACAATCATCATGGTCACGCACGACCACAACATCGCAAAGTACGCCCATACTAAGATTGAATTGAAAGATGGAAAAGTGATGAAGATATCAGAGGTGGAAAAATGAAATACGCATTTATGGTTCTGATGGTAGTATTGATGTCGACATCTGTGTTTGCCGCATCAGGCCTTACAGATTATACTGGTACGACTGCGCTATCTATCAGCCTGATCAACCAGGATCCTGATCCAGCAGTGGCCGGAAACATAATAGATATCCGTATCGGGCTCGAGAACATCGGCGGAATCCCCGCAAAGGACATAATCTTTGAACTGATGCCAGAATATCCGTTCCAGGCTTTGCCTGGCGACAACATGATCCAGAATGTCGGATCGATAAAGAGCTACCAGGATGACGATAACATGAAGATCCTCAAATACAGGGTCCGCACAGACAAGGATATCACTGCAGGCACTTATGATCTCAAGGGAAAATATTATATGAATGGCTCTAATGTAGTGATCAGCAAGACACTGCCTATCGAAGTCGAGAGCAGGGAGAGCGCAGAAGTCATCTACATAGACAAGTTCGAGCTGATCCCTGGAAAGATAACGCTGATGAAATTCACGATCAACAATGTCGGCGCGACACCGCTTCGTGAACTCACATTCCAGTGGGAGAACGCAGATGACATCATACTCCCAGTGGGATCTGACAATACAAAATACATAAAATATATCGATGTCGGTGATTCTGCTGAGCTTGAGTTCAATGTCATCGCGAGCGCGACAGCTGATCCAGACCTTTACAAGATCGACCTGACCCTCACATATACCGACCCGATAACAGGGAGCGAGAGCGAGATCACAACAAAAGCAGGCATCTATGTCGGTGGGGCGACTGATTTTGACATAGCATTCTCAGGAACTTCAAATGGTGAGTCATCATTTGCCGTATCGAATATAGGGAGCGTCTCAGCAAGTTCAGTCACTGTGCGCATACCTGACCAGAAAGGATGGAGCGTCACAGGAAGCAACTCGGTGATTATTGGAAACTTAAATGAAGGCGATTACACAATTGCGAGTTTCACACTCAAGCAGACTGCGCAGAGCACTGGGCAATTCAACCGCACAAGACCTACCGGTTTCAACAACACTGATGCAGCTGCTATGAAGGACAGAGGCGGATTCCAAAGAAGTGGCGCTGCGCCGTCTGCCGGAGACGGAACAACAGTCACCCTACCGATGGCCACCGGTAATGTCCCAATTGTGGTGGAAATCGCATACACTGATTCACGTGGAACAAGAAATGTTATACAGAAAAATGTGACTGTTGATGTGGGCACTTCATCAACAGCGGCCACCGCTGCCTTGGCTGGCATGGCCGGAAGACGGACAGCGACACAACAAACATTGTTACAGCAGATATGGACACGTGGCAAATGGATCGGGCTTGGAGTGATTATAATTATCATGCTTACTATTGTGAACAGAAAGTATAAGAAAGGCAAGCTCAGCGATCCGGATTACACACTTTGGAAGGTGCTTACCGGCAAGAAAAAAGGCAAGAGATGAAAGATGAGATTTTTCAAGGCTTTCAAACATGCGTTAAGCATGGTGATGCACAGCAAGCTACGTAGCTGGTTGACTATCCTTGGCATTGTCATAGGTGTCGCTGCTGTGATCGCCATAGTCTCTCTTGGGCAGACGCTTCAGCAGACTATGAACACCCAATTCGATGCATTAGGAGGAGATCTTCTAACACTCCGCGCAGGAGCTTCACAAGCTTATGGATTTGGAGGAGGAAGACCTGACGGATCTGGGAGTACATCCTCGTCAGCCACAACAAAACCGATCGTGATAGACAAGACAGATATCCAGGTGCTACGTGGGATTCCGGACATACTTGTCATCAACACGCAGATAAGCGGGAAAGCGGATCTATACTATGTGGCAAAGAAAGGATCAGGCACGGTGACGGGAGTCGATCCTGCGACATGGTACCGGATCTCGACAACAAAGATGTCAGACGGCAGGATGCTTGGACCAACTGATAGCAATGTGATCGTCATAGGCGGAAGGATTGCTACGTCGTTTTTCGACACGAATCTTGGTGTGAACCAACTCATCACGATCAATGACAGGCTATTTCGCATAGTGGGCATCCTAGATGATAGCAGCAATTCTATATATATGCCCATAAACACAGCATATGAGATACTTGATGATAAGACAAAAGATGTCTATGACACAGTCATCATCAAGGTGCGTTATGAAGACCAGCTCGATGCGACGATCGAGACGATCACGAACAAGCTTTCGATAAAGAGGCATGTCTTTGGGAAGAAAGCGGACTTCACAATCTCGTCGAACAAAGAACGACAGGCACAACGGGCAGAGATGACTAGCTCGCTCACAACTTTCCTGACTGCGATCGCTGCTGTCGCACTTCTTGTCGGCGCTGTTGGGATCGCGAACAGCATGTTCACATCGGTACTTGAGAAGACAAAAGAGATAGGCATCATGAAAGCTATCGGCGCGAGGAACACTGACATCCTTGCGATGTTTCTTATGAATGCAGGACTGATCGGATTCATCGGAGGCGGGCTTGGGGTAATCTTTGGAATATTCCTCTCTGGTTTTCTGCCAGCGCTTATGGGAGACACAGCAGGCATGCTTACTAGATTTGGATCCTCAGGCATAGGCACGAGCGTGAACACGATCCTGCTCACACTAGGTCTTTCGATCATTCTTGGGATGCTATCTGGCGCGATACCAGCATACAAAGCATCGAAACTGAGGCCAGTCGATGCGCTCAGATATGAATAGATTTAATAATATTGAAATGAGAGGTCATTGCATATGAGAAACCTGATGATCGGAAGGCACATGTTCATGGATCCAACACGGATGACGATAGAAGTACTCTATCTACTGACTGTGCTCGTGCTTTGTTTCTTGATATATCACAAGACAAAAAACGCATATGAACTTACAAAGCATAAAGGGATAAACCATTTCAGGAACGCTTTCTTCTTCTTTGGTTTCGCATATGTCTTTAGGTTTGTCTTTCTCCTGATCATGCTCTCCGGACTCGCGTTTGATTTCCAGCTGCCAAGATATCTACTGCCAGAGATCTCTCTTGCATTGATGGGATATCTCAGCACGATGGCGATATTTTCTCTTGTCTTGAGCGTCATATGGAAGAAAGTCAACTACATATATGCGCTTTTCACTGCGCAGGCAATTGCGATAGTACTCTCGATTATAGCGATGCTAACAAGATCGCAGCACATCCTCAGCCTTATCCAGCTAATGCTGCTCATCGTCGTGATTGTGCTGAGTTATTTCTATCATAAGAGATCAAAGAAATTCACGAGACTGTTCACGATCTACATACTCACTTTTGTCGTGTGGATAATCAGCATGGCGTCGATCCGGCCGCCACGGGCCATCTTTGGAGAATTCAGGATCATATTGTATCTGATCTCTGTGACTGTATTTTTTGTGATACTCCATAAAGTCAAACGTATGATAAAATGAAGAAAAAAAGAGATCGGCTGGAAGTTGTCTATGATATCCTTTCTATAGTCAACAATAGCCATAATTCGATAAAGCCGACTCCGCTGCTTCGCAGCTCGAATCTCTCGTCTAATAGTTTCAATGAATATTTCAATGAACTCATCGAGAAAGGCCTGATCAAAGTTCTGCTTGATAGAAAGAAGAAAAAGCATGTGACTCTGACAGACAAGGGCTTCGAGTATCTCGAGAAATATCGCATGATCAAAGGTTTCATCGAGGAATTTGAATTATGACAACGATTCCGTCTTAATCGAAGAAGAAACAAAAAAAACAATCTTTCTATCGTGCGACTGCGCCAGCCAGGTATCCCACACCATAGCCAAGCAGCGTGAAGAGTCCGCCTTTCAATGCGCCGACTCCGCCGCCGACCGTTGCGCCTGCTGCGCCGCCTAGCACTGCGCCGCCCGCGCCTTTTGTGATCGCTTCAAGACCGCTGTCGCTTGAGGCCGCGCCGAGAGCGCCGCCACCGACAATACCAGCGATACCGCCAGTGATAGCCCCAAGACCACCATAGACCATGGCAGGCCCGTATGTGAGCGCGAACTCAAGGTTCTCCTTTGGCATCAGTATGCCTTGTGCATCACAGAAACCATGATAAGCTCCTGCTCCCAGGGACCCTAGCCCAAGAAAGATCCCCAATACTGAGGAACCGCCACTACTTGAATCACTTGACATATTTGTTACCTCCTTCGTGTACTTTTTTAGTGCGGGTGTTTTCGTCCGCCCATTAAGAAAGAAGCCACAAGGGATTTAAGATATTTTTAATGAAAAATGAAGATTTAGTAGTGTTTTAATAAAAAAGTAACGGCAAAATAGAATTAAGTTGTCGTAACTTTATGATGAACCAGCGCCACCTTGTCAGAAATTTTGTTTCCCCTGTCACGTAGTTATATACGTAAACTTTAAAAAGAGCATGGTATTCCCAGGCACAATGAGATTTTTATATCTAATGGGGTTAGTGCTCATATTATTCTCTATAAGTTGCTTTGCTTCTAATAATTATTATGCATCAACAGCGATCAGCAAGAACAACTGCGAGATAGCGGTCTGGGAAGGGGAGACAGTGAAACCGGATTTCATCATCTCAGACCCAGATAGAAAAGAAGGTTATGGCCCTGCAGGAGCGCTTATCCTGACTTATGTGTCGCCATTGGACGCGAAAGGCGAATGGAAAACAAAAGAAGGCGACGCAGGTATATACAAATCACAAATCACAGTTGATGATGGCCAGTACAAAGACGTGCTCGATTTCTGCATCGAAGTTGTCAGGCACAACAAGCCGCCTGTCGCAGAAGATATCTACACAGAGATCGAAGTCGGTGAAACCGCAATATTCAATCCAAAAGTATCCGACTCAGATTCAGGCAAATTGTATATCCGTTTCGCAGCCCCAATATCTAAAGATGGGATGTTCAATGCAAAAGCTGTCGAACTGATAGAAACATATTATACCGTAAGCGATGGTGAAAGCACAACAAAAGGAAAAATAACCATCCTTGTCAAGCAGTCACCAAAGTCATATGTGATAATCGAAAAAGAGAAACCAAAGACACAGTTCGAGATTATACATACAGAACATACAGAACAACCAAAAATCATGTCTACACAGCAATATGTCGCAATCAAGGTGTGGCACGGAGCATATCAACAGATATCAACGGAGACAACAGCAGAAGCAACAACTGCTGGTCAGACAACTTACATAATCGAAAGTAAACCAAACACGGACTGCATAGATTGAGCAGTCAGTTTCGGGGGTTAGAGAATGAAAAGATTGATTTCAACAATGATAATGGTATTGATAATAACATCGATAGTAGGTGTATCAATACCAGCGCAGCTAGTTAAAGAAGAAATACAGCCAAAGCCAAGCCTCAAATGTGAATTGGATTACCTGAAGAACACGCGAGTGTTCGCAGCTAATGCGACACTTATGAATCTTGGACTTGTCTGCGGAGCGAATGCGCACGTCCTTGTGTATGAATGTGTGAATAACGATTGCAAGAACATAATCATGCGCACAGAAGGATACAAGAACAACAACAAACTTTCATCCTGGACAGGATTTGTAGTAGATGACAAGTATTATTACAAATGCCTCGAATGCCCAGACACGACTGGAAAATGCCCAATCTCAGTCGTTGAAGGAGAAAAAGTCGAAGTCGAATGGTTCACTGCAGATCCTGACACTGATGTCGGACCGCAGAAGAAACTCACCACCACATTTGATGGAAAGCTCGACGCATCAGGATTCTGGCAGACGCAGAAAGGAGACGCAGGAATACATAACGTGAAAGCGACTGTCAATGATGGTGAATTTGAGGACACAACATCATTCTGCATCGAAGTGATCAAATCAAACACACCACCAAAGGTCATTGCACAAGATGTGACTGCCACAGAAGGCGACACCGTGAAACTGGATGCTAAGTGCACTGATGTTGATGGCGACAAGACAACTATCAGCTATAGCGGTTGGATGACATCAGACACAAAAGTGACTGACTATGATTCAGCTGGCAAATACAAAGTAGAAATTGTTTGTAAAGATCCAGATGGTTCAACAGATTCAAAAGAAGTCATTGTGACTGTAAACAATAAAAACAGAAATCCTGTTTTGATCACTGCTGCAGTTGTTAGTGTCAAAGAAGGAGAGACTGTGAAATTGACTCCAGAATGCACAGATCCTGACGGCGACAAAACAGTTATCTCGTATAATGGCTGGATGACAACGAACACAAAAAAGACTGGTCTAGATGATGCTGGTACATATGATGACGTGATCCAATGTAAGGACCCAATCGGTGCTATTGACACAAAAAATGTCAAGATCAATGTAGCAGATGTCAACCAAGATCCGGTCATCAGCGAACTGAAATCTGAAGTCACTGTATACGAAGGCGAGACAGTCACACTGTCACCTAAATGCGTCGACCCTGATGGAGACACAATCTCAATAAAATTCAGCGGTTGGATGACTCAGAATACAAAATCAACTGGCTATGAAGATGCTGGCGACTATTCAGTCAAAGTGACATGCGCAGATTCAAAAGGAAGATCTGATGAAGAATCTGTGACTGTGCACGTGCTGAACAGAAACAGGCCGCCTACGATAGCATGGCGAAAGAAGTGATCCATCATCTGATGGACATTTTTTATTTTTTCTTATTGTCCCTTATTCTTTCTATTGACATCAAATAATAGAGACTAAATTAGAAACAAATGCAAAAGACAAATCATGCGGATCATCGGATAAATCCGCTAAGTGCATGGAGCACGCCATACAGGACTGGGAATGTGACTGCGCCCCTTATGCCGCTCTGGACTGCTGCGTCGCTTAGTGTCGCTGGCCAAGTGACATTGCCACGTGCTGCTCTCACACCTGCGCCGACAATCGCACCAACTGTAACCACGCAAGTATGCCGGAGAATTCACTTCTTGAAAATACCCATGCTAAAAAGCACAACACCAAGAGCCCACATACCGACCATCAACGTGCCGATAGAATCATTCAGTCCGATGACCATGAAGATGAAGCCGAGCGGAAAAACTGCTCTTACGTGCTTGTCCTTTGGATGCAGATGTATCTTGCCTGCTCTAAGTCTCTGCGCCGCGATGAAAAGAAGAGCAGAAGTGAGAAGATACTGCACACCCTGTATATAACGAGTGTCGACAGTGACCATGACTATCCCTATGAAGACAAACAGAAATGCGCATATCGCTGTCAGAAAAAGCCATGTCTTCCTTATGCTGTCGTGTCTTATCATGATATATATATCAAACGAACGGATTTATTAAACTTACTGGTCCGTCTTCCGATTTTAGGGAGAGATGGGACATGAAACAATATCAGAGATCAAACTCTATTGTTCTTCATTTTATCCAGATTATCACTTTCGTTTTCAGGATTATTCGCAGAAAATCATCCAATCAGTTTTAATACATTCTCAATAAGATAGAAAAAATCAGGATTAGAGGTGCAAAAGATGGTTTCAAAATCAAAAGAATCAACGATCAATAAATCAAATAATTTTGCTTATAAAAACGCAAATCAAAAATCAGATCTAAAGATATTGAAGATATCTGTATTTTTTATCATATCTTTATTGACTATCTGTGGCGTATCGGCACAGTTGTATGTCAATGAGATGATGTCATCAAATGGCGCCACTATCCTTGATGAAGATGGTGACCCTTCAGATTGGGTAGAATTATACAATGATGGACCGACATCAATCAACCTTTTAGGTTACTATCTGACTGATTCTGATAAACTCCTCACTAAATGGGTATTTCCAGAACAGATGATCGGACCAGGCCAATTTCTTATCGTGTGGGCTTCTAGTAAAGATAAAGTCCCACTCCACACTAATTTCTCGATCAAAGCTGGCGGAGAACCAATACTTTTGACTGCGCCTGATGGTGTGACTATAATCAGCGCGTTTCCAGCTGTCGAATTATCAGATGATGTCTCATATGGTCGTCTTCCAGATGGAAGCCTGACAACAGATATTCTTCCCGCGCCAAGTCCAGGTGCCGCTAATGATGTCCTTCCTCCACCATCTGCTCCTGCATTTTCAAATGATGCTGGTTTTTATGATGCTAGCTTCGCTCTTTCAATGAGTGGTTCATCAGGTTCAACAATATATTACACTCTTGATGGTTCTACACCGACAAGCGCTTCACAGACATATAGCAACCCAATCAATATTATGAACACCACACAATCTCCTAATACTGTCAGCATGGTTGATACAACTTCCCCTAGATGGGAATCTCCTGCTGGCCAGGTTCGCAAAGGGACAGTGGTACGAGCGATCGCAGTAAGAGGAGATCAGACATCAAAAGTGACTAGCGCAACTTATTTCCTCGACGGCACATTCACTATGCCAGTGATATCAATCACTGCAGATAGTGAGACTCTATTTGATTATGATACAGGGATATATACTATGGGTGTCTATTGGGATAATGCTGCTGGCTGGACAGGAACAGACATATTTCATCCGGCGAATTATCAAAATAAAGGTGATGAATGGGAGCGGCCAGTGCATCTTGAGATCTTCTGGAATGATGGCATCCGTGTCGTCGACCAGGATGTCGGTCTTCGGATCAGCAGCCAAGGAAGCAGAGTCCGTCCTCAAAAATCGATGAAGATATATGCCCGATCAGAATACGATGCAAGTTCGATCAAATATCCATTGTTCCCTCAACAAGACATCAATAAATATAAACGATTGTGGATACGTAATGGCGGCGATGATTATCGCGCCACATATATCCAGGATGTGCTTTCGCATCAGTTAGTTGAAGGGACAGAACTTGCTATGGAACCATATCATCCCTCTGTAGTTTTCGTGAATGGAGAATACTGGGGATTCTATCCAATGAGGGATCGTGCCAGCCAATATTTTCTTGCAGATAGATATGATGTAGATAAAGATGAGGTAGTTATATTAAATGACAATGCGGTCATCGATGAAGGCGTAGCGGGTGATGAACTTCCATACCTTCAGATGGTTGAATTTGTCCGTACAAACGATATGCGTGTTCCAGCGAATTATGAACAAGCGACGACTCTTATGGACACTGCTGACTTCGCACGATATTACGCAGTCAATACATTTGTCGCAAACACAGATTGGATAGATCGTAATCTGGTATATTGGCGTTTGAGAACAGATGGCACGGATATGAGTGCGCCTTTTGGACAAGATGGACGTTGGCGTTGGATAATGCATGATGATGACTGGAGTTTTGGTTACCAGCCAGGCACAAGTGCCAGCACTAATATGTTCGATTTTATCGAATCAAAAACCTGGGGCTCGATCTTATGGTCTGGACTTTCAAAGAATGAAGACTTCAGAGATTATTTTGTGGCTTTGAACGCGGATTGGTTGATGACACGTTTCTCTTCAGATTCCGTGATATCTAAGATTGATGCTCTTGCCGCAGACCTTGATCCAGAGATACAACGTCAGCTCGATCGCTGGCTTGATCTTCCTGATGTGGGGAGCTGGAAACAGAATATTGAATCATTACGTCAATTCGCCCGCGACAGACCAGCGTATCAAAGGGAACATATCGTACAATATTTTGGTCTTGGTGGCCTAGTGACCCTTGATGTTGACGTGTCAGGCAATGGCAATGTACAGATCGGTGAGATCATCCCATCGTCATATCCTTGGGATGGCATTGAATTTCAGGATGTCCCGATGACACTTACCGCGATACCTGGACCAGGAGAGACATTCCTTGGTTGGGAAGGTGTAGTCAGTGGTGATTCTCAACAGATCGAAGTAGTGCTTTCAAAAGATTCAACAGTGCGTGCGATTTTCACCCCCAATAGTTTAACTAATGACAGCGCATCATTATGGGTCACACGAAAAGTTCCATCTACAAATGTAGTTGTCAATGATTCAGGTAGCACGAGTTTTTTAGTAGAGATTGAAAACTACGCAAATGCTATCTATCAGACACAGTGGGATCTAGATGGTGTTCCAGTCAAGATGGGCGATCTTAATTTTGTATTGAATAATCCAATGATTGGTGATCATCATCTGATGGTGACTATCCTGTTTGATGGAAAGACAATCACACAAGAATGGAATATCAAAGTAAACCAAGCAGGGCAATTCCAATGTTATACGCCTGCAAAAGAATTACCGGTCTTTTGTGATGGTGGCACTATAACAGAAGATGTATATACGGATTGTCGTTATATCTCCTGTGTCAGTGATCTAGGCGGAGTGTCGGTCTCAGCATGTAATAAACCATCAGATGATAACCCCACCTACTTTGAGATGTATCGTACTTCCTGGAATGGTATCCCACCGATACTTTGCCTTGGTACAACTTGTGTAGGGAATAACGGGTATGCACATGCAAATCTTCCTTTGTGTGTGGCTTCAAATGATGCCAGTTTTAGTCTTTCAATCACAAGTGCACCAAACGCTAAAATCACCATCAATGGGACGGATTATGGAACAACGCCAAAAACAATTTCCTTACCAAAAGGCGAATATGCTATAAGTCTCAGCGCAGCAGATTATGTGACGAGCACGACTAGCCTGATGCTTGATTCAGACAAGACTTTGGATGTGACTCTGGATCTAGCGCTTTCAACTGATGTGTGCTATGATGATGTGCAGAGCATCCCAGCTAGTTGTAGTGGCGGTATGATCATCGATGACAGTGCCAATGGCTGTCGGACGATTGTATGCTCAGATGGCACTGATAGTCTTGGTGTTTTGGCATGCAACAAACCAGGAGACAATGACATCCAATATTTTGAGATGTATAAAGTCGTACAATTTGGTTCAGGGATAGAGATCTGCCTTGGTACAAGCTGTATCGGAAATAATGGGTATGCCCGTTCTGATTTCCCAGTGTGTACGACATCAAATGGTCCAACTGACACAAATGAGACGTTCAGTCTTTCAATCACAAGTGTGCCTAGCGCTAGAATAATCATCAAAGGGACAGATTATGGAACAACGCCAAAAACAATTTCCTTACCAAAAGGCGAATATGCTATAAGTCTCAGCGCAGCAGATTATGTGACGAGCACGACTAGCCTGATGCTTGATTCAGACAAGACTTTGGATGTGACTCTGGATCTAGCGCTTTCAACTGATGTGTGCTATGATGATGTGCAGAGCATCCCAGCTAGTTGTAGTGGCGGTATGATCATCGATGACAGTGCCAATGGCTGTCGGACGATTGTATGCTCAGATGGCACTGATAGTCTTGGTGTTTTGGCATGCAACAAACCAGGAGACAATGACATCCAATATTTTGAGATGTATAAAGTCGTACAATTTGGTTCAGGGATAGAGATCTGCCTTGGTACAAGCTGTATCGGAAATAATGGGTATGCCCGTTCTGATTTCCCAGTGTGTACGACATCAAATGGTCCAACTGACACAAATGAGACGTTCAGTCTTTCAATCACAAGTGTGCCTAGCGCTAGAATAATCATCAAAGGGACAGATTATGGAACAACGCCAAAAACAATTTCCTTACCAAAAGGCGAATATGCCATAAGTCTTAGCGCAGCAGATTATGTCACAAGCACGACTAGCCTGATGCTTGATTCAGACAAGACTTTGGATGTGACATTGGACGTTGTGCTTTCACCGGATGCATGCTTCAATACTATGCAGAACTCACCTGCAGATTGCAGTGGTGGAACAATAACAAGTGATACATTCAACGGGTGCAGGCAGATCATCTGTGCAAGTGGTGGAGATAGCATGCAGATCCTTGCATGTGATAAACCTACAGCGACAGATCCTTCGCACTTTGAGATGTATAAGCAAAATCGTGTTGGAGTTGGTGTGACTAGCATCTGTCTAGGCACTGCTTGCATAGGCGATAATGATTTTGTAAGCCAAAGTCTCCCACCCTGTTCAGGAGACACCACAATACCAGCCAACACGACAAATCAGACGAATGACGTTTCAAGTGCGACAGCAAGTCTGGAGATCGCTCCCTGGTATCCGCAGGGTAGGGATTACATATTTATCTGCAATGCGATCGGTTTTGTGCCAACAGCATATGATTTCACATTTGGTGATGGGCAGAATCTGTTTGACTATGCAGCGAATAATGTATATCACACATATCTCACAGATGGGATATATGATGTGACTTGTACTGCAAAAGGTACAGAGACTGAGGTGGCTGAGCTCGTTGTGACTGTAGTGTGAGCCAGTCATGATCCCAAGCCATAGAAATGTATAAAGAATAGGAGACTGACCATGTTACTTGAATTTGAGATACTCATCAAAGCCGTGATAAATATTATTGCGGCCCTTTTACTTACGTATGTACTTTTTTATAGGAGATATCATAATAAAGAACTGTTTGTCAGTTCTATGCTCCTAAACATATGTGTGTTTTGTGTGATGAGTATCATCAGTGAAGGCAATATCGGTCTTCAAGCCGGTTTGGGCCTTTTCGCCATCCTTAGTATCCTGAGATTTCGTAGTGAGACATTCAAAAAGATGGAGATGGCATATTTTTTTGGAGCGGTCGCTATCGCTGCAGTGAATGGCATCGGTAAGTTTGGTGTGGTGATTGTTGTTGCGAATATATTGATCTTAGCGACAGCATTTATCTTTGATGGAAAATATCTGATGCTTCCGGCCAATCAATTACAGGTTTGTCTAGATTCGATACCAGCATACATCTTTGATAAAGAGCGCACAAAAAAAGAATTAAGCGATCAGTTCAACATCGAAATCATACGTTTTGATATCAGTTCAATCGATTATGTGAAAGATACTGTGGTGCTGGACCTATATTTTAACGAGCGGCACCCGATCCAAGAGATACTGGAACTGGATCCATCCAATCATCCAGCCGAAAGATGAAATCCAAGAAAGATGATAGCATCACTGGCTTTCTTCAAAATGAGATGTTTGAAGTTGTCGACCTTAAGATGCTGAATAAAAGATCTGAACTTCTTTCCAGAGATGGACGAAAATATATTGTGCATCGATCCAGATTGAATGACATCCTTGTCTCACTCACCCCACATTTTGCGCTTCTTGAACATTTTGGTAGACGATCATTCCGATATGAAAGTGTCTATTTCGATGTCGATTACCTGACGTATCGAATCCATCATCAGGGAAAACGAAGAAGATTCAAGATCCGTACCCGTCTCTATTGCGATGCGAAGAAATGCTTTTTTGAGATGAAGATGAAAGGAGGATATCGAGGAAACACAAATAAACGCCGGATCCCATATGAACCAGGATCACGTTTCACGATCAATCATGCAGCACAACAGTTCATCGCTGATTTTTATGATGAGGTGTATGGCAGTTCCTTTGAATTGAAACTTGCACCAGTACTGACTGTCTCAAATGATCGGATAACCCTTGTCGCAAAGAACGGTGGTGAACGACTGACCATAGACATGAATCTCTCTTTTGAGCATCACAAGGATAAGTATGTCACACCAAGTGATTGTGTGATCATAGAGACTAAGACCAGCAATGGTCGTGGGCTTTGCGACACTCTTTTGAAATCTCATGGGTTGCGACCACAACGCCATTGCAGCAAATATTGTATCGGTGTGGCAGGAATGGGGC
>Ga0210019_1001849_pt1 | contig 21533 bp, 17 predicted proteins | sample CryGeyCG2114_020_2_FD_183969 | JGI IMG/M metagenome (GOLD analysis project Ga0210019, IMG submission 183969) | Groundwater microbial communities from aquifer - Crystal Geyser CG11_big_fil_rev_8/21/14_0.20 (SPAdes) (version 2) | ecosystem: Environmental > Aquatic > Deep subsurface > Groundwater ...
ACGAACATTGCGAGTTTTCCACAGTTCCCACAGCTGATACAACGGCATGTTCAATTTGTTTTTTTGAACCAAAAACCGGACATTTCTACTTTGGTAAAAACCGGACATTTCTATTTTGGCTGGACATCATAGATAAAAGGGGTTGACAAAAAGCACAGAACTGGATAAAGTGAGTAAGCTCCAAAAGCTCCCAAACAAAATCCCTGAAAAACCAATCAATTGCCCAGTTAAATTTCCCGTGCTATCGCCGTTAATTATAGAACAAACTCTGCAATCTTTGGATACCCAACTATTATCGAATCTTCCTCGTCTTTGAACCTGAGCTCCAATCCAAGGGCGTAACTATTTACGAGAACAAATCTCCTGATCTCCCTCAAAGAAGCCACAAACCATGACCCAGATGAATATTGAAGAACTCAAGGCGAAAACCATATCTGAACTCACCAATATTGCCAAGGAACTGAAGATTCAGGGCCACAGCGGGCTTAGAAAACAAGACCTGATCTTCAGGATTCTTGAAGCCAAGACTGAAAAGGATGGCCTGATGTTTGGCCAGGGGGTGCTGGAAATTCTCCCTGATGGATTCGGGTTCCTGCGGGCGCCGACGTATAATTATCTTCCGGGTCCTGATGATATTTATGTGTCGCCATCCCAGATCCGCAAGTTCGATATGCGTACGGGTGATACCATTTCCGGCCAGATTCGTCCTCCCAAGGACAGTGAGCGTTATTTCGCCCTGTTGAAGGTGGAGGCGATCAACTTTGAGAACCCGGATAAAACCAAGGATAAAATTTTATTTGATAACCTGACTCCGCTTTATCCTGAAGAGCGGCTCAGGCTGGAGACACCAGGCGGCAAAGATTACAGCGCCAGGGTGATGGACTTGATGACCCCTATTGGTAAAGGCCAGCGTGGGTTGATCGTGGCGCCGCCTCGAACCGGAAAAACCATGTTGTTGCAGTCTGTCGCCAACAGCATCAGCACAAATTACCCGGAAGTGGCGTTGATCGTTTTGCTCATTGATGAGAGGCCGGAAGAAGTAACAGATATGGAACGTTCGGTCCGGGGCGAGGTCATCAGTTCCACTTTTGACGAGCCAGCGCAAAGGCATGTGCAGGTCGCTGAAATGGTCATTGAAAAAGCCAAGAGACTGGTAGAGCATAAGCGGGATGTGGTCATTCTGCTCGATAGTATCACCCGTTTGGCCCGAGCTTACAACGCTATTGTTCCGCCCAGTGGTAAGGTTTTGTCGGGCGGTGTGGATTCCAATGCTTTGCAAAGACCCAAACGGTTTTTTGGGGCCGCCAGAAATCTGGAGGAAGGTGGAAGCCTGACCATCATTGCCACGGCTCTTATTGATACAGGAAGCCGCATGGATGATGTTATTTTCGAAGAATTTAAAGGGACGGGTAACCTGGAAATTGTCCTCGACCGCAAGCTGGCAGACAAGAGGACCTTCCCCTCGATCGACATCAATCGCTCTGGAACCCGGAAGGAAGAACTCCTTTTGCCGGAAGAAGACCTCCAGCGTGTCTGGTTATTAAGAAAAGTTTTGCTCCCTATGGGCATCCATGATACGATGGACCTTCTCTTACAGAAGATTAAAGAAACCAAAACCAACGCCGAATTTCTGGCGACTATGAACTCCTGACGGTGAGAAAATGAAAGACGCCATTCATCCTGAATATTTTGAAACCACAGTGCGGTGTGCATGTGGAACAGAAGTACAGACTCGCGCAACTTTGAAAGACCTTCATGTGGAAGTTTGTTCCCAATGCCATCCCTTTTACACGGGAAAGCAGAAGCTTATGGATACTGCCGGCCGCATTGAAAAATTCAAGCGCAAATACGCTAAGGCGAAGCCTGCGGGCATGCAGGAATCAGCCAATCCTCAATAAGCGCATCCACCTTTTTACTTCTTAACCCCGATCCCCCGGGGTTTTTCTAGAATCCATCCATGTTTGATAAGCTGAAATCGGTTGAGAAGCGTTATAACGATCTCAACCAGTTTCTCAGCGATCCTAAAATCATTTCCAATCAATCCGCGTTCCAGAAATTTGCGCGGGAGCAGTCTGATCTTAGTCCGATCGTCCTTCGATATCGGGACTGGCAAAGGGTCACCCGACAACTGGAAGAAAATAAGAAAATTCTTAACGAAGAAAAAGATCCGGAATTGATTGAAATGGCGGAGGAGGATCTGGCTGTTCTGGAAATCCAAAAAGAGAAAGCGGTAGCAGACCTGAAAATTCTCTTGCTTCCCAAAGATCCACGTGATGACCGCAACGTTATTATGGAGATCCGCGCTGGTACAGGGGGTGAAGAGGCGGCCCTTTTTGCGGGTGACTTGTTCCGCATGTATTCGAGATATGCTGAGGAGAAAAGATGGCAGGTGGAAATTTTAAGCTCCAGCCTGTCGGCAAAAAGTGGGTTCAAGGAAGTTATCTTTAATATAGCGGGGAAAGGGGCCTACAGTAAATTAAAATATGAGGGTGGTACCCACCGGGTGCAACGGGTGCCTGATACAGAAAGCCAGGGACGTATTCATACCTCTGCCGTGACGGTTGCGGTTTTGCCGGAGGTGGAGGACGTGGATATTAAAATTAATCCGGTGGACATAAAAATTGATGTCTATCGTTCATCCGGCCCAGGTGGACAAAGTGTCAATACAACAGACTCAGCAGTTCGTTTGACTTACATCCCAACCGGAATGATCGTGACCTGTCAGGATGAAAAGTCGCAACACAAAAACCGCGAAAAAGCCATGAAGGTTTTGAGAGCCCGGTTGTACGACGAGGAACAAAGAAAACAGCAGGAGTCCTTGGCCAGTGAGCGCAAACAGCAGGTGGGCACAGGTGACCGCAGTGGGCGCATTCGTACTTATAATTACCCGCAAGAGCGAGTGACCGACCACAGGGTAGGTTTAACCCTGCACAAGCTGTCTCTGGTGATGGAGGGAGACCTTACTGAGATCATCGATGCGTTAACGCTTCATTACCAGGCGCAAGCACTGAAAGGAGAATAAGGTGGAGGTTCTTGCAGGCACAAAAATGACCCTCTCCTCTTATCTCGAATGGGCTCAGCATAAACTTGCAGAGGTTGCATCGCCCCGGTTGGACGCGGAAGTCTTAATGGCGCATAGCCTTGATATATCCAGAACGGTATTGATGGCCTATCCTGAACGGTTTTTGAATCGCATTGAGGCAGAGAAATTTTGTTCGAGTATTGAGAGAAGAGTATTGCGCGAACCGGTTTCTCACATTACCGGAATCCAGGAATTTTGGTCCCTCGAATTTGCGGTGAATGATAAAGTTCTGACACCCCGCCCGGAAACGGAAATTCTTGTCGCGCAATGTCTGAAAGCGTTTGCAAAGATACCTTCCTCGCCGGTGAAAATTCTGGATCTTGGTACCGGATCGGGAATCCTTGCCATTGTTTTAGCCAAAGAACTTTCTCAAAGCCTTGTCACCGCGATTGACAATTCTGCTCAATCCCTGGAAGTCGCGCGGGAAAATGCCTTGCGTCATGCTGTGGCAGAACGGATTAACTTTGTGTCCGCCAGCCTGCTGGAGACCGACTGGCAACGTCCCTATCACCTTATTGTTTCCAACCCACCCTATATTGAATCGGAAAACTTATCGAAGTGCATGCCTGAGGTTTGGCAATATGAACCAACCCAGGCTTTGGATGGCGGGAGAGATGGTTTGGACTATTACCGCTTTATTATTCCCATGGCATGGGAGAAACTGGAAGAAAATGGTTTGTTGGCTTTAGAAATTGGGCACACTCAAGCAGAGGCCGTGGTTGCTTTAATGGAAAGCAGTAAGAGGTATAAGGGTATCCAGGTGGTTCAGGATTATTCCGGTTATGACAGAGTGGTACTGGCGAGGACTGTGAATGGATAAGATTGTCATAGAGGGCGGCCGGCCTTTAGAGGGTGCTGTAAAGATCAGTGGTGCCAAGAACGCGGTGCTTCCCATTCTGGCGGCAACCTTGCTGACCCGCGGACGGAATATTATTGAAGGGGTCCCGAAAGTCCGTGATGTGGCAACCATGATCCAGCTTCTCAAGGATCTGGGGACGGAAGTTGAAAGCTATAGCAATGAAAAAATTATTTTAGACACGTCTTGCGCAGACAACCCGGAAGCGCCTTATGACCTGGTTTCTACGATGCGTGCTTCCTGCCTGGTCCTGGGGCCTTTGCTGGCCAAGTTGGGCCGAGCCCGGGTTTCTCTGCCGGGAGGGTGTGCAATAGGAGCGCGGCCCATTGATCTCCATATCAAAGGGCTCGAGGCAATGGGAGCAAAGGTATGGCTGGAGCAGGGCTATGTGCATGGAGCTGTAGATGGCCTGAAGGGAACCCAATTTTATTTTGACACTGTTTCGGTAACAGGAACCGCGAACCTGATGATGGCGGCATCTCTTGCGGACGGGAAAACCGTTCTGGAAAACGCGGCCAAGGAACCGGAGGTTGTATTTCTGGCGGATATTTTGAATCAGGCCGGAGCCAAAATTGAAGGTCAAGGCACCGATATGATTACCATCCAGGGGGTTTCCTCGTTGAACCCGATCGAATGCCGTATTTTTCCTGACCGTATTGAAGCGGGTACTTATATGATTGCGGCCGCCATCACCAAGGGAGAAGTGTTGATAGAAAATTGTATTCCGCAACACGTGGAACCCATTATTCTCAAATTGCAGGAAGCGCAGGTTGATGTGGAAGTCGAAGCCTCTTCAATCAGAGTCCGGGGCGGCAGACCCTTTCTGGCCGTCAATGCCCGAACGCATCCTTACCCGGGATTTCCCACTGATATCCAGGCCCAGTTCATGGCGTTGATGACTTTGTCGCGCGGACAGAGTATTATTATGGAGACTGTATTTGAGAACCGGTTCATGCATGTCGCGGAATTAAAAAGGATGGGAGCAGACATCACATTGGATGGGCATACTGCAATCATCAATGGAGTGCAAAATCTTTCGGGAGCGCCCTTGATGGCCACCGATCTACGAGCCAGTGCCTCACTGGTACTAGCCGCTCTGGCCGCGAAAGGCCAGTCCGTCATTTCCCGTGTTTATCATATTGACCGCGGATATGTGAGTATGGAAAAAAAGCTTTCCGGTCTGGGCGCCCAAATAAAAAGGGTCAAGTAAACGGCACCTTGCGGCAGGTGGCAATGGGTGCTTGGGCCGCGGTTGCCCGTAAAGTAAATACATTGCTAATTGAGTCCAGCGTCATGCTGGCCTGTAACGGCCAAGGTTATGGACATAACTCGCCCTCTTCATAGTCAGGATATCCAAAGCTTTTTATTGTGGATGCCCAACTGGATCGGCGACGTGGTGTTGACCCTGCCAGTAATACAATCCTTGCGCCGTGCTTATCCGGTGGCCCGAATTTTTGCTGTCGCGAGGCATCCCTCCGATGAATTGCTTCTTGGACACCCTGCCATTGATACGGTTTTAACCATGCCTTCTGGATCAGAAAACCGTTTTTGGCAACGAGTTGGTTTTGCCCGCAATCTGAAAAAATATAATTTTGATGTTGGGGTGGTGTTTCCCAACTCCTTTGGTTCAGCGTTTCTTTTAAGCCTGACAGGAGCAAAATGCCGCCTGGGCTATAACACAGAGGCAAGGGATATTTTGCTCACTCACCCTGTTGCCACAACGGCGCATTTAAAAAAGGCACAATACCGTGTTGAATATTATTTCAAAATCCTTTCATCACTGAAGCTGGATACCCCCGACCGTAACTTCGTTCCTCTCATTCCACAGGAAGGGGACGCGACAGTTCGAGAAGTCTTGTTAGATATGGGTCTGAGTGAGCAGGAAGAATTTATCACCTTGCACCCGGCAACCTCAAAAACAGAACGGAGCTGGCATGTCGAAAGATTCGGAATATTGTGTCAGAAGCTGATTAAAGAAGACGATAAGCGAGTGGTTCTTCTGGGTACGGAGAAGGAATCAGAATTGTTGAACCGGATTAGAAATTTTGGCCCCCCTGAATCAATCAGGATCATTCCACCAGTAAATTTGAGGGTTTTGTCTGGCCTGTTAAAGAGAAGCCACTTGTTCATTGGCAATGATAGCGGAATGATGCACCTTGCGGCAATGGCCGGGATTCCGGTCTTGGGGATTTTTGGACCAGGAAGTCCTGAGTCGACCGGCCCCTATATGGCTCCCGAAAAGCAGGAAATGGTGACGAGGAATTTTTCTTGTTCCCCTTGCAGACAGAAGTTTTTTAAAGAATGCAAACCCTCCCCCCATTACAAGCCTTATTGCCTTGAAGACATTACGGTGAAAGATGTTCATGAAGGAGTACACCGACTGCTCAAACGGCTTTAGAATAAGTGTATGAAATATTGCCCGAATTGCGAAGAAGAGTTCCCTGATACGCATTTCCTTTGTTCGGAATGCAATGAGAAGCTTGTGCTCTCAAAACTGCAGGAGGAAGCCCCCGACCTGGTGATCCTTTGCACGGTATTAAATGAAGCCAATGCCCATATTATGCGGGGTTTTCTGGAAAGTGAGGGTATTCCCTGCCAGTTGGAGAACATCTCTTTTCACGCCGAGCCTGCTCCGGTCGCGGATCTAATGAAAGTCAGGCTCTGGACACTTAGAGAAGACGCGGAACAAGCTCGTCGGCTACTCGAAGAACGCGAAAGGATTCAGGTTTGCTCTGTCTGCAAAACGGAAGTGGATGAGCAGGATGAAATTTGTCCGCATTGCGGGGACAGGCTGGAGGAATGTTAAAGGGAATAATTCAATTCGTGAACTTGAATTTGAAAATATACCAGATCGCCGCGAAGCCGTCTTTCCAGGTGATTTTTTTCCCTTCTGAATAGTCTCTGCCGCTGTATGAGATGGGAACTTCATAGACCCGGAATTTACTCTTCGCAACCTTGGCGGTGAATTCGGGTTCAAATCCAAAACGGTTGCACTTGAAGGTCAGCGAATCGTTCACTTTTTTTGTGAATACCTTATAGCCGGTCTCCATGTCGGTAAGATTTAGATTGGTGAACATGTTCGACAGGGTGGTAAGAAATTTATTGCCAAGGTAATGCCAGAAGAACAATACCCGATGTGTTCCTCCCTGGAACCGGGATCCATAAACCACATCGGCTCGCCCGTCCAAAATGGGTTCCAGCAAAGTTCCGTAGTCGACAGGATTGTATTCAAGGTCCGCGTCTTGAATGATGATGATATCCCCCCGGACTTTGGAAAATCCGGTGCGCAATGCGGCGCCTTTACCTTTGTTTTTATCATGATAAAGGACTTGAAAATTTTCCCGGCCTTCATATTCATTCAAGACATCCCGTGTTCCGTCCGTGGAGTAATCATCAATCAGAATAATTTCTTTCGCGTAGTCCACAGCTTCGACTTTGTCAATCAACTTACGAAGCGTATCGCGTTCGTTATAAACGGGAATAACTATGGAAAGTTTAGGCAAGGTAAGATTTAGAATAGGGTGTAAATAAAAGGGGCAACGGCGCTACCCTCTGTTAGAACGATAAGCAGGCTCATCAGTAGCATGATGAAGACAATGGGCCCCAACCACCATTTTTTCCGGGTTTTAAGAAAATCCCAGAATTCTGCTAATAAGGCAAACTTGCTGTCTGGATCGGATGAATTACTCATTAAGAGCCCTGGTTATCATTTACACACAATAGATTTTAGAACAAGAAACTTTTAATGTCTAAAACAATTTTATCGGAAATTTTTTGTAAAACCTTTAACCGGCTTGGGAATACTTAAGTGGGAACTCCATTTTTCGGGATAAAAGATTACCCGCTATTCCCGTCAAAGTGCCGGTTACCAGAGCCAGCGAGAAGAAAAAGGGGAGCAGGACAAAAAAGGAAGTTTGTTTTATAAGAAGAAAATAGACACAGATTGCCGTGGTGAAAGTATGGGTGTAGGCCCCACAAATACTGACGCCAATAAGGCTGAACGGGCCTTTTCCCCCATGGTAAATTCCGCACATGATCGCGGTTCCAGTAAGGCCGCCGACCAGGCTGAGAAAAAAGGTGGGACCCAAAAATGTTCCCCCCAGGATTGAGCCGAGTATGACCCGAAGCAGGGTAACTATGAAAGCCTCACGGGTTCCTAAATATATCAGAGCCATAAGGGTCATCAGGTTGGCCAGCCCGAGTTTGACCCAGGGGGTGGGCAGGGGGAGCAGGGCTTCAAGCCGATGCAATATTACCCCCAGGGCTACCATTAAAGCCATAATGACTATTTTTTTATTGTGCGCAATGTCATCAATGGGAGCCGGTTTCATTTTTCGCTGGAAAAGCTGTATCGACCACCCTTGAGGGTCACGTTAATTTTGTCGCCAAATTTAAAGTTTCCGGTCAAAATTTTCATGGAAATAGGGTTTTCGATTTCATTTTCTATCAAACGCTTTAAAGGCCGCGCGCCATAAACTTCGCTGTAGCCATCCTCAGAAAGTTTGTCGATAGCTTTTGAACTCAGGCTTATGGAAAGGTTTTTGTCGTTGAGACGTTTGTTGAGGTTTTGAATCATCAAATCGGCAATGGCACGAATATTCTCCCTGGTCAGTGAGTGAAAGACAATTAAATCATCAAGCCGGTTGAGAAATTCGGGCTTGAATAGTTTTCTTGCCTCGTTGATCACCAGGCTTTTAATGACCTCATATTGTTTGCTGACTTGGGTTTTTCCAAACCCGATGCCTTTGTTGGGTTCTGAAATGGATTTCGAGCCTATGTTTGATGTTCCAATAATGATGGCATTTTTAAAGCTGGTAACGCGCCCATGGGCATCTGTCAGTCTGCCGTCATCCAGCAATTGCAGAAGAATATTGAATACATCGGGATGTGCTTTTTCCAGTTCATCCAGAAGAATGACAGAGTAGGGGTGTCTGCGAACTTTTTCGGTCAGTTGGCCGCCCTCGTCATATCCCACATAACCGGGCGGGGAGCCAATGATTTTTGAAACGGAATGTTTTTCCATATATTCGGACATATCGAGTCGGATCAGCCTGTTCTCATCATCAAGAAGAAATTCCGCCAGCGCCTTGGCCAGTTCTGTTTTGCCTACCCCGGTAGGGCCAAGCAGGAGGAAGGAGCCAATCGGTTTATCTTTTTCCTTGAGGCCTGCCCTGTTTCTCCGAATGGCATTGCTGACCGCGATGATAGCGTTATCTTGCCCGATGACCCTCTTATGCAGGTTGTTTTCCATATGGGTCAGCTTTTCCTGCTCGGTTTCCTGAATCTTATTGACAGGGATACCCGTCCACTCGGACACTACATTGGCGATATCTTCCGCTGTCACATTTTTATCCATAGTAGCGAGAGATTGTTTCCAGTCTTCACGTTCTTGTTCCAGCTTATTGTCAATGCTAATGATTTCTTGACGAATCGAAGCCACAGCCGGAAAATTTTGTTGTGCGAATTCTTCCTTTTGTTTGAGGTTCAAACGATTTTTTTCATTCTCCAGTTCCCTGATATGAGCGGGAACATTAATCAGGGCCAAATGTTTCTGAGCACCCGCCTCGTCCAGCAAATCCACGGCCTTGTCTGGCAGAGCCCGATCGGAAATATGTTTTTCAGAAAGTTTCGCGGCGGTGGCCAGAGCTTCCTCCTGATACAGGATTGAATGGTGTTTTTCATAACGTGTCTTGAGCCCATCAAGAATCTTAATGGTACCTTCAATGGAGGGTTCTTGAACAAGAACGGGTTGAAATCTCCGTGACAACGCTTTATCTTCCTCAATATGTTTTTTATATTCATCCAGTGTAGTGGCTCCAATACACTGAAGCTGTCCCTTGGAAAGAGCCGATTTGAGCATATTGGAAGCATCAACGCCCCCTGCCCCCGCCCCGGCGCTGACGATTGTGTGGAGTTCATCAATGAAAAGGATGATGTTTCCCTGCGCGGCAATGATTTCATCTTTCACCGCTTTCATGCGTTCCTCGAACTCTCCACGCATTTTTGCTCCGGCTATGAGTTCTGACATTTCCAATACTTTAACCCTTTTGCCTATCAGGGTATCCGGCACTTCGGAGTTGACAATTCTCTGCGCCAGACGTTCGACAATGACGGTTTTTCCCACTCCCGGTTCACCTATGATTACGGGATTGTTCTTCCTCCTGCGTGAAAGTATCTGGATGATCCGGTTGATTTCCTTTTCCCGACCGATGACAGGATCCAAGGCCCCTTTGCGCGCCAAATCGGTCAGGTCGGTGGTGAATTGTTCCAGGATATCGGATTTCCCTTCGGCATCTTTTTCGGTGATTGTCCGGCCGCCCCGCATGGAATCAATTTCACTTTTGACCTTATCGTAAGTGATTCCCACTTCATTGAGCAGGGCAGACATATTGCCCATGTTTTTGTCAAAGAAGGACAGGAATAAAGCTTCGAGCCCAATAAATTTGTCGCCCAGTTTTTTTGCCTGGTCCTGAGCGGCCTGAAATAAAGCTTCTGTTTCTTTTGGAATCTGAATATGCCCGATGACAGGGCCGCGAAACTTCGGTTGGCCTTTTTGCAGGGAATAAATTTGTTCAATAATTTTTTGGGAAAGCTCCTGGTCGTCAGGGTAGGCGGATTCAAGGATTTTTACGATCAAGGAATCTTCCTGCGCCAGCAGGCCGAGTAAAACAAAATCCGGAGTCAACATGTCCTGATGCAGGTTGATCATTTCCATCGAACCCACATTGAGTGCCTCGATGACCTTATCTGTAAAGTTGCGAATATGTTGTTGAAGCATATATCAGATCACTTGATCAAAGGTTAATAAGTTTTGCATGTGAAGTCGAACCGAGTCGCTCAACGCGTCATAGTCATAGCCGCCTTCCAGCATGGAGAGTAGTCGTCCACCGCAAACATCCCTGGCGACTCCCATCAATAATTTGGTCATCTCCCCAAAGCAGTCGGTAGTCAGCTGAATTTGGGCGAGGGGATCATTCTGATGGGCATCAAATCCGGCTGAAATAATAATCAGGTCGGGTTTATAACGTTGGATTTCCGGGATCAGTTTATTTTCCACGGCGGATAGATAGTCCTCATCCTCCGAATAAGCATCCATTGGCAGGTTTAATGTGGTGCCCAACCCATCACCGGTGCCTGTTTCTCCCTCTGCGCCAGTACCGGGATAAAAAGGATATTGATGGGTGCTACAATAATAGATAGAGGAGTCGCTATAAAACGAGTGCTGAGTGCCATTGCCATGATGGACATCCCAATCAAAAATGAAAATTTTGTTTAACCCTTTTACCTTTTGCGCGTATCGGGCGGCAATTGCCACATTGTTGAACAGGCAGAAACCCATAGCGCGGTCCTGTTCGGCATGATGGCCCGGCGGTCGTACCGCGCAAAATGCGTTGTCGATACTGCCATCAATGATTTTGTCGATGGCAGTTAGTCCCGCCCCAGCACTCAATAACGCGGCATTGTAGGAGTCGTGAGATATTACCGTGTCTGCATCCAAATGGCGCACCTCGTTAATGCAGTTCTGCTCAACGCTTGCCACATAGCCCGCGTCATGCACCCTGGCGATTTCTTCCGGAGTGGCCTTGCGGGGTTGTATTGGAATGAGGTTGTTGTAAAATTCAGAGGCCTCCAGCCGACTCTGGATGGCTATTAGGCGGCCTGGGTTTTCGGGATGCGGTTCCGTTTCATGCCTAAGATAAAATGGATCGGATGCATAACCCGTTTTATTCACCATAAGGAATTTTCCGTTTCAAAATTTTCGGAGTTTTTGATGGAAATATCAAGAGACTCCAACATCATTTTCAGTTTGAAAATATGTTCTGTCAGTGATTTTGAGAGTATCAGAATCCCTGAATTGAATCAACTTCGCCTATGAATTCTGTTGAAAATAAAAAGAAGCTGGCAGACCTGAAATCGTTTGCCGAAAGTTTGGGGTTTGACGGATTTGGAGTGGCCAGACCCCAATTAGGCGCGGCGGGGGAGAAACTTGGAGAATGGCTGGATGCGGGTTACGACGGTGAAATGGCTTATATCCGACGCGGCGAAGAGAAGCGAAAAAACCCTGATCTTGTCCTGGAAGGGGTGCAAAGCATTCTATGTTTTCGCACCAACTACTACACAATGGAAAAGGATATGAGTTATGTCGAGCATCGTGATATTGCGGATATTTCCATTTATGCTTTGAACAAGGATTATCATGATACTATCACGCCGCGTTTGCGGAAGATGGAAGAAAAGTTTCAGAAAGAGTTTCAGGGGTGCAGAACCCGGATTTATGTGGATACGGGACCTATTCTTGAAAAGCCTCTGGCCCAACAGGCAGGCCTGGGCTGGATTGGCAAGCATACAAATCTTCTAACTCAGGGTGCGGGGTCCTGGTATTTCCTTTCTGAGATTCTGACTGATGTGGCCTTCCCTCACTCCCAGCCAGCTGATGACCATTGCGGCACCTGCAAAAGTTGTATTGATATCTGCCCGACAACTGCCATCATCGCCCCTTACGTGTTGGATTCTAAACGTTGTATTTCCTATCTCACTATTGAGTTGAAGGGGGTCATACCCGTTGAGTTTAGAAAGGCCATCGGCAACAGAATTTATGGTTGCGATGATTGCCAGATTGTTTGCCCGTGGAATTCCTATGCGGTCAAAACCGCTGAACCGGACTTTCAGCGGAAGCAGGATGCATTCAACTTGATAGACTTGATTCAAATCAGCGGCGAAACGTTTAGCAAGATGTTCAAGGGTAGCCCGATCAAACGGATCAAGCGCAGGGGTCTGCTCAGGAATGTTGCCGTTGCCCTGGGCAATTCAGGCAACCGGCAGGCTATTCCCGTTCTGGTCAAGGCACTGGATGATGAAGAACCGTTGATCCGCGCACACGTGGTCTGGGCTCTGGGTGAACTTTCAGGGCCGGAGATGCTTCCCACCATTCGTCAAAAATTAAGGGACGAAAAGGAAGAAATTGTTCTCAATGAAGTGGAAGGGGTGACCGTCCGATTATCTTAGAAGTTGCGGGCAAAAGTCATCCATTACCAGGGTCTTTAAGTGTTTGGTGATTTCCCAACAGGTTTAATTTCTTAAATTATGGAAAAAGCTCGACCTTTATTAGTTCTCTCAGGACTTTTCCTGATCGCTTTGGCTGTTCGTGGCATCTATTTGGTCGAACTCGCCCAGCTCCCCTATTTTGATACCATTCTTCCTGTATACGATCATTCTAATTTTGACCTCGGGGCATTGAGTTTCGCCGGTGGCGATGGGTTGGCCCGGTCGCCCAATAACAGCTATTCCCCTCTTTATAAATATTTTCTGGGTAGTATCTATTTTCTTTTTGGTAGAAATTTTTACGTGGTCTACGGTTTGCAGTTTACGCTGGGGGCCTTGGGCGCGGTTTTAATTTTTTTGATCGGTAAAAAACTGTTTGGGGCCCGCGTTGGTTTTCTAGCCTTTGCAGGATTCGCCTTTTATTCCACGGAAATTATTTATGAAGGAATCATACTCAGGGCCGCCTTCATCACCTTTTTGGGGATTCTTTCGTTCTATATGTTGCTCCGTCTGCGCGAATCTGCGAGCCCGTGGATGCTGCCAGGTTGTGCCCTCACCCTGTCTTTATTTTTTCAGTCGCGCCCCAATACTTTTCTGTGCCTGCCTTTTGTTATTTTTTATATTCATAAATATGTTTTTAAAACCTGGGAGCCTGAACGGCGATGGCAAGGCTGGGGGATGTTTCTGGTTCCCTTGTCGATTTCGTTAATCCCCTTGCTGGTCCAGTGCTATCTGGTGCATGGCAGGTTTGTGTTTTTTGATTCCAGCGGCTCTACGGCGTTCATGGCGGGGAATTTTATTGATTATGCCGGGGCGGGGTTTGATTCGAACCTTTTGACCGCGTTTCAAAAAAAATACCAGATGGAAAACCTGTCCCCTGTAAATTTCATTTTTCAGCAGGTCATGATGGACCCTGTTGGTTTTTTGAAAATGATCGGCCGCAAGCTGTTTTTTTATTTCAACGATCTGGAAGGGCCTTCAAACCTTTCCCCTTATCTTTATCTCGAAAATTCCAGAATATTGCCGTTTCTGTTCAGCCACTTTTCCCTGTTTTCTGCTTTGGGGTTGATGGGAATTGTGCTGGCGATCCAGAAGAGAGAAAAGGTTTTTCTGTTGTATGCTTTTCTGGCAAGCCTTCTGCTTTCGGTTGTTATTTTCCATGTGGTGGCCCGTTTCCGGGTTCCTTCCGCGCCATTCATGATCCTCTTTGCCGCTTATGCGGTGGGTCGGGCCTGCACTTGGTGGAGTCAAAAGCAATTCAAATTCATCGCTGTGTTTGTGCTGGTCTTTGTGGTTTTATTCCATGGGTTGCGGGCTCCTGAAGGCTATACCAAAGTCCGTTTTGTGGATTATTGTAACTGGAGTTCGGCCTATTTGACGGAAGAGAAATGGTTTGATGTGGACAAGGCCGAGACTTATGGCATCAAATGTCTGGAGGCGAAAAGGAAAATCAATGCGGAATTGGGAGTGACCAATGTGAGTTTGGCTTCTGTTTATAAACTGTATTCTTCCTATTTAATTCAGCGGCAAGATGAAACAGCAGGCAAGATTTTGCTTCATGCTTTTTCCATTGATCCGTTTGATTCTGAATTGTACAGGATGTATTCCGATTTCGAGGTAGGGCGCAATAATGCCAGATCGGCGATACGCTACCTTCAGGTCAGTCGCATTGCGAATCCAAATGATGCGGCACCCTTACGGAGCCTTGTCCGGTTATATTATCAGGATAATAGTGATCCGGGCAGGTTGTTGGCGGCATTGAAGGTGGTATTGCCTATGGAAAACAATTTGGGCATTGCTCAAAAGGTCAGGGACGAAATGGGTCGGCTGGAAAAATTGATTGACACAAAAAAGACTGCGACGAAAATTTCTGCTGAAAAAGCCAGGAAATATTTTTCCAGGGGGGAATGGCAAGCCGCCCTGGAAGAGTACGAAAAGCTAAATGCATTCAATGCTTCCGATGCCGCTCTTCTTATTGAGCAGGGAATGGGTTACGAGAATATGAATGATGAGGAAAAGGCATTGGATTCTTTTTATGATGCTTTGCTGGTCCAGGAAAAAAATCCTGAGTTGAATAAAAACCTGGGAAATTATTACTTGTCCGCCGGGAATCTGGTGCTGGCGATACTCCACTGGACGCGTTATCTGGAAACTTCACCGCAAAATGGTGAATATTTTTCGATTCAGAATCGGTTGCGGTTTTATTCGCAACAGTTGAGGATGAAGAATCTTCCGAAGCAAATTTTCGGCCTTTCAGGCGAACAAAACCGGCAACTCTATAAAATATACCGGAATATGAAAGTGCAATGGGGCTGATATACTGGGCTCTGGAGCCACATCCAAAACAAACCGTTGATCCTGCATGGGTTCCCGTCCTATAATCAATAAATTTTCTGCTGACACGGGAGCAAATGCGGGAGCTTTTTAAGCTTCCAATGCTATTTGTTCGCCAGCAAGAGTTATGGCTCATTATTTCCCTCTTTTTTGAACAGGTTTATGGAAAATTCAAGTGAATACCGTTTTATAAAAGCCTGCCGGGGCGAACCGGTTGATAAAACTCCGGTATGGTTCATGCGTCAGGCGGGCCGGTATATGAAGGCTTACCGGGATCTTAAGGAGAAACATACTTTCCTGGAATTGTGCAAAAACCCGGAATTGGCATGCGAGGTCACATTACAACCTCTGGAGGTGCTGGGGGTGGATGCGGCGATAATTTTTGCTGATATTCTTCTTCCCTTGGAACCGATGGGGACGGGTTTGGAGTTTTCAGCGGGGGATGGTCCCGTGATCCCGCGTCCGGTGAAGGATAGAAAAGCCGTTGAAAAACTTATGCCGGTAAATGTGGAAGAGCAGTTGGGTTTTGTTGCTGACGCTATCCGTTTGGTCAGGAAGGAAATCAATATTCCCTTGATCGGTTTTGCCGGAGCTCCGTTTACCTTATGCAGTTATATGATAGAGGGAGGGAAGTCGAGGGATTTCACGACCACTAAACTGATGATGTATGAGGCCCCCGATGTGTGGGAACAGTTGATGGACAAGGTCTGCACCATGCTGGTGGATTATTTGAAACTGCAGGTTTCTGCCGGGGCTCAGGCTCTCCAGATATTCGACAGTTGGGTCGGGTGTTTAGGGCCGGTTGATTATGAAAAATATATTCTTCCTTATTCCCGCCGTGTTTTTGAGGGACTCAAAGATACGGGTGTCCCTGTCATTAATTTCAGTACTGGAACCTCCACGATGCTTGACCTGGTGCAAAAGGCCGGTGGGGATGTTGTCAGTTTTGACTGGCGAATCCAGATGGATACTGCGCGAACCATTTTGGGAAAAGAGCAGACAGTACAGGGCAATCTCGACCCGGTTACGCTTTTTGGTCCTTTACCGCTGATTCAAGAACGGGTTCATGACATTCTCAAACGTGCTGGCAGTCAAGGGCATATCTTCAACCTGGGGCATGGTATTCTGCAACACACCCCGGTAGAGCACGTCAAGGCAGTGGTAGACATGGTCCATGAATACCAGCATGAATGATTCTTCACTGACCGGTGTTTTCCTTATGGCGCACGGGGCTCCCGAATCTGTCGAGGATATCCCGCAATATTTGAGAAACATCCGCGGTGGAACTGAGTCCACTCCAGAAACCATCCAAATTATTCGTGACCGCTATGAGCAAATCGGCGGGAAATCTCCCCTGCGGGAAATTACCGAGGAATTGTGTGCCCGGCTGGAATCATTTTTAAACCAGCAGGGGCCGCAGTTTAAAGTCTACTGCGGGATGCGCAACTGGAGTCCTTATATCCGTGATGAAGTAAAAAGGATGAAGGAAGATGGGGTGGAAAAAGTAGTGGCGTTTTGCCTGGCCCCGCAATTCAGCACCTGGAGTACGCGTTTGTATTTCAATGTTTTTAAGGAAGCGTTGAAAAATTGCGATGCAGAGAATTTAGATGTGCGCTACATTGGTAGCTGGGCGGACCACCCCCTTCTTATTGACGCGTTTGAAGAAAAATACCGGGCGGCCCTTGAAAAACTGGGACCGAATGCGGAAGAAGCGGTTTATACAATTTTCACGGCGCATAGTATTCCCGCCGAGTCCATTGAATTTGGCGATCCCTATCCGGAAGAGTTTGCCAAAACAGTCCAGAAGCTCGTAGAACGGGTCCAACCGAAACACTGGTTCAAAGCTTACCAGAGTCAGGGGATGATACCGATTCCCTGGTTGGGGCCGACGGTAGAGTCGGTTTTGGATAAGATTGCAAAGCGGGGCTCGAAAACAGTGTTAATGGTTCCCGTCGGTTTTGTTTGTGATCATGTGGAAATCTTGTTCGATATTGATATAGAATTTAATAAATATGCCAGTGAGCGGCAACTGAGTTTGCACCGCACCGAATCGTTGAATCTTTCCCCGACATTTATTGAGGCACTGGCATCCGTAACCTGGGAAAACCTGGTTTAGCCGCAGATAGCAATGGTTCCAAGGGCCGAGTGAACATTTTCCTGAAAAATTAAAACATTGCAATCAGCCGTTGGAGGCACCCCTTGAGTTTTGAAAATTTAAATCCCCAGCAATTGCAGGCCGTGCGCCATAGTGAGGGCCCACTGATGGTGGTGGCGGGCGCAGGCTCCGGGAAAACACGTGTCATCACCTGCCGAATCGCCAATTTGATTAAGGAGAAGGGGTTTTCTCCCGAAAGTATTCTGGCAATTACTTTTACCAATAAAGCCGCCGGGGAGATGAAAGAACGCGTCCGTAACATGCTGGACCTTCGTGGAGCTTCCCCCTGGATCAGCACCTTTCATTCTTTTTGTCTGAGAATCTTGAGAAAGCATATTTCGGAGTTGGGTTTCTCCAATGATTTTGCAGTCTACGATGCCCAAGACCAGTTGACCCTGATCAAACAGTGCATGAAGGCGGCGGAAATCAATACGGATGCCTTCCCCCCCAAAACCCTTCTCAATTTCATCAGCGGGTTCAAAAATGATTTCCTCATGCCTGAAGATTTGAAGCCGGACGAGATGACTTATGGGAACCAACTCAAGGCGGTGGGCCTTTATCCCGTTTACCAGTCTGCCCTGAAAAAAAATAATGCTTTGGACTTTGACGATTTACTGGTTTTTGCAGGCAGGTTGTTTCAGGAGGTCCCTTCGCTCAGGGTTCATTACAATAATAAGTTTCAGCATATTCTGGTTGATGAATTTCAGGACACCAATGCAGTTCAATACCGGCTGGTACGCTTGCTGTCTCAATCGCACAGCAACATATGCGTTGTCGGTGATGATGATCAGAGTATTTACCGTTGGCGAGGGGCAAACATAGAAAATATTTTGAAATTTGAAAATGATTACCCCGGAACAACGGTGATCAAACTTGAGGAAAATTACAGGTCGACGCAGAATATTTTAAATGCGGCGGGAAGCGTGGTGAAAGAGAACAGAAACCGGAAAGATAAAACATTGTGGACGCAAAATGAAACAGGCTCACCGGTACTGTGCTATAGGGCTAAAGATGAAATGGACGAGTCGGAATTTGTTTGCGAAAAAATCCAGGAACTGAACCGTAACGAAGGTTTTAGCTTTAACGATATGGCAATTCTTTACCGCACCAATGCTCAGTCCCGGGTGCTGGAGGACGTGCTAAGGAGAAACGGGCTTCCTTATCAGGTGATAGGAGGACTGCGTTTTTATGAAAGAAAAGAAATCAAGGATGTGTTGGCGTATATGCGGGTGGTTTTGAACCCGAATGATTCTGTTTCCTTAAAGCGGATCATCAATGTTCCTGTTAGAGGGATTGGCAAGACCTCACTCGAAAAAGTGGAGGAATATTGCAGGGAAAAAGGGATAACACTTCTGGAGGGATTGCGTGATAACGGACAGTTGAGATTGACAGCTCCCTCTGCAGGCAAGAAGATTGCCCAGTTTTTGCAGATCATTGATGACTTGGGCGCCATTTTCAGGCAGGGGAATCCCCTTGAGCTTTTAACTGAGGTGATAGACCGGTCGGGATATGGAGAAATGTTGAAAAAAGAGGATACCCGTGAAAGTAAAGGGCGAATCGAAAACTTGAATGAATTGTTTTCGGCGGTGGAGCAGTCCATTGAGAATGGGAAAGGTTCCTTGCGGGAATTTTTGGACTCTGCCGCTCTGGTGGCGGATTTGGACAACCTTGATGATGAGCGCGGGGTTCTTCCGTTGATGACCCTGCACACCTGCAAAGGGTTGGAATTTTCTTCGGTGTTTTTGGTGGGTATGGAAAATGGACTCCTTCCCCATGCCAGTTCGATGTCGGACCCGGAGGAATATGAAGAAGAGAGAAGGCTATGCTATGTGGGTTTTACCCGAGCCCGGAAAAAACTGTTCGTCACCCATGCCCGGCAACGGAGAATCTATGGAAATATCTTTAATTACAAGCCTTCGGATTTCCTGCTTTCTATTCCCGATGAAGTTATGGTACGTGAATCCAGCGGGTTTAGTATTGAAACGGCACCTCAATTTGGCCGTAAATTTGGGGGCAGTCGTGATGTAGCTTCTTCCTGCTCAGAACAAGGAGACGATGCCTATTCGATTGGAACCAGGGACGGCGCTTATTCAATCGGGACAAAAGTTTTGCACGCGAAGTTTGGATCGGGCATAGTTATCAACCTTTCAGGTAATGAAGAAAATTTAAACCTGGAAGTGTTTTTCAAAGGCCCGCATGGGAAAAAAAAGCTCTCGGCCAGCCACGCCAAACTGATTGTTCTTTAAGAGAACAGGGTCGATAAGAGTGCGTGTTAAGCAGGCCCTATAGATCGCTTTAAAATGGATTCCAGTTTGGCCTTTGCTCTCTGAGCAAGCCTTAAGCTTAATGTGATCCCGGTGGGGTTATAATCCTCTTTCAATACCAGAGCGTGTTTGCGTATAGCCTGAATGAGATTGGCTTGAGAATGTTCAAGCTCGAGGCGGTAGGGAGCCAGGTTTTTCTCATAGTAAAAAACTATTTTTTCGCGCAGTTCTTCAATACCTGCCTCTGTTTTGCAGGAAATACCAATTGCAGAAGGATATGTGTTAAGGGCACGATCCAGAATTTCGATATCCGGCAAGGCATCAATTTTATTGAAGGCGATGATAATGTCAATATCGTTTACGCCCATTTCCCTGAGAAGGTCATCGGCAGTGCGCATCTGCTGGGCATATTCACAATGACTGATATCCACCACATGAATCAACAGGTCCGCGTCACGCACTTCGTCCAAAGTGCTTTTAAAAGAGGCGACAAGATCATGAGGCAATTTGCTGATCAGTCCTACAGTGTCTGAGATCAGTACTGGGTAGGGAAAGTTTTTCTTTATCTTTCGAACGGTTGCGTCAAGGGTGGCGAAGAGTTTGTTCTCGACCAGAGTGTCGGCACCTGTCAGGCAATTCATCAATGTAGATTTTCCCGCATTGGTATAACCGACTAACGCCACTTTATAAGCTTCCTCCCGGTTTTTTCTCTGGGTCTTTTTTTCTTTGTCGATTTGAACCAGTTTCTTCTCCAGCTTGTGGATTTCATTGCGGATCATTCGCCGGTCCAGTTGGATCTGCGTTTCACCCACGTCTTTCATTCCAATTCCACCACGTTGCCGGGAAAGGTGACCCCACATCCCGGTAAGGCGGGGAAGGGCATATTTCATCCTTGCTAACTCAACCTGGGTTTTTGCTTCCCGGGTTCGGGCATGATCGCTGAAAATTTCCAGAATAACCCAGGGGCGGTCCATGACACGGCATTTGAGAATTTTTTCCAATTCCCGGTTTTGCCGGGGTGACAGTTCTTCATCAAAAATGACTACTTCGGGGTTATGGTGCTCGACGGCTTGCGCGAGTTCTTCCGCTTTTCCACTACCCAAAAAGGTTTTAGGGGTGATTTTTGCCAAGCGCTGGGTTAACGTGGCGACTGGCTCATAATTAGCAGTGGTTGCAAGGCCTTTCAGTTCTTCCAGCGAAATTTCAGCGGAGGAAGAGCCCGGCATGCTAACCCCAACCAATATGGCCTTTGGTTTTGAGGTCTGGGAATTAATGTGGATCGAGGTTTCGGATTTCATGAGTTGAACAGATTATAACGTATATTAGAAAGCAAAAGGGGTGGATTATTCGGAGGTAAAAATGACAGGAAAAACCGGATAAGGAGGTCCGCCTTCAGTTGGAGGCCTTTTTAACCTCTCTTAAAGAGCGGGCTTTTAAATTAATGTATCTGGTGTTCATATCGTCCAATCTCTGGACCAGGATCTGAATCAACTGGGACTGGAATTTCTTTTGTATCTCCAAGCTGAACTTTTCGATTATGTCCTTGGTAATTTTCATGACCACAACTTCGGGCGCGCTGGCATGGGCGCTGGTGTTTCTGGGGCGGTCGCTGATCAATGAGACTTCCCCGAAAATTGACCCGGCTTTTAATTCCGCAATGGTGATCCTTTCCGGTTCCTGCAGGGAGATGTGCCCTTCCTTAACGCTGGCGGCGGTTAACTTGGTAATGCTGATAGCACCAGTCAGAACCACGAATAGTGCGGAGCCGCTGTCTCCTTCTGAAATAATGGTATCCCCTTC
>Ga0210019_1001861_pt1 | contig 21457 bp, 18 predicted proteins | sample CryGeyCG2114_020_2_FD_183969 | JGI IMG/M metagenome (GOLD analysis project Ga0210019, IMG submission 183969) | Groundwater microbial communities from aquifer - Crystal Geyser CG11_big_fil_rev_8/21/14_0.20 (SPAdes) (version 2) | ecosystem: Environmental > Aquatic > Deep subsurface > Groundwater ...
ATAGTATCAGATGAATTTGAAGGTGTATTAGAAGTCGGTTTCGGACAGCTGATTTCCGCCAGAGTGTTGCTTGCGGTCAAAACAGTTCCACCAGTAGCATAGTTAAAACCACCGACATGCCATTTCTGCTTGCCAACAGCAATGGTGGCTGCAGCTGTAGCGCTGGTCATAGCGGTGCCGGAAACATTAGCGTCAATTGCGGTATTGGCGATATTCATTACTAGAGCTGGTTGGGTGCTTGTTCCAGTATTGTTGCCGGCTGCTAATGAACCATAGGCAAGACTGGCATTAATAACAGTCATGGCAAAAGCGCCATTGACTTCAACTGTTGATGGATTGGAGGCCTTATGGGTGGCATTGGCTGAATCAGTAGCAAAAATTGTCCCCAACCATTCCTGCGCCCCACTATCATCAGTGGGCTCAACATGATACCAGAGACCAGCCGGACAGGTAACATGGGCTTCGGTAGTGCCCTGGCAGGTGCTTGAGCAGTCTGCGCCGGTAATGACATAACAAGTATTATCATTGGCCGCGCATTGGTCTCCGGCAGCGCCAAAATAAATCCTGGCCGCAACAGCGGAAATGTCACCGCAGCCGTTATTATCATCAATTTTACCGGTAACATTCACGATTTGGGTGTTATTGGAGGCAACAGTGATGGCAGTGCCGTCATTTAGGGAAACAGCGCTGACAGTCGGGATATCATTGGCTACTGTGGCTCCGGTGCTAACTTCATCAGCCCGAGCTTGTTGAAATAAAAACCAGGGCTCATTGCTAAAATCGCTATTCTTGAATTTGGCTATATCATCTTTGGTTTTCTGAAAATAAAAACCAGCAGTCATAGTAAAACAAAGCAGCAGAATCACAAACCAGGGTATAGATTTTCCTGCCCCGTTAGAAAGAAATTTTCTAATGGGGTTCATTTTCTTTGCCATTTTTTCTTTAACTAAATATTAAAATTAAGTAAATAACCAAAATTGATAATCAGACGTCTTTGACTACCAATTTCTTGGGAGCCTATTCGACCTTTTGCCTGATAGACTCTCCTGTTTCTATTATAACACAAAAAACCTTGTCAATATATAACCCTGTGGATAACTTTTTTCAAAAAATAAATATTTTTGGATGATATTTTTTGTTTCTTCTAAAATTTCCTCTAAATCCATAGAAACTCGCAGAAACTTATTGAAACTTGTTGAAATTTGTTCGCTTCGCTCGCGAAACTTATTGACAATAAATTTCTATTAGTTTCTATGAATTTCTACTTCCTGCTTTTATTATACCACAATTTTTTCAATATAACGACAATATTGCTTAAAATCAGACGCGCCTTTTTGAATATCAGTAATAAATTTCTTTTTATCAATATCTCCATATCTGTGGACAATCCTGTTTCTCGTTCCAGCCGCTGGAGCAATTTTTAAAGCGAAATCTATTGGAATAATTTTGTTTTCTCCCAAAATGCTAAATGTGCTCTGATAATCATCGGGTGGAACCAAATTCTTTTGAGAAATAATATGCATGTTTATATCAACCATTGAATCAACAATCAATTGAAAATTTCTTTCCAAAGTTCTCAATTTTGTATAATCCTTGATTATTTCCGATGGGGAAAGTTTTAAAAATGGCTCTATCTCTTTAAGGTAAAGTAAAATATCTCTAATCTTGTTTTTGATTATTTCTCTATCAATCATAAATTTTGGGCGATAAATTTATCACGCAGGGCAAACAAGGGCTTTGCTTCAACAAATAATTTAAAGGCGTAAAGTTGAAAATAAACAAAGCTGCGCGGAGTAATCTCCGCAAGAAGTTTTCCTTTAAAGGCAACCTCTTTGGACAGGAGCGGCGGCGCATTATCTAAATTGACCAATTCAATTTCAACTTTCGGCTCTAAATTTAAAACCCGCCGAAGCTCGCAAATTAATTCGTATTCTTTTTGATAATCCAAGGGTCTTTTTGCCGAATAAGCCAAATCAACATCACTCTTCTTATGAACCAATCCGCTTATCCTGGAACCAAAAACGACCATAAAATTTAAATTATATTTTTTGGCCATCTCTTCAATTTTTGGTTTAACTTTATTTAAATTTAACATATTTTCCCTCCCTATTTTAATTATACCACAACCAAGAAAACAAACAAAATCTTAATATCTAAAGTTTTTACGGTTCTGTGCCCCGGTCGGCTATTAGCTTAAATGTTTTTTTATTTCATAAGGATGAATAAAATAAATTCTGTTAACCCCGTTAGAAACTCGTGCGGGGCATGAAACCCAACCGCACAAGTTATTTATATTTTTACCCAACCGCAGTAAGCTGCGGGGCATGTTTCTAACGGGGTTAACCGACTTTTCATAAACGTTCATATTGACCACTAAAGCCATTTTTGCCGAATACTAACTTTAGCGCTACTACTTTAGGTGTCAATACCAAAAACAGGATAATCATTTATTTTTTTCGTAATTCTCCAAATTGCATAATTTGAATTGGTTATATTTTTTTATAACCTTCCTATTTCTATTATAGCGCAAAAAACCCTGTTAATATCCCCGTGGGCAACTCAAAGCTCAGAAAATAAAACCCTCATAATAATTATTGTCTATTTTAAAGCGAACAACCTCCATTCGTTCTTTAGCTTGCTTTTCTAAATTTTTATCTTCCAAATTATTCGCTAATATATTTTCATATTGCTCCAGGGCCTCTTTATGCCATTGCAAAAATTCATAAGTTACGCCGAGTCGATATTTGTAAAAGAGATTTTCCGGCTCAAGCTCAACGGCTACCCAGAATTCCGACATTGCTTCGGGCAATTTGTCGCTTTTTAAATAAGACTCGCCCATTTCGCCATGCGTCTTGGCTTCTCCCAAAATAAATTTTCTGGCTATTCTTTTTTGCTCTCCCGGCTCCTGAAAACGTTGGCTAACATTTTTGGTTAATTGGTGGTCAGGGGCGATTTTGCGCAATTCTTCTGATTGAAGATAAGCCAGGTCATTATATCCCCAGGAAACATAATGATGGAAGCTATTGCTAAGGCCAATAAGGTATTGCTCAACGACTTCTTTAGCATATTGGTCGTAATAAGCGTCAATATTTTTGGGCCCTTGCCAAATCATTTTTTGCCAATAACCAAACCCTTCGCCAGCACCAAAATCTTCACCTATTTTATCTATCCGGGAAATTAATCCTCTGGGATTTAACATATAGGGGTTGCCGCCTACCCCTACCTGAATAATTTCGGCATTGGGAAGACCGGTAGCATAGATTGGTCTTTTGTCAATATTGGTGTTGATAATGTCTCTGAAAACAGCTAAAAGAGCTCTATTTTCGGCGCTAAAAAGCTCGGGCTCTCTTTTCTGCAGTCTGTCTATGTTCCAGCGCCGCCAGCCAAAAGAAATAACCGTTACATCCAATCTTTTTTTCTCAACCTGTTGATAGTAATAAGCGGTAAAGGTCGGCCTGTCTCCCCGGGTAATCAGGATGGCGTTTGGTTCTATATTTAAAAATAAATTTTCCGCGTAATCTTTGCCAAGATAAAAATTTCTTTTGTTGACCACTCCAAAATTGTCTCTTAATGGAAAAAACGGAATCAGTAAAAACAAAAAAGCCGCAAAATAAATTGGGATTGAACTAAATTTTAATTTTTTCAGCAAACTTAACAACCAAAAAATGCCTATTCCAATAAAAATTGAAAGGGCGGTAAATGATGTTAAAAATTGTCTTTCCAAAGCGCCTTCGGCATTAAAATTATCGCGAATGGTCTCTATTTTAAAATGGAAGGCGTACTTTGACAAAAGGTTAGCGAGAAAACCCTGGTGAGGGTAAACATCTAACTGGGGCGCGTAGAAGGCAAAAGCCGGACCGGTAAAAATGAAAACCAAAAGAATGAAAACTCCAACTCTTCTGGTAGATTTTTTAATAATAAAAAATAGCCCTCCCAAAATTGCCAGAATAATAACGATTGGGGTAAATTGGTGAATTAAAAAAATAAAATAGTGCAAAACCTGGTAAATTCTTTCGTCTAATCTTAAGCCGCCGGTTGGAAGATAAGCCGTGCCTGCGGGACTGGCTAATTTGTAAATATAACGAGTTATCAAATGCCAGAACCTGATAAAATTAGTGGGATTTCCGTAATCTATGAATGGCTCTTTAAGGGCGGCCAGAGGAAGATAAATTAAGGGCAAAAACCCGATTATTCCCCCGCCCCAAATTTTTAGCCATTTTCGAGAAGGAAAAAAAATTTTTTTATCAATTATCCAGACAAAATATAAGACGGCGGGAACAATCAGGGCAAAAAGTTGTTGAGATAAGAATCCGAGAGCCAAGACAGACGCCAAGATAAAAGGATAAAAATCCGATTTTCTGTTTGATTGCTCCCAGGAAACCAGAATAAAAATAGATAAAGCAATAAAAAAACCGATTAAAAAGCAGGTTTCCGGAACAATTGAATAAAGCCAGAAAATATAAGAGAAAGCTAAACATAAAGCCCCGATTAAAGCCGAAACAATGCTGGACCAGGCAATAAAAGTTCTGCCTGGTTTTGCGTCTTCAGTTCCGTGTGATTTCGCGTTAATTATTTTGTAAATAATCAAGTAAACAAGAACAACGGTCAGGGCGCTAAAAAAAGAAGAAAAAATACTAAATCTGAAAGCAATGGTTCCAATTGGAATAAAGGTAAATGGCTTTCCCAAAAGAGGAAACAAAGGATAACCCGGCGGGTGAGGAACACCAAGGGTATAAGCTGCAGCCATAAGTTCCTCGGAGTCGGCATAGCCGGTTTGGACGCGCGGCGAAGTGTACAAATATAATCCAAAAACAATGATAAAAAGCAACAGAGGCGTTATTATTGATGGACTTCTAAAAAATCGCATAAAATAATAAATCGATGCCAATATACGAATGAATACTAATGATACTAATATTCGTATAATTAGTATGCATTAGTATATTAGTATCGCATTATCGTTTAAGTCTCATTTTCCATAAAATCCAGAGGCCCTCCCGGATTATGCTGGCAGATAATTTTGATTCGCCGTGCCTTCGCTCATAAAAGATAATGGGTATCTCTCCTATTTTGAAACCGGCTTTGTAGCATCTCCAATTCATCTCTACCTGAAAAGAATAAGCCTGGGAATAAATTTTGTCTAAATCAATGCTTTCCAGAACTTTCCTTTTGAAACATTTAAATCCGGCTGTAGCATCGTTAACCGGAACTCCAGTAACCATTCTGGCGTATTTATTAGCCAAGTTGCTCAAAACCACTCTTTTGAAGTCCCAGTTTACTACGCTTATCCTTCCTTGATAATATCTGGAACCTATCAGCAAATCATATTCTTTTATTTTTTCTAAAAAGTCGGGCAAGTATTTTGGATTATGGGAAAAATCAGCGTCCATTTCAAAAAATAAATCATAATCTTTTTTTAACCCCCACTTAAATCCCTCAATATAAGCGCTGCCCAGCCCCGATTTTTCTTTTCTGTGAAGAATATTAACTTCAGGATGCTTTACTGAAAGTTCCTCAACAACCTTAGCGGTTCCATCCGGCGAATTATCATCAACAATTAAAATATGAAATATTACGTCATCGCAAGACGTTACATTGAATTTCAAAATTTCCGGCACAATCTCCCGGATATTCTCCCTTTCGTTATAGGTTGGCATTACAATTAACGATTTCATGTAGTCGCGCTGTTTAATTGTTTAACACTTCGTGTTAAACAGGGCACAGCGCGTTTATTCAAGAATTTAAAACAATTAAGCCGGCGATTATCAAAAGAGAACCAATTACCAAAGAAATAGTTATTTTTTCATTAAAGAAAAAGTAAGCCCCTATAATCACCAGCACATAAACTAAAGAAGCAAAAGGATAAACAGTGGTTAGTTTCATTTTTGACAAAGCCATAATCCAGGATAACGACCCTAAAAAATAGCAAATTAAACCAAACCAGGTAAAATAACTTCTAAAAATTGTAAAAATATTGGCATTCAAAAAGCTAATCGCCCCTTTCTTTAAAAGAAGTTGTCCGGCCGCCGCCAATAAAACCGAGATTAAAATTAAAATATAGTTAGGCATATTTTACTCCGTTAGAAACAACGCCTCGCGAGAATTTCTAAGGGGTTTATTCTATTTTTCTTATAATTTTTGCCGGTACGCCGGCTACTAAATGATGAGCTGGTACATCATTTACTACCACACTGCCGGCCGCCACAAACGAACCTTCCCCAATTGTAACTCCAGCTAAGATTGTTGAACAGCTTCCAATAAAACATCCTTTTTTGAAAATAACCGGCTTGTTAAAAGCGGGAAAATGTTTCTGCAAAGGATGCTCTTTGTATCCCACATTAGTATGGGTTAAAACTGTAATTCTTACAGCTAAAGTAACATCATCCTCAAAAATAATCTTGTCAGCTAAATCAAATAAGCACTCTTCTCCAAAAAAACAGCGGTTTCCAACCAAAAATCCTTGAAAACCGGTTCTGTATAAATTAAAAAAATTAACTTTATGGATTATTGTTTCTTTCCCGACTTTTGCTCCCAAAATTCTAAGAAAACCGGTTCTTAACGGCGGATAAATTGCCAATTTCAAAAAAGCCAATTTAAGGGGCGATAAAAAAAACTTAAAAGCTTTTTTAAACCCGATTTCCTTATAAGCTTTGAGCATGCAATTTAACGTCATCGCAAGACGTTACGATAAAACTTAAATAATTTTTTAAAATAATCTATTGTATCTTGAAAAATTCTTACGGTGGATTTTTTATTAAAATTGCGGGCAAAAATCACGGGGACCTGGCTAATCTTAAAATTGCGAAGATAAGCCCTAACTACGGATTCGGTATCCCAGAACCAGCCCGGGTCTTTGATTTCCTTTAATAGGGGGAGGATTTTTGAGCGTCGGAAAAATTTATAACCTGCTTCAGTATCTCTAAACGGCAACTTAAACAAGAATCGAACTAAGATAGAATATCCCTGGCTGGTAATATAACGGTCAAAAGAACGCCAGGAGAATTTATAAGACCGCTGGCCAATAACCATATCGGCTCCCTCTAAAATCTTTTGAACAAATTCGGGGATATAGTCCGGGGAAACCTCAAGGTCAACATCAATAAACCCAACAACTTCTCCCTTGGCTATTTTCATGCCATCAGCCACTGTTTTTCCACGGCCAGTATTTTGAGAATGAAGTATTGTCTTTATTTTTAGATTCGGATTTTCCCGCAAAATCTTCCCAAGAACTTCCAACGTATTATCAGTACTTTTATCATCAACAAATATTATTTCCCAGTCCCAGTTTGTCCTTGCAAGGACCTTGATAATCTCTCGGAAACTTGTCCTCAAATGAGTTGACTCATTGTAAAGGGCAAGAACAATAGAAACTTTAGGAGTCATCATTTTTTATAATAACTTAAAACTTTTTTTATGGCAAAAATTACATCCTCAACATCCTTATCGCTTAATTTTGGAGACAGGGGCAAAGAGATTGTTCTGTCAGAGACAAACTCGGCATTGGGAAAATCGCCTCTTTTGTATCCAAAAGTTTTGGCATAAAAAGGCTGTAAATGCTGGGCAACATAATGAACTCCGGTTCCAATATTCTCTTGATAGAGAGCGTTGAGGATTCCGTCTCTGTTAATGGTTAAATTGTCAATATCGGCCAGGAGAGTATATAAGTGAAATGAGTGTCTGGTATTTGGCTCAAGCTCAGCCGGAAGGAAAACCGGCAAATCTTTGAACGCCCTGTTATAACGAAACCAAATTTCTTTTCTTCTCTTGGAATATTTTTCTATTTTCTTTAGCTGGCAAATTCCAATAGAGGCCTGCAAATCGGTCATATTATACTTAAAGCCCGGATAAATAACTTGATAATGCTTATATCCCTTGTCCGAGAATCTTTTCCAGGCATCCTTGGTCATACCATGAAGAGCGTAAATTTTAATCTTTGTAGCATATTCTTGGTTATCGGTAGTTACCATTCCCCCCTCAACCGTAATGATATTTTTTGTCACATAAAAACTAAAGGAAGTCAGGTCGCCGAGGCTCCCCACTTTTTTCCCTTTATACTCTGTTTCAATAGCGTGAGCGGCGTCATTTATGACAAATAAATTGCGCTTTTTAGCAATTTTCATGATGGCATCCATATTGCAAGGCCGACCGGCAAAATGGACAGGAAGAATGGCTTTTGTTTTTTTGCTGATTTTTCTTTCGATTTCTTTTGGGTCAATATTTAAAGTTCCCTTTTCAATATCGGCAAAAACCGGCTTGGCTCCGCAATGAATAATTACATTGACCGTAGAGGCAAAGGTCATCGGGGTGGTGATTACTTCATCTCCCTGGCCTATGCCCACTGCCAATAAAGATAAATGGAGGCCGGCCGTGCAGGAATTCAAAGCCAGAGCATATTTTGAACCAATGTATTTTTTAAACATTTCTTCAAAACGAAAGGTCTTTGGGCCGGTCCCCAACCAGCCTGATTTCATTGTTTTAACAACTTCTTCAATTTCCTCTTTGGCAATTAATGGACTGCCAAATATCAAAAAATCGTCCCTGACCGGTCTTCCGCCATAAATAGCCAATTTATTTTTATTTGTTATTTTACTTGGCATAATGGTTAAAGACTTCATAAAATCGATACCCATATACTAATACATGCTAATGATACTAATAATCGTATTTGTATAATTCGTATGAATTAGTATATTAGCATCGCATATATTGGTATCGCATTATTTCTTATAGATTGTCATTGATTTTCCATTTTCGCTGAAAGTGACCAATTTATAAAGTCCCGTCTCCTCTATTATTTTCAAACAATACCCTTGATTGGGCGTAAAGTAGTGAAAGACCACAATATCTGTTTTGTCGCCCTTTTTGTAATCTTTGCAGTTTTTTACATTCAGAGGTTCTTGAACATAATGCTGGAAGGGCTGGGACAGCATATAATTTGTTGGAAACTCGGTATAAATCACAGCGTCTTTATAATATTCTTCCAGGAATTTAGAAGTTAGCTTGCCAATTTTAATTATATCAAGATATTCCAAATTTTCCTCAAGGGGAGGAAAATGCCAACTGTTGATTTTTCGATGTTCATCCCAATTAGAATAAAATATTGGAAGCGATACCAGCAAAGCAAGCCCGAGGGCGCAAGCAATATTTTTGCGAAAAACAAATCCCACCAGGGAGCAAAAAAGAATATATAAAAATGGCAGACCAAAAACAATGTATCTGTGCAAAAATTCAATTTTGGCAAAAAATAAAGGAACAAAAAAAACAATCAAAAAAAGGAGGATTGTATCCTGGCTAACCAAAATCCCTCTGATTTTTTTGCGAAAAAGAAGGAAAAACAAACAAATGAGAATAGCAAAAGCAATCAGAAATCTCCCTTGGTCCAGAAAGAAAAAATCAAAAACAGCGTCAAGTTTTAAAAAAAATGTTTTTCCAAAAGAAAATATTTCTTCTCTGTATCTACTCAAAAAAGTGGGCGAAATAAGCAACCAGCCGGTTGCGAATTTGCGCCACAAAAACCAAGCGATTAAAAGCAGGATTGGGGAACCGTGAATAAACAAATCTTTTATTAATTTTTTAAAAGTTCTCGTTTGTTTTCTCAAGAACCCGACAAAAAACCAAATTAAAATAGTGATAAGGATTGCTAAAATTATAACCGCGGAAACTTCTTTCAGCAAAAGCATTGTGGAGGCGGAAAGCAGATACCCTAAAATTTTTCTGCTCAAAAAGAAATAAACCGCCATCAGGGCAAAAGCGGTGATTGGAATTTCGGTGTAAATAATGCCAACTTGAGCTAAAAAAACCGGAGTAAAAAGCAAAAGCAGTGCCGGGCAAAAACCAACAACTTCGGGTGGGGTAATTTTCATTGTCCGGGCTATCCTCTTGCCCAAAAGATAAGTAAAAATAACGGACAGGAGAACAAATGTTAGATAAAAAAGATGGGAAACCAAAAGAGACTCGCCAAAAACTTTCCAAACTAAAGCCAAAAGAAGGGGGAAAAACGGGAAACGAGCCATACTTAACATTGTTGTTTCCGAAGGAAGAATCAAGGAGCTAAAATTAATATCAGCATATTCTTTAGCCGATTTAATAATATAGCCGGCCGAATCCCACCAGTAGGGAGTGTGAATGGTTGTCAGCCAAAAGCCAGCCGTTATGACCAGAATTAGAAAAATAAAAATTAAATTGAGTTTTCTCACAATATCAAAAATTAAAAACCAGATAGGCGCTCCTTTCAGTCGCGCACTATCTCCCTTCGGGCAGCCCTTTTTGCCAAAAGGGCTGGGTCGTATCGGGTTTTTACGCCTATCTGGTCCAGCCCTTTAGACCGTAGGCTAAAGAGCTGTTGGAATTTCAATCTAGAAATTCCAATACGATTAAATATCAAATAGATTTTTTCATTCATATTTTATTTTTGATATTTGATATTTAATATGCTTATGTATTCCTGCTTAAGTCTTTTGTGCTTTTCACCACCTTCCAGATAACATGGTTATGTTTGTTAACTTTATAGTCCCACCAGCCAAGAAATCTTGCCATCATTTCTAATAAAATTGCCCCGGGAACAAAAAAGAATTTGTAGGGAGTCGGAGCGCCTACAGATCGCAGGCTCTTAAATAATAAATAAAAAGTTGCTCTTAAATTAAGGGTGGAAACTTGGTAGTTATTTTCTTTTCTCAACGCAAGATGACCAAAATAGATTCGTCGTCTCTGCTTTAAAAAATCTTTAATATTTTCTGGGCCCTTATTATAGACAATGGCTTCAGGACAATAGCAAAGCTTATATCCTTTATTTTTTAATATTACTTCAATACTTGCTTCATCTACAGCCGTATCTTTAGGAATACTTTGAAAAATATTTCTAAAAGCTATCATCTCCCCCATTTTCGGATTTCGCAGAGATATTTGATGATGAATGCCCCACAATAAATTAACAACAAAACCCATAAAAGTCCTTGTATCGTTTACGGGCATCGGTCGAGCGCCGGACATTCCTATTCCGTTATCGCTAAAAGGCTTGACTAAATTCTCTAATGTGTCTTTTTCGGGAATAGTATCCCCGCTTTCTATTACCAAAATATCATTTTTAGCCGATTTTAGAAAAAGATTAATTGCCGAGGCCTTCCCTTCTCTTTTTTCCTGAACCAAAACTTTTATCCTTGAGTCCTTTTTGGCAAATTCCTTGGCAATGGGTACGGTTTTATCAATGCAGCCCGAAGCCACCACAATAATCTCATCAATTGAAACCTGATTGAGTTTTTGATTCAAAACTGCTTCCAATAGTTTTCCTATATTTTTTTCTTCATTATGGGCAAAAATGCCAACACTACATCGCATACGATGCTAATATACTAATTCATACTAATGATACGAATTTATTGGTATAATTAGTATTCATTTGTATATTGGTATCGATTTTGCTACGGATTGCAGCTTCTCTTTTTGTAACCATTATCAAAAATGGACGCATTATTATCCGCTCCAAAGCCGGACTAAATTTGTATAAAATTTGTGAAATTAAAACCAGGATAAAAAGCGGTTCTCTAATTAAATAATAAAGAGGCGGAAAACTTGATACTTGTTTGCTATACCAGAGTAAATTATGTCTGCCGATAATAAAGGCGGTTTTTTTAATCTCTTTAACTATTTCTTTTGGATAATTAAAATAATCGTATTTCAAAGTGTCATAATAAAAGAATATTTTTTCAAAAAGAGGAGGCGCGGTTTTCAATTTTTTTGGGTTTACCCCCACACCAATCCCAGCGATAGGATTGCGTCTTCCAGGGCCCTTGAGGCGAAGCCGCCTATCGGCTCTCAGGCTTTCATTTTCACGCCGCGTGCAAGGATTGGTGTGGGGGTGAAGCCACCACTTCTCAAAACCATATTTGTCTTTATATTCTTCATAAAACGCTGTTCCTGGATAGGGTACAATAATTCCACCGGGCATAATATCACGAACCAGGCCTTTTATTCTTTTAATAAAAATTCGGGTTTTTTTAAGCTGGGCCGGCGTTTCCCAGGGAAATCCATGCATAAAATTTACCCCCACGGTTATTCCGCTCTCTTTTGTCCATTTTATAACTTTCTCCGAATACTCTGGAGTTATCCCCTTGTTAATTTTTTTGAGCGTCTCTATATCCCCGCTTTCTATGCCAAAATTGATATGGGAACAGCCGGCTTTTTTCATTTTCAAAAGAAGGTCAAAATCTACTAAATCTGTTCTGGTAATACAATTCCATTCAAGGTCGGGAAATTTTTTCGGCAGCTTTTCACAAATATCATCAACCTTTTTTCTATCAGCCGTAAAAGAATCATCAATAAATTGAATTTTCCCTAATCCATAATTTTTTATCAAAAGCTCAATTTCGGAAATAATGTTTTTGGCGCTTCTGGACCGAACCTGCCTGCCCCAGATAAGTTTATTGGAGCAATAAGCGCAATTTCCCGGACACCCTCTTCCGGTTATTACATAAGAAAATCGAATAAAATCGGCTGGGCTGCGAATAAAATCTTCTTTTTTAAATAAATCCTTTGCCGGAAAAGGCAGGGAGTCCAAATTAAAAATCAAGGGGCGGGGCGGATTATCAATAAATTCTCCCCCCTCGTTTCTGTAACTAATTCCTAAAATATCCTCCAATTTAATTTTTCCTCTTAGATAATTTAAAATATCAAGACAAGTTTCTTCCCCTTCCCCCCTCACAACGATATTGGCGCCGTATTCTAATGCCTCATGGGGCAAAATTGAAGCATGGGGCCCTCCGGCCATCAAAAGAAAATCGGGGTTTTTGGAAAGACGTTTCAAAATTTCGTAAGCGTATTTTGCATAAATTACAGTCAGGGTAATCCCTACTATGTCAGGCTTGTATTCTTTTACTTCTTTTTCTATATCTTCCATTGAATAATTAGCATAAGGAGCCGAAGCATCAATAATTTTTACCTGGCAATTATTTTCTCTAAAAACTGCCGCAATGTAAGCTAAGCCCAGCGGGACGAAATTATCCTGGATTTCCGACATCGGTTGAAGTAATAAAACTTTCGGCTTCATAAATATAACGTCATCGCAAGACGTTAAATTAAAATTGTTGCCAAATTTCTTTATACTTTCTATCAGTCTCCTTCTGAAGATTAATTATACTCTTTTTAGCCCGCTCCCCCATTGATTTTCTTAATTCCGGATTTTTTAATAGGACTAAAATTTTTTCTTTAATCGATACTGGGTCGCCAACGGATACCAGAAAACCGGTTTTACCGTCTTTAACCAAATCTTTCGCCCCACTGGTTTTAGTAGCTATCACCGGCAACCCCGAAGCCATAGCTTCCATTATTACCATTCCCAATGTTTCTACATAGCTGGCGTGAACAAAAATGTCCGCCTGATTATAAATTTTGGCAAGTTCGTCATGTTTAATCTCGCCTCTAAATTCCACATTTAACCCCCCTGCCATCTCTTGAAATTTCCGAAAATGAATTTCATCCCTGGGGTTGGTAACTCCCCCTATTATTAGTAATTTTGAAGTAAGGCCCTCTTCCCTTTTTAAAAGTCGCAAAGCCTCTATTGTTTCTCCAAAACCCTTCCGCTTTTTAATTTGACCCACTGAAAGAATAACGGGATTATTACTGTTATTTCTGCTCCACTCTTTCTTAAAAGGAGAGAGATTAATGGGTATGGGAATCCATATTGTTTTTTTTGCCCCAAAATTTTTTGCCTCTTTTAAAACATCTCTGGAAATCCCAATAACAAAATCATAAAGAGGAACGGTAAAAAAATAGATAATTTTTAAAATCAACAGCTTTATTGCCGTAAAAATTTTAGGTACACCCAGCGTCTCGTCCTCTATCTTAAGACAATCCATTTTTTGCCCCTCCAATCTTAAAATAACTTTTTTTCTCTTTAATTTACCGATAATTAAAGTGGGAATCCCCGACCAAATGGGAATAGGGGTCATAAAAATCAATTTGGTATTTTTTGGAGCGTCCTGGCAAATTTTCCAGAGCGTTCTCAAAATCCAGGCCATAAATTTAATACCCGTAATATAATTAGAATTATAAGGTTTGGAATAGGGATAAAAAATAAATTTTTCGCCTTCTCTCTCAAAAATTTCAGAAAATCCTTCTTTTGACCAATAAAGAATAATGAGTTTATCAAAAAACTTCAGATAATAATGGAGATTATGGGCCATTATATTATGGTCGTAGTTAACGCTGGGAGTATCATAAATTATAACCAGTTCCTTTCTCATATATCGATACCAATATACGAATTGATACTAATGATACCAATATTCGTATAATTAGTATGCATTAGTATATTAGTATCGCGTTTTTTCCGCTGCACATTTATAAACTTCTAAAAATTTATTGATGTTTTTTTGAATGCGGAATTCTTCGGCAAATTTTTTTCCGTTTTCTTGCAATCTTTGGTAAAGAGGTTTTTCTTCAAGCAATTTTTGAATAGCATTAGCAAGCGCTTCGGGATTATTGGGGGGAATTATTATACCTGCCTTTTTTGCGCCAATAAGACTTGCCGAGCCCACTACATTGGTAGTAATTATTGGCAAACCCCCTGCCATGGCTTCAAGCAAAACAAAACCAAAACTTTCCGTGTCAGAAGTGGATGGCAGAACCAAAACATCCGAAGCTCGATAATATCTCATCAAAATTTCATCGGAAGAAATTTCTCCAACAAATTTGACTTTTTCCTCCAGGGCAAGTTTTAAAACCATTTGTTCGCATTCCCTTCTTTTGTCGCCATCGCCGGCAATAATAATTTTTACCCCGTTAGAAGTCCCCGCCTCGGACGGGGCAGTCGCCTTCGGCGACTTACTTCTAATGGGGTTTATTCCCCCGAGAAGCAATTTCGCCGCCTTAATTAAAACATCCAGGCCTTTAAAATAGTGATGCCTGTCTAACTTGCCAACAAAAAGCGCTACTTTTTCTTGACCAATCAAAAGTTCTTTTCTGCACTCTTCTTTACTCCGCGAATATTTAAAAAAATGTTCTTCAATTAATAATGGGATAATCTTTATCTTGTTTTCCGGGAAGAATTGCCGCACTTTCTTTCTATATTCCTCGGAAGTCACAATTAAAAAATCAAAAATATATTTTGAAATAAGTCTATCTAGGACAGCAACTGCTCTCCGGAGATAATTTTTAGGATTTAAATAGGAATGGTAAGTAAGAACTGTTCTTTTTCCCAAAATCTTCCCGAAAATCCCTACTATCGTGGCAAACGGTCTTGGGCCCTGAAGATGAAGAATGTCAGGTTTTTTTTCCTTTATAATCTGAAAATTTTTAATTGTTGGGATTGGTTCGCCAAAAAGTTTGAAATAATGACCGTTGAGCTGAGAAATTTCTACGTGGAGCGACAGACCTTTTTCTAAATTTTTGCAATAACGCTCCACTCCTCCTTTGTATTTCGCAAAAGAATAAGGATGAACAATTAAAACTTTCATAATAATGAGACTGTTGAACAATTATTTTTCTGCGTAGTTCCGCGTAATGTTCCGCGTTGTTTCGCGTTAACTTAGCCTGAACGCTGAACTACGCGGAACTAAAACGCTGAACCACGCGGAATTATTCAACGCTCTAAATATTACGTCATCGCAAGACGTTAAGTTTAGTGCGAAGCGAGTCTTCTATAAATTTTGTAACCGAATTTATTGGTTAAGGCGAATTTTCTGCCAATTTTCATTAGCGGTCTAAACCTTCCAATCAAATATATTAGATAGCCAAATAATTTTCCAAATCGGAACTGAAGAACCTTGCGTTCGTAAACGGCAAAGGCCTCTTTCAGAATTTTTCTTCTTTCTTTTGCTGTATAATCTTTTGTTTCAAAAATTGGATAATTATCCCAGCAAGATATTTTTTGTAAATAATCCTTTTCAGGAATTAAAAGATGGGTATTGTTTTTAACCCATCCATAAAGCTCGGTTCCCGGATAAGGAATTAAGTTGTACATATTCACAAAATTGGTTGGCAGGAATTTTGCAAATTTTAGAGTGTCTTCAGCCGATTTATAAGTTTCTCCCGGATGCCCAAAAATAAAATTAACAGAGTTTTTAATTTCAACTTGATTGGCCCAATTTACTGCTTGACGAGTTTGCTCAAGGGTGACATTCTTTTTTATATTTTTTAGAACTTGTTCATTGCCAGACTCGCATCCAAAAGCTATAAAAGTACAGCCGGCTTTTTTCATTTTCGAAAGCAAAGGCAGGGTAACGCGATCCACCCGAATTCCGTTATTGAGCTGAAAAGTTATTTTTAATTTACTGTTTATAATAAGCTCACAAATATCTTCCGCTCTTTTCAAATCCAGAGAAAAGCAGTCATCATTGATTTCAAAATTATTAAAACCTTTTTTGTTCCAATAATTTATCTCCTCAAAAACATTTTGGGCGCTTCTTGCTCGAAAATTTCTGCCCATGCACACTTTAACGCCGCAGAAAATACAATTGTATGGACATCCCCGCGAGGTTATTATAGGTAAGGTTTTAAAATCGTAATATCTGTATTTTTTAAAATTAAATGCTTCAAAATCAGGAAAAGGAAGAATATCCAGATTTTCAATCCAGGGCCTGTCTTCATTTTCAATAATTTCTTCATTTTTTCTCCAAATTAATCCTAAAACAGAACCAAAATCTTTCTCTCCTCGTCTTAATTTTTCTAAAAATTCAAGGAGGGTAATTTCTCCTTCTCCCTTAATAGCAAAATCAGCCGGATTTTCCATTAAGACATTTTTTCTTAAAACTGAAACATGAGGACCCCCAATTATTAAAGGAGTGGGTAGATTTTTTTTAATTAGTTCGCAAATATCGTAAAAAAATTGGTAGGCGTAACTAAAGCCGGTTACCCCGATTAAGTCCGGTTTGAGCTCTTTGGCTAAATTTATAATTTCCTGATTATCTCCTAAAAAACTGCAATCCGATATTTTTACATTTATGTTTTGCTTTTTTAAAACCGCTGTCAAATAAGCAATGCCAAGATGGGGATAACAAGGGCTGCTTTCCCTGTCGCCAAAAAGCGATCTTCCCGGCGGTATAACAAATAATACTTTCATAGTTATGGTTTAAATAAGTTGTACTAAGATTATCGTAGGGACGATAGTTAACTGTTTTTTTTGAAATTTATTTAATATTTCTGCAGATAATAATATTTATTTGGGCCCTCATATTTGTTTTTAGAGGAACGGGTTTTGGGTCTTTTTTCATTCCCGCTATCTTTCTCGGTATCAATAATATCAAAGACAGGGGGAGAGTTTTCTTTAAAAGTTTCTTTTTGTCAAACCCATAAAGCCAACGCGAAATGTCCCTTGAAAAAACATTAAAAAAAGAGGGTTTGTATAAAAACTGACCATAAATACTTTCTATCTTGAAAAATTTACTCAAAAGAGAAGTAAGCTCTTTCAAGGTAAATTCTTTTAAGTGAAAGGGGCTCTTGTAAGATGTATCGATGAGAATTTCTTTTGTTATCTCTCTGTCGGGACTTGATAAAATAAGAATGCCGTTGGGTTTTAGAACTTTCTTTAATTCCTTTAAAAACTTTGAAGGGCTTGATAAATGTTCAATAGTCTCAAAAGAAACTATGGCATCAAAAAAACTATCGGGAAAATTAAAATTCTGAGCATCGCCCATAATAAACTTTAAATTCTGACGAGAATAATGAGATTTTGCATAATCAATTGAATCTTTATCAATATCAAGCCCAACTACTTGATTGGCTTTCTCTGCCAAAAGCGCGCTTCCATAACCAGCGCCACAAGCTATGTCTAAAATTCTCTTAGCTTTTACATAATCAAGAGCAAAAGAATAACGTTCAATATGCTCAGGAGTATCGGGAGAAGAATATTTGCCCTTAGGAATAATCCTTTCGCCAGTAAATTTCATATAACTTTACGTCATCGCAAGACGTTAAATTATTCCAAAATAACGTCTCTAATATCTTCTAAATTCGTGCTTCTTAGCCACTGCTTTAAGTTTCGTTCATATTCTTCGGGCCCACCCAAACACTCTGTTAAAAATTCTCTTTGAGTAACTGACGGAAAATTTTTCTTACCAATATAATCCAAATGGCTTGACCAGCGATAATTTTCTAAAAAATTTATTGCTTTTTCAAAATCTTTCAATTGGCAGTTACGCCATTCCGGACATACCAAATCCAATGGATTGAGATGTATATAATAAGGTATATGGAGAAAATGAGGTTCATTTTGAATAGGAATTGATTTGTATCTCCCCTCAAATAGTGCTCCCCTTCTTTTGTATCTTTCATTAAAATATCTTGCGTATCCCATATCTAATTTCTTTACGAATTTTGAAATGCCATTTTCAACCTTTGAAGTTAAAAGAAGATGAAAATGATTTGGCATTAAACAGAAAGCATGAATTTCCACTAATAATTTTCTCGGCTTTTTTTCAGCAATTTCAAATTTACGTCTTGCGATGACGTCATATTTACGGAAAATGTGGAAAGTTGTATTAGCAGGCGCTTGGTCGTTAAATTCAAATAAATCATGAATAAAACGAAAATGATCTTTCTCGTCCATAAAAATTTTCCGCTTATCCACCCCCCTATTTAAAATATGGAAGATTTCGCTCATATCCATTTTATTTTATTTATTTTGAATACCCCGCAGCTTGCTGCGGTTGGGAGTTTCACCCCAACTCTAACGTCATCGCAAGACGTTGGCAAGACGTTGAAATTTTCTCTTTTCTAAAAGAATTAAAAATCCCATTCCGAATAAAGTGAAGATTAAAGCCGCGGAAAACATTGAAATAACTTGAAAAAAACTGCCGTGCCAAATAGTAATTAATAAAATTTCCAAAATGCTGCCGCCAGCCAAAATATATAGAAATTGGAATTTATTTAAAGCCATAAAAAAGTAGCTAAAAAGAAAAATAAAGCCACAAGCGCCCATAATCAGACTATAATAAACCAAAAATGGCGTTCCGGCAAGGTACTGATTTCCAAAAAACAATAAAATAAATTCCCTGGAAAAGAAAAAGAAAACCAAAGAAGCCAGGCCCACCATCAAAAGAGAAATTGAGGAAACTATTTTTAGGGAATGAAAATAATCTTTCTTTTTCACTTGATTGTGGGCTACTATGGGAAATATAATTCCGGCAAACAGGGAAATTCCTAAAAATACCGCTTGGCCCAAAGTGGTAAAAGCCGCAAAAACTCCTGCTTCAAGCGCCGGGAAATAATGCTTTACCAAAATTTTATCTGCATTGAGCAAAATGTTAAGCAAAAGAAAAGCCAAAAAACTCCAGAGCATATATTGCCAAATCTCTTTTTGAGAGTCGCTAATAACGTCTTGCGATGACGTAATATCTTTCAGGAAATAAAGGGAAAGGAAATAACCCAGAATCAGAGAAATTAAAAATCCTCCCAGAGCGCCGACTATTTTAAAACCCAGGATTACCAAAATAACGGCAAGTCCAATTCTTCCGGCCGATTCCAAGACAAAGATAAAAGAGAGCTGTGAAAACCTTTTTAGGCCCTGCAAAATGCCCTTGCTGATTCCGGCAATCAGCATCACTGCCACTATGCCGGCCAAATAATAAACATAGATTTTAGAGGAAAGATTTAAAAAATTCTGCAAAGGCGCGGCAAAAATAACCACTAAAACCATTAAAAACAAACTTATTAAGCCAAAAACCTTGGTTAAATAACCAAATAGGTGTTTAACACGAAGTGTTAAACACCTGGCTTGGAAAACAGCGGAAAATCTGGCAGCGGCAACTGAAACCGGAGCTGAGGGAACCGTTAAAATAAAAACTAAAGAAAGCATTGCTATAAGCTCTCCAAAAAGCTCCGGTCCCAGCATCCTTCCCATTAAAATCCGATAAAGATAATTCAAAATATTGGCGATTATCCCGCCAATAAAAAAAATCGTCCCGCCTAAAAATATTGAATTTTTATACCAAGAAAGCATTATCAATACTAATATACGAATTAATGCTAATTATACTAATGCTTTTAGATGAATTTATTTCTGATATCGGTATCTATACGAATAATTCTCAATGGTTTCAGATAGCGGCTACGGAAATTTACTAAAAGCCCTAACCTAATATTTAAAACTTGCAAGTACCTCTGAATTTGATAATAATCTTCTTTTGTTATAAATTTTTTTGTTTTAATCTCCAAAATTATTTTATTATCAATCAAGAAATCTACCCTATTACCTGTGTCTTTAACCGTATATTCACGTTCATAAAAAATTTTCAACTCTTTTAATCTCGCCTCCATTGAATCGCAATACTGTTTTTCTCGAGCGAATCTTCCCAATTGATTATGGACCGCAAAACATATCCCGGTAATCAAATAAGATAATTCCGGATAAATCAACTTCTCCTTTTTATTAGTATTATTCGTATGCATTCGTATATTGGTATCGCGATTTGTATCATTGGTATGCATTAGTATATTGGTATCGCTTAGGTTAGTCGTTGGTGAAGGTGAGAGTGTTTTTGCCGCCAAAATCAGTGCCCATGCCTGTGCCAAGGTCAATTCCCAGTCCCCACATAATAGTATCAGATGAATTTGAAGGTTCATGAGAAGTCGGTTTCGGGCAGTTGATTACCGCATCAGTGTTGGTTGTAGTCAAAACAGTTCCAGCAGTGGCATAGTCAAACGCGCCAACATTCCATTTCTGCTTGCCAACAACAATGGTGGCTGCAGCTGCGGCGCTGGTCATAGCTGTTCCGGAAATCATAGCGTCAATTGAGGTATTAGCGATATTCATTATTAGAGCGTTTTGGTTGGTTGTTCCAGTATGTTCGCCAACTGCTACTGAACCATAGGCAATACTGGCGTCAAGAACAGTCATGGCAAGAGAGCCTACGACTTCAACTGTTGAGGGATTGGAAGCCTTATAGGTGGCATTGGCTGAATCAGTAGCAAAAATTGTCCCCAACCATTCCTCTGCCCCACTATCATTAGTGGGCTCTATATGATACCAGAGATTGGCCGGACAGGTAACCCAGGCTTCGGTAGTGCCCTGGCAGGTGCTGCTGCAGTCTGCGCCTGCAATGACATAACAAGTGTTAAAATCAGCCGAGCATTGGTCTCCGCTTCCTGCGCCGTTAAAATAAATTCTTGCCAGAACAGCGGAAATGTCGGAGCAGCCATCACCATCAGTAATTTTACCAGTAGTCTTGACGTTTCTGGTGGTATTGATATTGGGGGTAATGTTTGAACCGTCGTTCAGGGCAACAGCGCTGACCACGGGCGTCTGGTTGCCAGCTGCCACATATTCATAGGCGCCAATGTCATAAGCCGATTCCTGGGGTCGGCTGTTACCCTCATAGTCGTCAGTGACGGTGGCTATGGCAACTCCAGCATTCCTTGCCGGAGAACCCGATTGAAGATGAAAGTTAAAACTTGCTTTATCAACAAATAGAGGGTCGCCCTGAACTCCATTTGCCTCATGACCGGTGCCGGAATTAAAGGCGCTTAC
>Ga0210019_1001862_pt1 | contig 21454 bp, 22 predicted proteins | sample CryGeyCG2114_020_2_FD_183969 | JGI IMG/M metagenome (GOLD analysis project Ga0210019, IMG submission 183969) | Groundwater microbial communities from aquifer - Crystal Geyser CG11_big_fil_rev_8/21/14_0.20 (SPAdes) (version 2) | ecosystem: Environmental > Aquatic > Deep subsurface > Groundwater ...
GGAATTCTTTCAACTTCTTCGAAGTGACCCTCATCTTTTTTTATGATTATTTTTCCCCCTAACCCTACTTCAAATTTTTTCCATTCCTTTGGTGAAACGAACTGATCATTAGTGGAAAAAATGCAAGTTATATTTCCAGTATGATCAAGAACCCTTTCAAGTTCAATTTTATTACTAAGCCAAGGATGGGCAATTTTTAATTCTTCAGATTTAAGACCAATCAAATCCAACCACGGAGCAACAAAAACACAACCACCTACCTTGAGATGTTTATAACTTTTTTCTAAAAACCTCATAATCGTTTGACATCCAATACTATGACCTACAAAAAACGTTTTTTCATCAAGATTCTTGATGTTTTCTTCTAAATAACCAACCCAATCTTCAATTTTTGGTTCTTTAGTGTTTGGCATATCAAAAGCATGAACCTCAAATCCTTTTTCTTTTAACTCCGCCTCAAGCCATTTAATCCAAGGCATGTTTGAATCAAAACCCCATCCATGAAGAATGTAAACTGTTTTCATATGTTCCATTAAAACCATTTCAAAGTTTTTAAAGCCTTTAGTTATATCTTTCAAAGAAAATTTGATCTCTTGGGATGCCCATTTTTAGAAGTTTTTCTTTAACTCCTTCAACCATCTCTTTTAGCCCACAAATGTAAAAATCTCCTTTGAAATCTTTTGGAACTATCTTTTCTAAAAAATCCTGAACATGTCCAATAAAAGGATAGTCTTTATTTATTGGCCTACTCAAAATGTTATGATACTCAAAGTTTTTATGAATCAACTTAAGATTTGCTAATTCATTTTCGCAACACAAACCGAATTCTGTCCGATATCCCCTTAACAGGATTATTTTGTTTTGAAAATTATTTTTTAAAAGATTAAGAATCATGCTTCTAAATGGTGCAAATCCTGTTCCTGCACTTATGAACATTAACTCATTTTTTTGATTTCTTAATACAAAAGAACCAAGTGGGCCTTTCATTTCAATTTTTTCATCTATCTTCATATCAAAAAGAACTCCTGAAGCAAAACCCTCTTTAACTTTCTTGAAACATATAGAAATAAACCCCTTTTCATGTGGACTTGAAAAGATAGAATAAGAACGCAAAATCCTCTTTCCTTCATTGTAAAAGGCTATAGTTACATACTGTCCAGCCTTAAATTCAAAATTTTCAGGAACTGAGAATTTCAAAATTTTTGTATCTTCATTAAGAAGCTTGCTTTCGATCAGCCTTGAAGTAAATCGTTCTCCATCCATGATTTATAATAAAAAAAGACCTTTATATAATTTTATTCAATTATCTTTAAATACCTCTGACTTTTTGAAAATATGAGGAGAAAAAATGGTGAATTTTGCGCACTTTGCTGATGTACATTTGGGAGGATGGAGACAGGGTCCAATGCAAGATTTAAATTTTATGGCTTTTCAAAAAGTAGTAAAAACTTGCATAGAAAGAAAGGTCGATTTTGTATTGATTGCAGGGGATTTATTTGATTCTGCTTATCCTCCAATTGAAATCTTAAAGGAAACCTTTGCAGAATTTAAAAAACTAAAAGATGCAAAAATTCCTGTTTTTATTATTGCTGGTTCTCACGATTATTCAATTTCTGGAAAAACCTTTTTGGATGTTCTTGAAAAAGCTGGATTCTGCAAAAATGTATTTGACGCCGAAAATAGAGGAGATGAAATTCGACTTTCCCCTGTGGTTCATAATGGAGTTGCAATTTATGGATATCCAGGAAAAAAATCTGGATTAGAAGTCCCAGATATAAAAAAAATAAAATTAGAGGATGCCCCTGGAATGTTTAAAATTCTGATGTTACATACTACCCTGGATAAAGTTAGAGGAGTTTTGCCAATTGAATGTGTGGAAATGGATTCTCTTCCAGAAGCAAATTATTATGCTCTTGGGCACATACATGTTGACTTTAAATATAAAAATTTAATTTATCCTGGTCCAGTATTTCCAAATAATTTTACTGAACTTGAAACTGTGGAAAACGGAAGCTTTTATATTATTGATACTGAACTTTTAGATCCCTTTGAAAAAATAGAAATAAAATTAAAAGAAATAGAAATTGTAGACTTGGAAATTAAAAAGTCCTCGGAAAATTACGAAAAAATAATTAATGAACTTCAAAAAAGAAACTTACTGGATAAAATTGTTCTCCTTAGAATTTCTGGTGAACTTGAAAATCAAAAAATATCCGACTTGAAATTGGAAAAAATTGAAAATTACTGTTTTGAAAACGGGGCTTATTTTTTCTTGAAAAATACCCATGACCTAAAAACAAGCGATATTGATTTTAATATGGAAGTAAAAAATAAAGATAATCTTGAAGAAGAGGCAATAAAAATTTATTCTAAAGAAAATCCGTCCGAATTTAATAATTTAATTCCTCAACTAATGAATGTTCTTTCAATTGAAAAACAGGAGGGAGAAACTATTGATTCTTTTAACACAAGACTTTTAGAAGATTCAAAAAAAGTTTTAAATATCCTATGATTATAAAAAGAATCGTCTTAGATAATATTAGAAGTTATGAACATGAGGAAATAGAATTGAAGCCGGGTTCTACTCTCTTATCTGGAGATATTGGCTCTGGAAAAACTTCTATTCTTCTTGCAATTGAATTTGGACTCTTTGGATTACAACCAGGTCAGAGAGGATCTGCTCTTTTAAAAAATGGGAAAGATGAAGGAAGCGTTTCAATTGAGTTTGACATTGACGGGAAAAATGTCTTAATTGAAAGAAAACTAAAAAGAGGCAAAAATATTTCACAGGATTCCTCTTCAATTACCATTGATGGGGAAAAAGAAGAGATTTCTGTTAGTGAATTAAAACAAAAGGTTTTGGAAATTTTAAATTATCCTCAAGAATTCTCCAAAAAGCAAAATCTACTTTACAAATTTACAGTTTACACTCCTCAAGAAGAGATGAAAGCAATAATTCTTGAAGATTCTGAAGTTAGAATAAATACTTTGAGACATGTTTTTGGAATTGACAAATATAAGACAATCATAGAAAATGCTGGCGTCTTACGACTTAAACTCCGTGAAGAAAAAAGACTTCTGGAAGGAGTAACTTCTAATCTTGATGAAGATAAAAAAGAGATTTCTAAAAAAGAGGAAGAATTGGAAAAACTAAAAAAAAGCACAAAGGAATTTGAATCAAATCTTAATTTAAGTCTGAAAAAGAGGAAAGAGAAAGAGAAAGAGAAAGAAGAAATTTCTATTAAAATTGAAGAGAAGAATGAGATAAAACAAGAACTAGGAAAATCGAGGATGCTTGCCCTTTCAAAAATGGAAAATGCTTCGAATAATGAAAAAAGATTAAAAGAAGTAAAAAAGGAGATTGAAAATTTTAATTTGATAAATGTTAACGAAAAGAAAATTGGAGATATCGAAAAAAATATTTTTGAAAATAAACAGGAAAGAGAAAAAATAGGAGAACTAAGCATAAAAATAAACTCTGAAATTGAAATTTTAAAAACTAAAATCGAAGAACATAGCAAACTCCATAATACAATGTCTGATCTAAAAGTCTGCCCAACATGTCAACAGGATGTTGATGCGGTCTATCGGGCAAATATTTTAAACAAGACCTACAACGAAATTTCTCATTCTAAGAACCGAATTGAAGAACTCACAATCCAAAGAAATGAAAATATTAAAAAATTCAAAGAGATCGATGTTAAAATATTTTCTTCTGAAAAAGAATTGACCGATTTAAAGATTTTAAAAATGAAATATGAAGGGATAATTGAAAAAGAAAAGCTCCTCCAAGAGCTTGAAAGAGAAAATCTTTCTCTAAAAAAAGATTTAATTTTACTTAACAAGCATATTAATAATTTAAATGATTCACTTTTCAAAATTTCTAAATTTGATATCTTATTTAATGAAAAAGAGAAAGAACTAAAAGAAGCTATGAGACAAGAAAAAATTGCAGAGATTAAGCTTATGGAAGTTCGAAAAGTAATAGAAGTTTATTCTAAAACAATTTTAGAATTTAAAGAAAAAGTCAAAAAAATTGAAGAAATAAAGAAAAACCTTGATTATATAACTCAACTCGAAAATTGGCTCAGTAAAAAATTTGTTCCTGTTGTTACATTTTTAGAAAAGAATGTTATGGCCTCCTTGAAAAAAGAATTTTCTAAACTTTTCTCTGAATGGTTTCAGACTCTTGTTTCAGATAATTTTGTAGTCAGATTAACCGATGATTTCACTCCAATAATTGAACAACAAGATTATGAATTAGATTATTCATATTTATCTGGAGGTGAAAGAACAGCGATTGCTCTTGCTTATAGACTTGCCTTAAACCAAGTTATCAATTCTTTGAGGAGTAAGATCAAAACTAGAGAATTGGTTATTCTTGATGAACCTACCGATGGATTCAGTGACCAACAGCTTGACAAAATGAGAGGTGTTCTCGAACAATTAAAAGTCAAACAATTAATTATTGTTTCGCATGAACAAAAAATTGAGAGCTTTGTTGAAAATGTAATCAAGTTCAAGAAGGATTATGGAATTAGCCGAAAAGAATAATTAAATCTTTCCTAATTTTTTTCCAAGAATTTTTATTTCTTTTAATTCTTGCTCTAATTCTGAAAGCCCTTCAAGGAAAAATTCTTTGCTAATTTCAATTCCTAACTCTTTAAAGATTTCCCTTGGTTTTTTACTTGTTCCCGTTGATAAAAAAACTTTTATCTTCTCAATAAATGAATTATCTTCATTATACTTTTTTTGCATCGCCTTAGAAATTAAAAGACCTGATGCATAAGAATAAACATAAAAATACATTCTTATATGTTCCCAGTAAATCCACCAAAGATGAGCATTTTGCATTTCGACTGATTCACCCATGTATTCCGACATATGTTTAACAAAAAGTTGCCCAATTTTTTCTTTTGAAAGATAGCCTTCTTTTCTGTAAATTTCATGCAATTCTAATTCAAAAAGATAAAGAGCTATTTGCCTTAAAATTGAAGAAATATCATCTTCAAGCTTCATTACTTTCAAGTAAAATCTTTCTTCTTCATTTAACTCATTAAAAACTTCTTTATAAACAAAATCCTCCATAAAAGTTGATGCAACCTCTGCAGTCGATTTTGAATTTTCGTAATAAAAAGGGCCTTCTTTTTTCATAAGAGTTCCATTTATAGCATGCCCCATCTCATGAGCAATTACTGCAACATCTCTTAATTTTCCAGCATGATTAAGAAGGACATAAACCGGATCGCGAAGTTTTGAATGAATACAAAAAGCTCCTCCATTCTTTCCAGCTTTAGGAAAAAAATCAATTTTACCCGAACCAAGCATATCATCAAATATTTTTAAGAATTCTTTATCTAAATTTGAAAAAACTGTCTTTACGATTTCTACTGCTTTTTCTGCATCAAAATTTTTATCTATTTTTTTTATTTCTGCATTTCTTTCAAAGTATCCAAATTTTTTCTTTCCCATGAGCTTTGCTTTTAATGTGTAAAATTCTCTAGAGATTGAAAATTTCTCCTTAACTGCCTCTAAAATTGCGTTTATGAATTCTAGATCTATTAAATCTTCTTTCATTCTTGATTCATCTGCTCTCCCAAAACCTCGCAATTCATCATTAATCTTTGCTTCTTCTAAAACTGCATTAAGTTCAAATTCTGCTACATCTTCATATTTTTGAAGAATATCCTCAAATGATTCTTTAGCCGAAACCCTCACTTTTTTATTTTGAGACCTCATTAAGTTTAGTAACTCTGGATAAACAAATTCTTTTTTTGTTCCATCTTCATCTAAACTTTTTCTTTTCTCTTTTGATAAAAGAGATTTTAACATATTTACCCACATTTCATAAGAAGCACTTTGTTTTAGAGAAAGAATTTTTTCTTCTTTTTCTGAAAGAATGTATTTTGCATTTTCAAAGAAGTTCTCTAAAAAAGGTTTGTATTTTTCAAGGGTAGATCTGACCAAGAATTCTTTTCTTTTTTCCTCAGAAACTTTTGATAAGCTCACAGAAAAAAATAATATTTTATTTCCTTGATCTTTTGAAAACTTGTCAATATCTAAATATCTTCTTCTTGTTTCAGTATCACTCTGATCAAGCTCTTGTTTTAACCAATAATATAAATGTTCACTTCCACCACTTGAAAATTCTTCGGAAATTTTTTCTAGCTCATCTAAAGCTTCTTTTAACTTTTCTGGATTTTCAAGATATGACTGATCTTTTTCCCATTTATCCTTAAATTTGTCATGAAGAATTGTTGAAAATTCACGTTCGCCTTTAAAATTCCCTTCAAGAGAGCCTAAATCCCAGTCTGTTTTCATGAAAACCAAAAAACAGAAATCTTTATAAATTATTGGTTCCGTTTAAGATTGTAAATTCTAAATTTTTATTAGAAAGATGGATACAAGAGATATTGTTAAAACAGGTACTACTATTTTAGGAATAGTTTGTAAAGACGGAGTTGTAATGGCTGGAGATAACCGTGCAACGATTGGAGGATCTTTAATCATGTCCAAAGATGAAAAAAAAGTTTATCCTCTAAATGATTACCTTGTTTTTTCTGGATGTGGTTCTGCAACCGAAATTCAAAAAGTTTCAAAGATTTTGACCGCAGAATTAAAATTAAAATTCCTTAAATCGAAAAGCAGGCCTAGTGTAAGACAATCTGCCTCTTTACTTTCAAACGTACAAGTTTTACAAAGCGCGTTTATTTTGGCCGGATTTGATGAAGATGGATCGACTTCACTTTATGAAATTACTGGAGGGTTTTTAAAAAAAATTGAAGATTACACTGCAAGCGTTGGTTCTGGAATGCCTTATTCATTAGGATTTTTGGAAAGAGCTTGGAAACCGACATTAACTGTGAAAGAAGGCATTGAACTTGCAATTGAATCAATAAAAGCTTCCTCGGCAAGAGATGTTGGATCTGGAAATGGAATTGATGTTTATACTTTAACAAAAGATGGGATTAAGAAAGTTATTTCTCAGAAAGTTGAAGAAATATACAAAAATAGAGAATAATTTTATTTAAAAATTTATATTTAGAAAATGTTAGAAATCTTAACAAACATTATAGAGAGACTTCATGGAGAAGTTTCCGAAGCTTCATTTGAAGGAGCAAACATAGTTCTTTATACAAAGAATGAGAAATTTTTCAAGAATGACGAAGGAAAAATAAAAGAAATTGTAAATGAACTTAAAAAAAGGATTGAACTTAGGGCAGACACAAAAATTTTGTTAGATAAAGAAATTGTTGAGAAAAAAATAAAAGAAATTGTGCCCGCTGAAGCTGAAATTACTGAAATTCTTTTTGATTTGCATAGAAGTCTCGTTACGATTGAAGCTAAAAAACCTGGACTAGTTATTGGGAAACAGGGCTCTATTATGGATGAAATAAAAAAAGAGACCCTTTGGACTCCACAAGTTCAAAGAAGTCCCGCTATTAAATCAAAGATTACAGAAAATATTCGAAGCGTTCTTTACGAAAAAAATAAAGACAGAAGAAAATTCTTAAATGACGTTGGAGAAAAGATTTATTCTAGATGGACCCAGGAAAAATCCGATGGGTGGGCAAGAGTAACTTTACTTGGTGGAGGAAGACAAGTTGGAAGAAGTTGTTTTTTGTTGCAAACTCCAAATTCAAAAGTTATGCTTGATTGTGGAATTGATGTGGCTTCTTCGGGAGTAGATAAATTTCCAGTTTTTAATATCCCTGAATTTGACATTTCTCAACTTGACGCAATAATTATTTCTCATGCTCATTTGGATCATAGTGGACTCTTGCCTTATATGTATAAAATGGGTTATAAAGGACCAACTTACATGACTGCTCCAACACGAGATATTTCTTCACTTTTAGCTCTTGATTTTATTGGGGTTTCATACAAACAAGCTGCAACACCAATTTTTTCCTCCGCAGATATAAGTGAAGCAGTAAAAAGGACTATTTGTTTAAATTACGGAGAGGTTCATGATATTGCTCCAGATATAAGAATTACATTTTACAACGCTGGACATGTTTTGGGTTCTGCACAAGTTCACATTAACATTGGAAACGGTTCACATAACTTCCTTTATTCTGGAGATACAAAGTACGGAAGAACTAGACTTTTAGATCCGGCAGTAAATAAATTTCCTAGAGTTGAGACTGTTCAAATGGAATCCACATATGGCGGGAAAAATGATATATTGCCTCCTAGAAAAATAACCGAAGAAAGATTTATACAAATGGTTAAAGAGACCATTGAAAAAGGTGGAAAAGTTTTACTTCCAGAACTTGGACTTGGACATGCACAAGAGACTATGCTTAGGGTTGAAGAAGCTATAAGATTAGGTGAACTTCCAAAAATTCCAATGTATGTTGATGGAATGATTTGGGATATTAATGCAATTCATACTGCTTATCCAGACTTTTTATCTGCAAATATTAGAAATCAAGTTTACCAAGATAATAATCCATTTACCTCTGATGTTTTTTCTAGAGTTGGTTCTCCTCAAGAAAGAAAAGTTGTAATAGATGGAGGGCCGTGCATTGTTATTGCAACCTCCGGTATGCTTGTGGGCGGTGCTTCGGTTGAATATTTGAAACACTTTGCTGAGAACGCTAATAATTTGCTTATTCTTAGTTGTTATCAAGGACCTGGTTCTATTGGACGTCAACTTCAAGAAGGTGCTAGACGAATAATCATAGAAGATGAAGGTGGAACAAAACCTTTAGATGTAAACATGAGAGTTGAACTAGTGAATGGACTTAGCCCCCACTCTGGAAGAAATGAACTTATGAATTATATTAAAAATATGGAACCTAAACCAAAGAGAATTATTATAAATCATGGTGAAGTTTCAAAATCATTGGACCTTGCTTCATCTATTTACAAGGCTGAAAGAATTGAAACAACAGTTCCAAGAGGACTTGAAACTCTAAGATTGAGATAAAGTTATAAACAATTTTTTCTTCTAAGTTTTAAACCAAAATGAAACATAATGTTAAAATAACAATCATAATTCTTGTAATGTTTTTGTTAACTCAATTTATTGGACTTTATGTTGTGAATAGCTATGCTTCACAAAAAGTTGTTGATGGACAGATAGTTAACAATACGGGAAAAATTTTACCCTATGGTATGGGAATCCAAAAAGAGAACCAAAATTTTGATTTGACTTCAACTTTATTCTCACTTTTATTTTCTTTAATAATTGCAATCTCTCTTATCTTTTTTTTAATTAAAATAAAAGCAAGATTTATTATGAGAACTTGGTTTTTTGTCGTTTCGACAATTGCCCTTGGGATCTCATTTACTGCATTTTTGCCATCAACAAAATATGCTTCTTGGATTGGATTGGCTATTGCTTTACCATTTGCAATTAGAAAAATTTACAAAAGAGAAATAGTTACTCATAACTTGACGGAACTATTTATTTATCCTGGAATTGCTGCAGTATTTGTTCCAATTTTACAAATTTTTTTCATAATCATTCTTTTATTTGTGATATCAGTTTATGACATGTGGGCGGTCTGGAAATCAAAGATAATGCAGAAAATGGCCAAATTTCAAATGGAAGAAGTTAATGTATTTGGAGGCTTTTTTATTCCCTATGCTTCTAAAAAAGTTAAAAATAAAATAAAAGAATTAAAAATTAAGTTTAGTTCTAAAAAAAAGCTTCAAAAAGAATTTGAAAAGTCTAAACTAAAGATAAATCTTGCCATTCTTGGAGGAGGAGATATTGTTTTTCCGATTATCGCTTCTGGAGTTGTATTGAAAGTCTGGGGAATCATTCCTGCTCTTATTGTAACACTTGGGGCTTTTTTGGGATTAATGGGTTTGCTTATTTTTTCAGAAAAGAAAAAGATGTATCCTGCAATGCCGTTCATAACCGCGGGAATTTTTTTAGGGATGCTGATTAGCTGGATTTTTATTATCTAGAATTTTTTATTTTTGGGATACTTTTTGTTTATTGTTACTCCTATTAAAAAACGACAGCATAGAAAGATTTATAAATGTGTTGTTACTTGGGAGTGCATGACAGCAGAAATTTATACTATAAATAATGTAAAAAATGAAAGCCTCTCATTAGAAGAGTATGAAATCCTCTTAGAAAATTTAAATAAAATTTATCGGAATAGAATTCCTTTTTCTAATAGTTATGCTTATGATTTTTCTGGAGTTTCATTAATTCCAAGAAAGATAGAGGGAGGACCGATTTTAGGAAAACCTTGTTATTCAAAAGGATTAAGCAATAAATTTTTACTTCTTGGACATGATCAAAAAGAAATTGCAGAAGTTAAATCTAAGTTAGAAAAAGACTTAAAAATTAAATTAGAGCTTTCTGAATATTCAAAAAATGATATTAAAAAATGATTTAGTTGCTAAGATAAAAGATTACTTTGAACTTAATATTTATGAAACTAAAGTTTGGCTGGCCTTACTTGGAAAAGGATCTGCCTCTGCAGGAGAGATTGCTTCTATTTCCGGAGTACCCAGATCAAGAACTTATGACGTTTTAGAATCTCTTGAGAAAAAGGGGTTCGCTTTAATAAAACTTGGAAAACCCGTAAAATATCTTGGGGTTAAACCACGAATGATTCTTGAAAAAATGAAAAATAATGTAAGAACTGAATCTGAAGAAAAACTACAAATTTTATTGAACATAAAAGAAACTGCTGAATTCAGCCAACTTGAAGAACTTTATACTGTTGGAATCAACCCCGTGAAAAGAGAAGACCTTTCAGCTTCAATAAAAGGAAGAAGTACTATTTCTAGTCATCTAAGCGAAATAATCGAATCTGCTAAAGAAGAAGTTATTGTATGTACAAATTTCAAAGAAATGAAAATCAAAGAAAAATTATTCATAGAGACTGTTAGTTTACTTAAGAAAAAAGGGGTAAAAGTCAAAGTCGCACTTTCTGGAAACCCTGAATTAATCAAAAAACTCTCAGAGACTATGAAGATAAAAATCACCCCTGTTGAAGTTGATGCAAAATTCTTTATCGTAGATAGACAGGAGATTTTATTCTACTTGAATAGAGAATCAACAAAAGAAGATCAGGCCATATGGTTAAATTCAGACTTTTTTTCAGAAGCTTTTGCTGACCTTTTCGAAATCGCGACGAGAAATGAAAATGAAAAATCTCGTTAGTCAGGATGATTTTGATTTATATCTAAATCTTCAAGGGTATATTCTTCTTGAAAAAATTGAACCAAGTTCAAGGCTTGTAAACTTAGCTAGAAAAGGGGACCAAAAAATGATTATTAAAAGAGATTATCCTTACTGCAAAAATCAAACAATCACCGAGAATGAAATCTTAGAGAAATTAAAGGGATTAGAAAGATTACCTAAAAAAATTACATTTGAGAACAATTTTATAAAAAATCATTCTTCCTCTCCTTTTGGATTATGTAATTATTTCCTTGCTGAACAATATATTTATGGAGATCAATACGATTATGAACAACTTTCCACTAATGAAGAGCAAAAACTTAAAGAGATGATAGAAACATTTCATAAGGAAGGATACTCCAGATTAGATCTTGAAAGATCCTCTAATTTTATATTAACCCCTTTTGGAGAATTATACCTTGTGGACCTTGGATTTGCTATTCAAAAAGATAATCCACAATTTGATTTTCACGTAAAAAAAGATTTGTCTAATTTAGAAGATTTATTAAAACAGTCTTTAAAAAATTAAAATGATTTCCACTAAAGATTTAATTGAATCATGTATTGATGAGATTAGGCCATTAATTGAACAAGAAAGCCAACTAAAAATTCCAGAAAAAGATTTGCCAATAAAATTAAAAAAAATGATACTTCAAGATGTTTCTTTGTGTGCAATAGTAAGGGATGAAAAAATGAATCCTGCAGGGGGAATTGAAAGATTTGTAAGCTCGCATGTACCTTTTGTTGAAGAAGCCATAATTGTTGACACGGGTTCTCTCGATGGAACAAGAGAAATTTTGGAAGGATTAAAACAAAAATACAAAAATCTAAAAGTTTTTGATCATAAATTTGAAGGTTTTGCTGATGCAAGAAATTATTCTTTATCTAAAGCAAAAACCAAATACACTTTAGTTCTTGATGCAGATGAATTAATAACTCATCAGCACCCAAACAATGATTGGGAAAAAATAAAAGACATTTTAGAATTAAAAAAAGAAAGATATCTTTTTGAAATGAGGTGGATTCTTCCAGATGGACAAGAATATTTTAGAGGAGATGCACACAATGGAAGATTAACATTAAGATCAAAAGCAAATTATGCTAAGCTATTACATGAAAGATTAAACGAAAAAGATTTTGAATTACCCTCTTTTGAATCAAAAATTTTTATAAGACATTTTGCTTCCAAATTAGAGGCTTTAAAAGAAAAAAAGATAAATTGGTATAACCAACCGGATGTCTGGTTTTCTCTCACAGACGAAAGTAGTTTCAATGAAGAGATAATTTCTAAATGTATTGCTCCTTCTCAAGTTAAAGGGTTTTCAAATTGGAAAGCCTATAATCCTCAAGGAGATCTTTACGAATAAAATTCGATTCCTGAGATATACATCTCTTTAACTTTTCTCTTGTTTTTTTTAACCCACTTTTGAAGAAATTCTTTTCCTGAAAAATTAATTTTTTCTGAAGCATAAAATCTCCCTTTCTTTTCAAAAATTTTATTATGCTCTTTTTTGAATTTAAGAGAATTTTTCTCATCTTTAATTGAAGGACCTTGAAAAATTCTCTCCTTTTTTTGCTTTAGTATAAAATAACCTCTTCCAGATTTATTTTTATGGTATTCAAAATCCTTCTTTTTTATTTCGAAAGAGTTCTCCATCTCTTTTGATAAATGATTAAAAAATTTCAAAAGCTTAGTTCCTGCAATATCCCCTGCTTCTTTTTTAGTTTTTATATCTACAGATAAAAATTCAAATTTTCTTTTCTCTGCTTCATCTTTAATTTTTGAAAAATCGAGTTTTTTCTCTTTAAAAAAATCTACAGTAGGGTTTTTCAAGAAATTTTTTGCACTCCCTTTAAATCGTTCATAAGTCTCTTGAGAAAGGGCAGCTAAAACATTTCTTGCTTTGTAAGTTGGATCCACTAAAATGATAGGCGAATCTAATTTTGAACCATTCATATCCAAAAGAACATTTTCTTTCTTGTATAATTTTTCAATGTCTATTATTAACTTTTCTTTTTTTTCTGCAATTAACTTTTTTAAAAAATTCTCAAAACTTCCAAAATGATAAATTAAAAGTTCAAGGGAGTACCCGCTAAATCCGTTCACATAAGATTCTGCACCATAGATCTTTGAAGATTTTAAAAATGCTTTTGCGAGCTTTATTCCATCGAGGACTCTTTTTGATTTTACCTTTTTTGCAATGTAGTTGACATGAGAATAGCTTAAATCTGTGATATTTACTGCTTCCTTGGAGCTTTTTATTTTTTTAACTGGAACAATTTCAAAAAAAACAGATTTTCCAATATTCGCTCTAAAATAATCTCTTGATCCGTGAATCGTAGATAAATTTTTTGTTCCCTTTAAAATTTTTTCTGAAAGAGATTTATACTCTTTTTCTGAATATTGTTTTCCAAATCTTAAAAAAAGATCAATATCATAAAATTCTCCTCTTATCAAAGTTTTTTTTGCATAACTTCCTCCTACAAAAATTTCCGCATCAATTTTTAATTTTTTTATCCTTTCTTTTGTATTAACCAAAAAATTAGATAGAGAATTTTTCATAAATTCTAATTCATCTTCGTTAGGATTTATCTCCCTCAAAACTTCGTTCAGCACTAAATTAAGTTTATTCTTCATAAGAAAATTAAGGGAAATCCCTTTTTAATTTTATTTGAACTTCTCAGGCTTCAAATCTTTATATTCGGGGTTTTCTCTAAGCGTCCTTGCAATGTCAATTAAATATTTCCCCTCTTCAAGTTGATAAACTAATGGCTTTTTTGTATTAAAAATATTTGCTAAATCTAACTCAAACTTTCCTTCTCCTGTTACTCTAACTGATTCGAAATCTAAAATTATAGGGGTGCTTTCTTCTTCTAACCCGGATATTGCCCTAATATCTTTCTCAATTTGTTTTTTATCTTTCTCCGGAATCTCAATAACTTTTTCTCTGAGTCTTTCAAATTGTTCTTCCCTAACATAAAAGAAAAATCTACTGTGACAACCAGAACATCCTTCTAAAAGCTCCTTACTTCCCGTAGGAATAACTCTTGAACATTTAACACATTGGTGAGGCATTAATTAGCAAAGATGGTTGGACTTAAAAATATTTGGTAAAAATTCTACTTATTAAGCATTAATTCAATTTTCTTAGGATCTCTCTTTATTTCTTTAACAATTGAAGCTGGTCCAATTATTGTAATTGCTCCTAAATCCCCTCCAGAAAGGCTCATAACAAGTCTATTCTTGAATTTGTCAAGAACACTGAGTCTCTCTTCGGAGCTTATCACTGCAAGTTCTATTCCTTTGAAATTTTTTACATGATCTATCATTGCCATAGTATCTTCTATCAATCTTGTCTCTTCTTCTGGCCTTAATCTCCCCTGTAAAATAAGAATATAATTTTCAAAAGCGAGATTTAAAATTTTCCTTATCCTTTCCGTACTTCCAAGATGCTTGATTTCTGAATAAGGTATAAATCTAATTGAAAAACCCTTTATTTTTTTATTTTTTGAATTTTTATTTGCCATTTTATTTTTTATTTGTTTTATTTAAATTTGATATGCCCTGTCCAATAATTACTAATGCAAGAGTAATTCCAATTCCGTTCATTTTTAATAACAAAAGATAATCTTCTTGAAGTTCACCCAAACTAAAAATTCCCACAATTCCCGCAAGAACAATTAAAAATCCAAATAGAATCTGGATTTTTCCAATTATTTTTTTATTTTTTAACATCTCTTTTTTTACCATCTTATCTTACTTTTTTTGCTAGTTTAAAAATTTCATCGTAAAAACCGTCTAGATTTTTTCCGTATTTTGCACTCATTCCGATTACAGGATATTCTGGAAAAGCCTCTTCAATTTTTTTTACATTAGCTTTTCTTAAGTCAGATTTATTTGCTACAATGAGAACTGGAATTTTTCTTGCCACAAGATTTCCAATAATGGTAATATTTACTTGATTGTAAGGATTTTCAGTTGCATCAAGAACAATAACCACTACGTCCATATCATCAAGCCATTTTATACTTTCAATTATTCCCTGAGTTGCTTCCTTTGCTCTTATCTTAGCTTCCTTTTGATTTACCTTATATTTTAAAAAATCTTCATAATCTACTCTTGTTGTAATTCCTGGGGTATCAATCATTTTGAAAGTCATTGATTTACCCTTGTAAGAAATTTCAACTTTTTCTTTAAATTGAATATTCCTTGTTTCATGAGGAACCTTTGAAACCGAACCAATTTCTTCTCCTGTAAAATCTTTACAAATTCTATTCGCTAAGCTTGTTTTACCTGCATTTGGAGGCCCATAAAACCCCAACTTCACATCTTCTTTGTTTTTAAAAAATCCCGAAAAGATTTTTTTAAAAAAGTTTTTCATTATTTTTATTGCCATATTTTCTTAAATTTTTCTTCATTTATTAAATTTTGTATCTTGAAAACTCCTAAATTCGGTATTTCTTCCAGGATTTGGAGGAGTGCTCACATCAATATGCTTTTTTGGTTTTAAAAACCCAAATAAATCAATCATCCCGGTTCTTTTTCCAGCGTATTTTTTAAGCAAGTAAGTTACTTGTTCTCTTTTCCAACCTGCCTTCAAAAGATTGCTCCTAATTTCGCTTTCTTCTACATCTTTTTTAACTAAGTTTGAAATGTAGACTATTGCATTATATAACTGGTTTTTATCTGGAAATAAAAACTTTTCATATTTTAGTTTATACCATTTATGCATTATAAAATAAATTAATAAACCAATTAAAAGAACTGCAATTATACCTAAATAGATTATCCAAGTTTTTGCTTTAAATTCGGAAATTGATCCAATTTCTGAAACTACCACTTTACTTGGAGAGATAAATAAATCATTTCCAACTTGAACCTCTCCAATTGTTGAAAAAGTAAAATCCTCTTTTTTGTTCACTAATAAAACATACTTGTATCCGTCTGCTTCCTTAATTTTTGAATTATCACTAAAGGTTAAATCTCCTTGATCTTTTATTAAAAGGTAATAATCTTCCTCTATACTCTTTGAGGGAGTTATTGACAATCCATAAACATTTAATTGAGAAGTTGTTCCATCTTCCCAGATAACAGAAATTTTATTTTGAGAAATCATTGAATTTAAATTATCTACATCCCAAAATTGAATATAATCATAAGTTTCTGTAGAGTCTGTATAATTATTTCCTGTAGCTGTTTCTAAAGCATTTAAATTTATTTTGCTACTTGAAGGATTTATAAATGATCTTAAAACTTCGGATTTTTGTATTGAACTTGGGAATTTTAAAGTTAAAAATTCTGCAACAATTTTATTATAATCTGAATCTGAAGCTGCCAACTCTTGCTCTTTTTCCAAATCAGATAAATTTGTTTTCAATGTCGTTATATCAATTAATTTTTTCATTTGACTCTCTTCAAAAGAGCTTAAAGATGAAATTGATTTTTCGACTTCTACAAGAATATCCTTCCTTTTTTGAAGTTCAGAATTCAAAACGTCCTTTGCTGAACTTACTTCAATCTGAAAAGATTTTGAAAGATCCCCAATTTTTGTTGAAATTAAAAGATTTAAGGTGTAAGTTCCCTCTGTGGTATAAGAATGTTTTACCGTCGGTGTTTTTGTACTTGCAGTTTGACCGTCTCCAAAATCCCATGTATAAAGAGAAGGATTTAACTCTGAAGGGATATAAGCAGAAATTTCTGTATTAAAAAGCACAGGAAGTTTCGTTGGGTATAAATTTATATTGTAGTCTTTTATTGAAATTTTTTTATCTAATAATTTTTTTCCCATATAACTTAATGAATAAATTAAATTTCCTTCTTTATTTTGAAATTTGAAAAATTGACCTAAAGAGAGTATTCCTTTAGAAGAATTTACTTGGGATGGATCTTCAACAAGTTCAGAAAAAGTTGTCAGTAAAGTTTTACCTCCTGAAAAATTATAATCCACTTTTAGATTTTTTATAGTAATGGTTTGATTTTTATAAGAACTAATTTTTATTGGAACATAACATTTATTTTTTAAACAATCTAAACTCCCATAAGTTGAAACAATATAATTTTCAACATTTTCTGAAAAAGATTCTCCATTCTGTAAAGAGTCATTTATTGTAATTGCTCCGACATTTCCGTAATACTTTTCTTTTGCACCAATTTCATAGGTATAGACTGGATTTTGGATTGGAATTCCCATAAACCCACAATTTGTTGCTTGATTATGCCCATGAATTTTATCTTCTCCCTCTCCTAAAATGCTCCTGCTTAAACAAACATAATAATTATTTTTTTGGATATAGCTATTTATATCACAAAAAACTTCACTTCCAAGACTACTAAGGTCATTTTTGGATAAGTTACATGAATCTATAAATTCTCCGTTTTTATCGAACAATTTCATTGTAACATTAAGATTTCCTGAACTTTCTTTCACCCATGCCCCAATTTGCAATCCTGGAGCCTCTTCAAGAGAAATCTCTTGACAGTAAGGAGTTGTAGTCAATATTACTTCCGTCTCTGTTGATGGGATGTAACAACCATATGTAGTTTTTTGCGAAACGGTTGTTCCAACTTTTTCATTTTTGAAATCTGAAGTTCCGTCATTAAGGATGTCTAAATAAATTTGACTTGTGGGAAATTGGCCTGCATCACTTTCTAATTCGAATTCAACTGAGTTTATTTTTACTGAATTTTCATTGAAAACAAATCCATAGAACGCGAATTCCCCTTCATTTAATAACAAAGAATAAGCTGTGTTTGAACCTGTTTGCTTAAACTTTGATTCACAACCTGTATAACTACATGCATGTATATAGCTTGGAGAATTTGAAAGTAATTCCCTTAGTAGAACTTTATTTCCCAAAGAATCTGAAAAGAAATTTGTGATTGGTTCGTTCTTGAAAGAAATTTCTAAATTTCCTGAGATTGCCGAATTTTTTGAGTACTGAGTTTGAATTGAAGAGTTTGTAAAGTTATAACTTGCAGAAACAAATGATAGCAAAAAAATTGCCAAAATTAATCCAAAAATTTGTTTATTTTTCATCCTCTTTTTCCTTAATACATGAGGAGAAAGAGATTTATAAAGATTTATAAAAATTTGGAGATTATTTTTTTAAGATCATCTTTCCGTATTTTATTTGATCGTCTGCTATGAATTGATAATATAAATTATTAAATTAAATAAAAAGACTTAATTTATACTCAAACTTACTTTAATTGCTAAATTAACTTCTTTGATTAATTCTTCGTCTAACTTCCCAATTTTTTTTATAATTCTTTTTTTATCAATTGTTCTTATTTGATTTAACAAAATTGTTGACTTTTCTTTCAATCCTGAATTAGAAGAAAAAAATTGAACATTTGTAGGGTATTTCTTGGAGTATATTCTTGAAGTTATTGGAGCAACGATAATTGTTGGAGAATGAACATTTAAAATATTATTTTGGATTATTAACGCTGGGCGAGTACCTCCTTGCTCAGAACCTTTAACTGGTTCTAAATTAACTAAAACTAAATCTCCCTTGCTAAAATTTACCATGTTTTATCTTTATTAATTCCATCCATAAGTGTTGAGTCCCATCCTTCTGAAATTTTTATAAGATCCTTAGACATCTCTTTACATCCTTCAATAAGGAGTTCATTCTCTTGTCTTTTGTGACTTTGGGAAAATTTTATCAAATTGAGAACTACACTTTCATAAGTTTCTTTTCCATTTTTCATTCTGTTAAGGACTTTTTTTACATTGTCGTTAAGTTGTATTGTTGTAACCATTAGACTATAGAAATTCTATAGTATATAAATATTTCTTTTTCTAAAAGGTTCCATTATTTTTTTAAGATCATCTTTCCGTATTTCATTTGATCGTCTGCTATGAATTGATAAATATAACATCCGCTACCTACGAACTGATTGAACTCGTTTCTTCCGTCCCATTTCAGGTCATGTACTCCTGCATTTCTGTCTCCTTTTAGAGCTCTGACTAACTTTCCTTGAGTATCATATATGTTTACTGCAAAGTTAGAAGTGTATTTTGGAAGTTCATATCTTATTGTCGTCGAGGGATTGAACGGATTTGGAAAATTTTGGCTTATCCTAAAATCTTTTGGAGTTAAATTTTCTACAAGCCCAACTGAAGTTAAATTATCAATTTCGATTTCTTGATCTGATGAATCTGTTTTAATGACTCCCCCTGAATAAATTGAGCCTTTGAATTTTCTCATGAATTTATAATGATTGTCTGAAAATCTAGTTGTGTCTCCATCTATGTGTTCCAATTTTATTGGAAGAGCAGTATTTTCTTTGGAAGTATCTGGAATTGCATTGTATCCTTTACTCTCTAGAAATTCTGGAGTATAATTTTGATTTTCTGGAAGCCCGTTATTGTCAACTAAAAGTTTTTCCAATTTTCCCAAATGAACTTTTATGATATTTGGATTGTTTAAAGTTAGATATGGTTTAGAAGAAATTCCTTGAGATGGAACTCCATTTGTTAAATCAAACTTAATTATATTTCCGATCAGATTAAAATTATTTTCTTTCGTGAGTGGATTTTCATAATAAGCCTCCAAACCCATTGTCACAGGATGATTTGCATCCATATCAAAATCTCCTGGTTTTATAGAATTAAAATTGTGATAATTAAAAAATAGCCAATCATCAAATTTTAAAGGGTCATCTCCAACTAAAATCCCTGCAATTGCATGAGAAACTCCATTTGTGTTGGTTGTTGAAAAATAATACAATGGGATATTTGTCCAAGCATTATGTTCGCTTGAATGAACATTCTGCATTCCTTGGTCTTTTTCTAATTGAATAAATTCATCCATATTAGATAGTCCTCCATTTCTAAAGCACATATCTAAAATATTTGTTGCACATACCCATCCAGGAGTCGCTGCTCTAGAAGGTTGATTTGTAATTAAGTTCATTTTCATAGCCCAATTAGTTCTTTCTTCTTTTGTTTTTAGTTCGTTCCAATGTCCAGGAAGATAAGGAATCTTTCCAGAAACATAATCTAAAATTGTTTTTGTGTCTTCTGAATTTGTTAATCCGTCGCCATTCACATCTAACATTTTATTTGAAACCCCATTTTCAACTAAAGATGCATCTGTGCTATCAACTTTACCACTTAGATTTCCATCTCCTGAACCGTACCATTCTAGAGGCTGTTTTCCAACTTGCAGAGTAATATTTGGTTGGGAAAAAGGATTTCCTATCACATCTAAAGGAGTAGGGCCATTTAATTCAACGCCTTGAGCATTCGCTATTTTTGTAGGAAGAATTGCTCCTACAATAAGTGCTGTTCCTAAAATATTTCTTAATGTTTTACCCATTTTATCTTATTGTCACTACGCAGTAATTATTTATAAACTTTTGGATTTATAATATTATTAGATATAAAGGGAATATAAAAGTTGTGGACTTCAAGTTAAAAAGATTAATTTTAATGGGATTCGTATATATTCTTCCTGTGTCCAATATTTAAAACAAAAATTAATAACTCTTGATGTTTGACTTGATATATTATTCTGTATTTGTCACATCTTAACCTCCATAATCCAGAAAGATTTCCAGATAAAGGCTTTCCTAGAAAAGGATTTTCTGAAAGTTCATCAATTTTTTTAACAAGTTTTTTTTGCAATTGATTATCTAATTTCCTAACAAAATCAGCAGCTTTTTTATCGAATTTAATACTGTACATCTAATCCCAATTCTTTTTTTAAATCTTGAAAATCTATTCCTTTGACTCCTTTTTCAAATCTTTCCAAAGATTCGGCAATTGCCCTCATAGTTTCTGGATCAGACAAAACTTCGATAGTTTCAACTAGACTTTCTTTATCAAAATTTCTTGGTGAAGGGGGATTAATCAATCTCAAAAGAAGTTCATTATATGTCTCTCTATTATGTACTTTTAGACTGTCTAATTTTTTCTTTAATAATTCATCAACTTGTATTGTTGTTACCATTGTCTTCTATAGACAAAAATAGTTTTTAAATCTTACTACTTTTATTAATATAAAAAATTATTTCTTTTTTGATTTTACCTTTGGAGAACTATTCTTAGGAACTTTCTTCTTTTTCATCAAAAGAATATAAAGAACGAAGATAATTATTACAACGGCAATAACATTTCTCCAATCGAAAAAGCCTAATTGGACCTGTGCAGGACAAGGAATTACTGAACTTCCCCCTTTACATGAAATCTCAGAATCATAAGGATCACAATGCCAGATTGTTCCACTTCCTGAACATTTTCCGCTACAATCTGGAGAAGAATATAATTCACAACTTGCTTCACTTGT
>Ga0210019_1001865_pt1 | contig 21405 bp, 20 predicted proteins | sample CryGeyCG2114_020_2_FD_183969 | JGI IMG/M metagenome (GOLD analysis project Ga0210019, IMG submission 183969) | Groundwater microbial communities from aquifer - Crystal Geyser CG11_big_fil_rev_8/21/14_0.20 (SPAdes) (version 2) | ecosystem: Environmental > Aquatic > Deep subsurface > Groundwater ...
CGACCAGCGCCAACCAATCTCCTCCCGTTCTCACAACCTTGCTCTTCACCTCGTTCATCGGAGCCTCCTTTTTTATGTTTCAGGAGCCTCCTTATCATATCACTACAACCTAAAACCAGATGCGGTTCGCTGGGCGCTTACAATACAACGATGTCCCCACTTTCGTGTGGATGGCATCCCTCTCAAGGCTAGGTTATTACTTCGAGAGAACATTTTTGTTTGACTTAAGATGTTCTTTACGTACAATGCCACAAATTTAATTCGCCACACCAACCAAAGGAGGAATTACAAATGTCTGAATCAGCGATTGTATTACCGGCATTGGGCCATCTGGAATTTACGCTTCTGTGGAGTGTGCTCGGCTCGGCCGTCATCTCCATCCTCTATGGACTCTATCTTGTGAAGAGCGTTATCCGCTCCGACGCAGGTACGGCCAAGATGCAGGAGGTGGCGGCGCACATCGAAGAAGGCGCAATGGCTTACTTGAAGCGCCAGTTCAAGACGATGATATGGTTCGTTATCATCATCGCCGTCGGACTATATTTCCTTTACAAGCCGATGTACGAAGGGAACCTCCCTCTGGGAGTATCCATAGCCTTCATCATGGGCGTTATGGCCTCTTACGGTGCCGGTTTTGTAGGCATGTGGCTCGCTGTTAAAGGAAATGTGCGCACATCGGCCGCGGCCTTAAAAGGCTTCAAGCATGCGCTTGAACTCGCCTTCCGCGCAGGAACCGTCTCCGGCATGTTCACGGTAGGATTCGGTCTCATGGGCGCGACGATCATATTCCTCATCTTCCGCGAGAACGCCATGAAGGTACTGATCGGTTTCGGGTTCGGCGGATGTTTGGCGGCCCTCTTCATGCGCATCGGCGGCGGTATCTTTACCAAAGCGGCCGACGTTGGTGCGGACCTTGTAGGCAAGGTCGAAGCGGGCATTCCCGAAGACGATCCGAGGAACGCGGCAACAATAGCCGACAACGTCGGAGATAACGTCGGAGATTGCGCAGGCATGGCGGCGGATGTTTTCGAAAGCTACGAGGTCACGCTGGTCGCGGCCATCATTCTGGCGGCCGGCGCTTTAATGGACCCGCAGTTCCAGGCCATTTACGGCGAGAACTCATCAGCATTTGCACTTAAAATGATAATCTTCCCCCTGCTTGTAAGAGCGGTGGGCGTATTCTCCTCAATAATCGGAACATGGTGCGTTAAGGCAAAGGAAGGTTCAATGAAAGACCCGATGAGACCTATCACGATAGGCTACTGGGTTGCGGCCTTAACATCTGTAGTCGGTTTTGCGGTGGTTAACTACTTCTACGTTATCGATCCTCTAACAGGAACGCCCGACTGGCGTTTCACATATGCGACAACGGTCGGCATCATCCTTGCCCTCGTAACGCTCTGGATCACGAACGTATTCACACATCCCGATAAGGCGTCGGCCACGGAGACCGCTTATGCCTCAAAGACCGGCGCGGCAACGCTTCTTCTTGCCGGCATGGGAATTGGCATGGAATCAACCGTCTGGGCGATACTAGCGATCGGCGGCACCATTGTAAGCTCGGTTCTCATATTCCACGGAAACGTGGCAATGGCCGCTTACGGCGTTGCGCTTTCAGGCTTGGGGCTCTTAACGACGACTGGCTTCATTCTTGCGATGGATACATACGGACCCATCACCGATAACGCCCACGGCATCTTTGAGATGAGCGGTATCACGGAAGAAAAGGCCGGCGCGGCTGGCAGAAACCTTGCATGGCTCGATGCCATCGGCAACACAACAAAAGCCCTCACAAAGGGTCTTGCCATAGCCACTGCGGTCATCGCGGCGATCTCCCTCTTCCGTTCTTTCATAGACGAATCGGGATTGTCAGCGGTTGGAATTCAGGTAAATATGCCGCTCGTCTTCGTAGGTCTTCTCGTCGGCGGCGCGGTACCTTTCCTCTTCTCAAGCTTTGCCATTAAAGCGGTCGGACGCGCGGCGTTCCTGGTGGTTGAAGAGGTTCGTAAGCAGTTCCGCGAAAAGCCTGGCATTATGAAGGGAACCGACCTGCCCGATTACGGCAAGTGCGTTTCTATCGTCACCGCGGCGGCTCAGAAAGAGTTGCTGGGCCCCGGAATTTTGGCGGTTGCAACACCTATACTTGTAGGATTCACTCTTGGCGCGGGAGCCCTTGGCGGATATTTGGTAGGTGCGATACTCACGGGCCAGTTATTGGCGGTCTTTATGGCCAACACCGGCGGTGTCTGGGATAACGCAAAGAAAAAGATAGAAGACGGCTACCTTGGCGGCAAAAAGACAGAATGCCACAAGGCCGCTGTAATAGGAGACACCGTAGGCGATCCGTTCAAAGATACAGCAGGCCCGGCCATCAACCCGCTCATTAAGGTGATGAACTTGGTCGGTATCCTAATAGCGCCCTTCGTCATTCGCGACATCTCAATACAGGCGCGCATCATAATCGCGGCCGTATGCCTTGGACTCTTGGCGATAGCGGTGATCTTCAGCAAAAGAGGCGGACTTGCAACAAGCCCCTCGACAAGCTCGGGACAAGGGAGCAAAATATGAAAAAAGCAACATCGATAGCACTGTGTCTGTTCGCGGCGGTCTTGGTATCATGTTCCGGCGGAAGTAGCGGTGACAGCGCTCCCAGCGGAGTTCAAACGAACATATCTGCCAGCGGATTAGTCGGTAAGTGGATTTTCTCAGGTTCGGAAGATGACGGGAACGTCTCCTTCAGCATGCTTATGAACTTTGAGGCCAACGCCAACATGGACGTCTACATGCTTTCAGGCGCCACCACGAACGAATATTATGCTAAATGTTCGACAACGTTCTCTGTATCCGGCAACAAACTTACCATAAACGCGTCCGATTGCGGCGGTGGTGGACCAAAGATCGAACAGACCGAAAGCGACTTTGTGGTGAACAATAACGAATTTACCTTTACCGACAGTAACGGCGGTAACATCACATTCACTAAGTGGACCGGCGAGCTTTCATCGCTTACGCAGATCAAGAGTCAATCGACACCCGATATGGGAGACTCGACGAACAGAATGGCGCCTCAGATAAGCATCAACGCCTACCCTGTTCCGTCATCTTTCCTATTCTTTAAGACCAGGTAGGGGGGTTATTTTAGGCAGATAGCTGAAACGCCCGGGGTTTTTATAGACCTCGGGCGTTTTTTTATGCAGGGACTTTTAGGCCGACAAGTGGGGAGGATTGACCCCGAAAACACCAGTTAACAGTGAACGGTTAACTGTGAACAGGCAAACAGCTTCAAACTTAACATGTTGTTTTTATTATATTTTTACCATTCACTACTTGCTATTAACTGTTAACTAAAGTTGGCAAGGGTCTTGCAATAATCTCCCGTGGAGGCGAAAGGGAGGCAAAATTATGGCACTAGATTTTCCGGCATTAAAGACTCTCGGCATAAGAGTCGAGACATGCGACAACGCAAGGGGCTCCTGCGAAGTAACAGGTCCTACGGGGGTCAAAAACACCGTCCCTAAAAATAGTCTCAGACTGGCCGAAACTGCTTTGAGAGGCATAATCGGTGCAGCCGACAACGTGAAAAGATCAGCCGCGCTTTTCGGTAGCGCTAAAGACAAACTCTTGGAAAGAGCAACAGGTTTCGGAAACTGGGTAGTAAAAAGTCTTATTCCAACTGTGGGAATTGCAGTTGCCGCAGATTCAGTGGGTAGGCTCTGCAAGCCATCGGTAGATGCATGCATTTCCGATAATAAGGGGGTTGAATAATATGAAAAAATTCTCAAAAGAAGAGCTTATAAAAATATTTGAAGTGCTCATAGAGAGCGAATGTCCTCTTCATACGCGTCCAGAGTTCAGAAAGCACTATGACCGCGACGGCCAGCTTGTGATAAACCAGCTCACCCGCAAGGCCACGGGAAATGTGGCTTACAGGTCGGTAGATTTCGACGTCAAGAGCGTCAGTGATGCCGAGTTCTGGAACAAGATAGAAGGTTCGAAACATTTGGATCTCTTAGAGGATAACGCAGCGGCGGCTATTCTTGGAATGGCGGAAAAGTTCGGTATCTTGAACTAAAGTGGCGTTTTTTAACATTTTTGGGGAAAAATTATTATGGCGATCCATAATTCACACAAACCGATAGGTTCTCAGAACATCGCAAAGCAGGTAGGCGGAACTTACGGCGAGAGAAAGAACATAACGAACCAAAGTTCGACGTCTTCGGATCCGCAGATCCAGCGCTCCAAGGACTTTTTCGGCACAAAAGCGAACGAAGCAAGACCTGTTGAGCGCTTTGCGTCCAACGCAAGGTTCGAACAGAAGAAGGCGACGGCAAGAAATGTGGTAAATGCCCTTGAAAACGGCAGAAAGGTCCGCCCTGCCATCCCCGATCAGGCGTTCCTAAATTTCCTTGAAAAGGTCATCTCAGGCCCCTGCGAGAACAGACCCCCCGCGCATGCAAAAAACCCTATAAGATCAAGTATTAAAACCGCCAGGGCATAGCTTAAAAGAATCCTTCAAAAAATCCCAAAATTTTACACTTGATAAGGCCATTTCCATGTGTTAGCAAGCCCCCCACTGAAATCGTAGGTAATGAGGTAATAATATGAAAGAAAAGATTCACCCGAAATACTCCGACATCCAGATAACCTGTGCATGCGGAAACATTATCAAGACCAGCTCAACCATGGGTAAGGATCTCTCGGTAGAAATATGCTCTTCTTGCCACCCGTTCTTCACCGGCAAACAGAAGATCATCGATTCCGCCGGAAAGGTCGATAAGTACAACAAACGTTTCGCGGCAGGGGTTGCGTCAAAGGCAAAGAAGGCTGAAAAAGCTGAAAAGACCGAAAAACATTAGTCAATTTTTCAAGGCTCTTAAACGGCATTAAATATGTCCCCCTCTGATGTCTTTAGTGCTCATAAGGAGCCGTTAGAACCCACTTGGGAGTAATCTCAAGTGGGTTTTATTTTGACCATTCTTCGAAGAACAATGGTCATCCCAGCAAAAGCGGGGATCTAGCGTATAAAAATGGGATTCCCGCTTTCGCTCCCCTCGCTGAAGCTCTGGAGAAGCGGGCGGGAATGACAGGGGTAACGTTCGCTTATGTTCAAAAAACTAGAATCAGTCGAGAAGAAATATGACGAGTTGACCGAGATCCTTTCACAACAGGAGGTCGTGGCGAACCGGCCCCTTTATCAAAAGACCGCCAGAGAGCACTCATCACTTGCGGAACTTGTGACCGTCTATCGCTACTACAAAAAGATCGTAAAAGAGTTCGAAGAGAACAAACATATACTTGATAACGAAAAGGACGCGGAACTTAAGAAGATGGCTAAGGAAGAAATGACCCGTCTTGAAGATGAAGTAACAAAGACCGAACAGCAGTTAAAGGTACTCCTGCTTCCCAAAGACCCGAACGACGACAAGAGCGTGATTCTTGAAATCAGGGCCGGCACCGGCGGAGAAGAAGCGGCGCTTTTTGCATCCGATCTTTATAGGATGTATTCCCGTTACGCCGAGACCAAGCGCTGGAAGGTGGAGATAATGGATTCTAACCCGACCGGCATCGGCGGCTTCAAGGAAATAATAGCGACCATAAGCGGCAACAAGGTCTACAGCGACCTTAAGTACGAAAGCGGCGTGCATAGGGTCCAGCGCGTTCCAAAGACCGAGGCGAGCGGGCGAATTCACACATCCGCCGTGACCGTTGCGGTAATGCCGGAGGCGGATGATGTGGACGTAATTATAAACGAGAAGGATATAGAGGTCGACGTCTTCCGTGCAAGCGGCCCCGGGGGACAGGGCGTCAACACGACCGATTCGGCCGTCAGGATAACCCACAAACCTTCCGGAATGGTGGTCGTGTGCCGAGAGGAGCGTTCGCAGTTAAAGAACAAGGCAACGGCGCTCAAGCTCCTGCGCTCGCGTCTTTTAGAGCAAAAGATAGAGGAACAGGATGCGCAAGAAAGGGCGACGCGCAAGTCTTACATTGGCACCGGCGACAGAAGCGAAAAGATAAGAACCTACAATTTCCCTCAGAACCGCATTACTGACCACAGGATAGGTCTCACTATACACCAGCTTGACCAGGTCCTTGAGGGTAAACTGGAAGAATTCGTGACATCGCTACGCACACATTATCAGGCAGAAACGATGAAAGGCAGTTGACCAAGTTGTAAAACAATCTAACTTGGTCAACTCAGCAAACTCAATGTGGACCATCCTTAAACTAATAGAATGGACGACCGACTATTTCAAAAAACACGAGATACCCAACCCTCGTCTTGACGCAGAACTTTTACTCTCCCACACGCTCGATAAAAAGCGAATAGATCTTTATCTTTCGTTCGACAAGACGGTCTCCGAAAAGGACCTTGCCACGTTCAAGGAATATATCCGGCGTCGCGTTAAACGTGAACCTCTGCAATATATAACCGGCGTTCAGGATTTCTACGGGGTCCCTATAAAAGTAACGCCCGACGTCCTTATTCCACGTCCCGAAACCGAACTAATGGTCGAACAAACACTAAAATTGGTCACGGGTCACGAGTCACGAATCACAATCTGCGATCTTTGCACCGGAAGCGGATGTATAATCGCGGCGCTCGCCTCTGAACTGCCAAATGCGCAACTTACCGGTACCGACATATCAGAAAAGGCGCTTGAGGTCGCGAAGTTCAACACGAAAAATTGGAAGGAACGCATCACTCTTATGAATGGTGATCTGTTTGCTCCCCTCCTTTGTAAGCATGCCCAGAGCTCTCTCGAGGGGGAGGTAGAGAGGTCCCTACCCCACCCTAACCCTCCCCTTACAAAGGGGAGGAAATGGTTCGACCTCATCGTTTCCAACCCTCCCTACGTCCCCGAAGACGAATTTAGCGGTCTCCAGCCGGAGGTGAGGGATTTTGAACCTAGATCAGCGCTTACCGCGACCGATAACGGTCTTGAAATAATAAAAAGGATAATAAATGATGCGTCGACACACCTTGTAAAAGGCGGCACGCTTATCATGGAGATAGGCGATAAACAGGCCGAAGAAGTAAGGTCTCTCATTGCAAATAATGGATCGTATGATAAGGTGGAGATGCTTAAAGATTACGGAGGAATTGAAAGGGTAATATGGACGAGCTTGTTATAATCGGCGGTAGGCCCTTGAAGGGCGAAGTGAAGATAGGAGGCGCCAAGAACGCGGCGCTTCCGGTAATGGCCGCGGCCACTCTTTCTTCAGGCAAATGCATACTGCACAATATCCCTCATGTTGCCGATATACGTACCATGGCAAGGCTCCTAGATCACATTGGCATAGCGACCGAACAATGCAACTCCGGCACTTACGCGCTTACGCACTTACGCACTTATAACCCCGAGGCCCTCTACGATATCGTCAAGACCATGCGCGCGTCATCCCTTGTATTGGGACCAATGCTTGCAAGGTTCGGAAAGGCGCGCGTATCACTCCCCGGGGGATGCGCGATAGGCGCCAGGCCCTTAAACCTTCATCTAAAGGCGCTCGAAGCAATGGGGGCCGAAATAACGCTCGATGAAGGATATATAAACGCCTCGGCAAAGAGGCTTAATGGCGCAAAGATACATTTTGACAATGTGACCGTTACGGGAACGGAGAACATAATGATGGCGGCAACGCTTGCCGAAGGGACCACCGTTATTGAGAACGCCGCACGCGAACCCGAAGTCACGGATGTAGCCGACTTCCTCATTAAGATGGGTGCAAAGATAGACGGTGCGGGTACCGACAAGATAGTCATTGAGGGAGTGAAAGAACTGGGATCTGCCGAACACACGATAATCGCCGACAGGATAGAGGCCGGAACGTTCGCATGTGCCGCGGCGATAACCGGAGGAGAGATAGCGATCGAAGGGTGTCCGCAAGAGTTCATTGAGGCCCTCCTTCTCAAATTGCAGGAGACGGGTTGCACGTTAAGAACAGAGGGCGCCTCTTGCTTCACCGTTCGCGCACCACAGAAATTAACCACGACCGACGTAACGACATCACCCTACCCCGGATTTGCAACGGATCTACAGGCGCAGATGATGGCCTGCATGGCGGTTGCCGAGGGGACCTCCATAATCAACGAAACGATATTCGAGAACAGGTTCATGCACGTGCAGGAGCTTTTAAGGCTCGGCGCAGATATCAAGATAGAAGGTCACACCGCGACAATCAAGGGCGTTGAAAAGCTTGCCGGCGCACCCGTTATGGCGACAGATCTTCGCGCATCCGCCTCTTTAGTGCTTGCGGCCCTTGCCGCAGAAGGCAAAACGACCATCCAGCGCATATATCATCTGGACCGCGGCTATGAAGGCATCGAAAAGAAGCTCATCTCCCTGGGTGCCTCCATAGAGCGTATCGGTTAACGCAATTCGGGGACACACACTTTTGTTCCTGAAAAAGTGTGTGTCCCCCGAAAAGTAGCTTCCATGGGACGCGTAAATATGGTATAAGACACTTCATGCTAATTATACCCGTTATGTATATCAGGGGCGGGCTGGTGCTCACCCCATCGGCTACCGGCGGCACCTCCCCCACTAAAAGCGACCCCTTTGAGCTTGCACACGACTGGTTCAAGGCTAGCGCCGAACTTATCCACGTTGTCGACCTTGATGCCCCTCCGGCGGGGCCATCTCCCAACATTTCGGTCCTTCATAAGATAAAGACCGGCCTGAAACTCGAGTTCGAGATCGAAGGAAATATAAGGGCTTCCGATACCGTCGAAAGATATATAGCCGCCGGCGCTTCAAGGGTGGTAATTGGCACTTCCGCATATCAAAAACCGGCGTTCCTCACCGAACTATGCAAGAAGTTCCCTAAAAAGATCACCACCGTTATAGACGTAAGACGCGGCAAGGTAATTATCAAGGGCTGGGCCGTTGCATCCAACAAAAGCGACCTTGATTATGTAAAACAGTTCAAAGAGGCAGGTGTCGACACCATATTCTATTCCAACTGCGAAGAGGAGGGATATCTCAAAGTGACCGACATCTCCAATATTCGTGAGTTCTTAAGAAAATCGATGATCAAGGTATTTCATACTCTGGACGCTTCGTCCGCACACGACATAGAGAACATCATGGCGCTGGAATCCTACGGCTTACAAGGCACCCTCTTAAGCCGCTCTTTATATGAGGGGAGGATAGACCTTGAGAGCGCCATTACGCTTGTAAAAGAGAGAAGTCCCGGAAGCGGCGACGAACCCACATATACAGAAAGTGCGTAAGTGTCTAAGCATGTCCCGAGCTTGGTCGAGGGGTGCGCAAGTCAAGAAATAAAAATATGAATAAAGATGATTGCATATTCTGCAAGATAATTAATGGCCAGATCCCTTCTACATTCATTTATGAGGACGATAAGTTGATCGCATTCAAGGACATAAACCCGGCCGCACCTACACATATACTTTTCGTTCCAAAGAAACATTACGCAACGCTCAACGATATTGCCGAAGGCGATACCATAATGAGCGATCTCGTCGCGGCCGTTCAAAAGACCGCAAAAAAGCTGGGGCTTCATGACAGAGGGTACAGGGTCGTAACCAACGTAAACCGCGAAGGCGGGCAGGTGGTGTTTCACCTTCATGTCCATATGCTCGGCGGCAGGTCGCTTGACGACAAGATGGGCTAAAATGAACGAAATAATCTCAACGAATCCGGCAACATTAAAAGAGTTAGGAAAGGTCACGGGGACTCCGGAGCAAAAGGTAAAAGAACACGTTTCCAACGCCAAGGCCTCACACCCTTCATGGGCGCGCCTCTCATTCGAAAAACGCGCGAAATATCTGCTCAAGGCACGCAAATATCTGCTGGACAATATCGACGATATCGCCCTCACAATAACACGCGAGAACGGTAAACCTATCGCCGAATCCATTTCGGCCGAGATACTTCCCGCCGCCGACCTATTTTACTGGGCGGCCATAAATGCAGAAAAGATACTTTCATCGAAGAGGATATGTATTGGCATATTTAACCTGATGCTACGGCGTTCTATCATTTCGCACCAACCTTTGGGCGTTGTGGGCGTCATATCGCCATGGAACTATCCTTTCTCCATACCTGCAGGCATAGCCGCCATGGCCCTCATGGCCGGCAACTGCGTTATTTTAAAACCGTCATCGGTAACTCCTCTTGTCGGAAATAAGATAAATGAGATGTTCGCCGCCGCAGGTTTTCCTGAATCGGTTTTCACCCATATCCCAGGCGGTTCGGAAACAGGCGAAGCGCTTCTTAATTCAAGGATAGACAAGATAATCTTTACAGGTTCCGTAGAGATCGGAAAACACATTGCAGCGGTCTGTTCAAGGAACATGGTCCCGTGCTCGCTCGAACTCGGCGGCAAAGACGCGGCCATCATCAGGGCCGACGCCGACATAGAGCATGCTTCAAGCGCCGTCGTCTGGGGAACCTATACCAATGCCGGTCAGTGCTGCGCATCAATAGAACGCGCCTATATCCATGAATCCATCGCCGAAAAGTTCATAGCTGAGGTCGTTAAAAAAACCGGGAAGCTCCGCATGGGCAACGGAGAAGACACAAATACCGATATTGGCCCCATGACAACGCTCTCACAGCTTCAAATTGCCGAGGCCCACGTTGAAGATGCTCGCCGCAGGGGCGCAAACATCCTATGTGGCGGAAATAAAAGAGGGCCGGGCTATTTCTTTGAACCTACGGTGATAACAGGGGTCGACCACACGTTCGCATGTGTGAATGAGGAGAGTTTCGGACCGTTACTCCCCATCATGACGTTCAAAGATGACCGGCAGGCCATACAGCTTGCCAACTACAGCGAATACGGACTTAACGCCTACATATTCACAAAAGGAATAAAGGCAGGGAGACAGATGGCGGAACAGCTTCGTGCAGGGACCGTTATCATAAACGATGCCGTCTATACCCATGCGATACCGCAAACTCCGTGGGGAGGGGTTAAACATTCGGGTTTCGGCAGGACCCACAGCGCATGGGGATTTTACGAGCTTACGAACCTCCACCATATCCATATAAATCCCATAACGTTCGTCAAAGATTTCTGGTGGTATCCCTACGACATAAAACTTGTCAATACACTTAAAAGCCTTTCAAAAACTCTTACCGGCGGCATTTTCGATAAAATAAGATCGCTACCTCAACTGTTAAAAACCCTTTCCTTCAACAAAAGCTAGATAGACCGAACCCGTTCACGTTATCGTTCAACCGGAGCTGAAAAAGCTTCAGAAAGATCGCACTTCACTGCTGTCCCAACGTTAGCTGAATAAATTCACAAAAGAGTCGAATTTTTTTCTTCTTCATCTTCAGTTGGACCGCCTCATATAGTATTTTAACCTTTGGTTAGTAATACCTTTGTTAAAAACTATAAGTATTTCTAACTTCTTATTCGCACTGGCATACGAATAAGAAGTTGAAATACTATAGAGATCCGAGAAGAGGAGATGAGATGAGCCTCTCGATACATTACGCGATAACCTGCAAGGATTGATCCGTTTAAATATGCGTTGATTCATTCAGATAAGGCATTGTGAAATTGAAGGTGGTTCCTTTGCCGTGCTCGCTCTCGGCCCAAACTCGGCCGCCGTGAAGCTCCACGAACTCTTTGGCAAGGGCAAGACCTAAGCCTGTCCCTTCGTAACTGCGAGTGGCGCTTGAATCGACCTGTGAAAATACGTCGAAGATAGTTTCCAAATGTTCCGGTTTTATCCCTATTCCGTTGTCCGAAATGACTATGTGGTAATCGTTCTCTTTGAACTCGGCGCTAATAGAAATGTTCCCGCCGTCGGGGGTGAACTTTATGGCGTTCGAAAGAAGATTAAGGACTATCTGCTGAACGCGTTTTTCGTCGGCAACGATGGGCGGCATATCTTTGCCCACATTAAAGATCAAATTGTGACGTTTTCGCTGAATGAGCGACGCTATCGTGTGCCCCACCCTTTCAAGAAGTTCTTTGAGGTCAAAGCGAGAAAGGTTGAGCTTCATCTTGCCCGACTCCACCTTTGCAAGGTCTAAAAGGTTATTTATCATGTCGAGAAGGTTGGAACCGTTGTTAAGGACCTCCCTCACGGAATCTTTCTGCTCCTCGTTTAGCTCGCCCATGACCCCTTCGAGCAGAAGCTCCGAGAACCCGATGATGGCGGTGAGAGGAGTGCGAAGCTCGTGGCTCATGGTGGCCAAAAACTCCGACTTCACCCGATTGGCCTCGATGAGCGCAACGTTCTTCTTGCGGAGCTCGGCTATGAGCTGGGCCGTTTGAATGGCCATGGCGGCCTGGTTGGCAAAAGATTCCAGCGTCTGCACCATTCTTTCGCCGATAAAATAAAGAGTTGTAAAACCGAAGAGAGCGCCTATCACATTCCCATCGGCCACAAGCGGAATGGCCACCACCTTTTTAATCCCAAGTTCTCTTTGAAGCCCGTCCAGACGTTCTTTTGGAATAGCCGGCATTATGCCGACCACAAGCTCAGATATCTCCCGCCTGAATATTATCTGGTTCTGCCGGAGGGAGCGAAACGCCGTATTATCCATTGAATCGAGCGGGAGCGAAACATTATCGAACGAGATGCCCAGCGCATCTTCCGCTCTTTTGACCATCGGATTATCCTTTGGAGGATAGCATTTAAGGGTCTTTGTATCTTTGTCGATGAGTATTAGAAGCGTGAGCCCAAAATCGAGACCCTGCATAACGCCCTGAAGAACCTCTTTGATGACCAGTTCGAGCGAGACCATTGAGCGGATAGCGTTACTCATCTGGTGGAGCGCGGTGAGTTCCTTGTTGCGGGCCTCGAGCATTCTTTCGCGAAGCTGGGTGAAGTAGTTAGCAATTTTAGTGGTGTAGATCGCGAGCGTCAGAAAGAGCGCGAGCATCAGCGTATGAAAATATGGCGACCTGACCGCGGGAGAGACCATGCCATCCATGGCAACGAGCAGAGGCGGAATGTAATCCTGATAGCAAAGGATGCTGAATGCGGAGTAGATGATAATCGATATCACGGCAACGGTTATCGCCACGATGTGGTTGTAAAGCATGCCGGCAACGACCGCATAGAATATATAGACCGTGAAATATGTGCTTTCGGGGCCGCCCGTGAGATATATTATGGAAGTTATTGCAACGGTGTCGGCCACGACCTCCAAAAAGAGCGAAGGGACGACAAAACGTTCGCGGTAGATGTTATAGTAGCAAAAGGTGGTGACAAAAAAACAGGAGCTTATGATTATTGCCACGTGGCGGGTCTCTTCCATCCAGTCCTTCATGAAAAGGACGTAGAGGAACCAAAAGAGTATAAAGGTGGTCAGGCGAAGCTTTGCCGTAAAAATGTGCCGACCGCGATATTCCGGGAGCGTGATCTCTTTTAATGACTTAATGGGCATGAATAAGCCAGCAAGGCAAGCAAAGCAGGCAAGGCAAGCAAGGTTTTACTTTGCTGGCATTGCTGGCCTTTAACTTTGCTGGCGGCTCGATTTAACCCTTTGATATCATAAATAGACGTTAAGTGTCAATTATAACCCCTTGACTACTTTAAAGTTTATGGCTATAAGCGCCGTTCTACTAATGAAGAGGCGTAACTTGTAACCTGTAACTTGTAACTTGTTTTTAACAAGTAACCATTTACGGGTCCCGATTTACGATTTTTAATGGCAAGAATTACAGTTGAAGATTGTCTGGCAAGGGTCGAGAACAGGTTCGCGCTTGTATATGCGACCTCAAAAAGGACAAAGGCGCTTATGAACGGGGCCGCCCCGCTCTATAAGTGCAACAACAAGGATATCGTTACCGCGCTCCGAGAGATAGCGGCCGGAAGGGTCAGGGTCGTGAAGGAAGAAAAGGCCCCGAGAGTGAAGAAGCACTAAGCTTCGTCCGCCAGAAACCCCAGACGGATGATTTTTTGTTGCACAAGAGATCGCCGGAGTGACGGAATGGCAGACGTAGCAGACTCAAAATCTGCCAAGGGTCACCCCTTGTGTGGGTTCGACTCCCACCTCCGGCACAACGTTCCCGCGAGCGAACGTCTGGTTCATCCAGCGTGAGCGAGAGGGGCTTGGGGGGGAACGGCGAATCTTAGAGCCGGTCGTTCCCCCCATCATAATGCCGACGTAGCTCAGTGGTAGAGCAGCGCATTCGTAATGCGCGGGTCGGAGGTTCAACCCCTCTCGTCGGCTCACGTCCTTTAAAAATTGTCCGCGCAAATAATCTTATAATGTGAGCGAGCGTCTGGTTCATCCAGCGCGAGCGAAAGGGGTTTGGGGGGAAACGGCGAGTCTGACGAAGCCGGTCGTTCCCCCCATTTTAATAAACCAGCGCATTCGTAATGCGCGGGTCGGAGGTTCAACCCCTCTCGTCGGCTCATTTAAGCGGGGCCCTGCAAAACGATGACTGATGCTATTCGCACCATCTAAATTTCGGCATCGTTTTGCAATGGCCCCGTACCCCGCGCACCAAAATGGCAAAACCATATTTGGCGCTTTATTTTGCCAGCCTCGGTTTTTTAGTGAAAAAACTATTAAATTTCTGTGGCTTTTTCGTACAGGGATGGAAGTTTATTGTTGCGAAATCTAAATTTTGTTCCGTGGTTGTGTCCAGTACGAGCGTCAAAATCGATCAAAATGTCTCCCGACTCAATTGTTCTAATGAATTTTTCTTTTGAAAATCCGGATAACATCATTATCTTTTGATATTCAAAAAGCTCTCGTCCTTCATACTTTTGAACCGCAGCCTCTATAAAAAAACAGTTATGCAATTTAGTTCCAGCTTTATGAAAAAGGTCATCAAAACCCCAATATGGTTGAGGACTCAACTCGCCCAAACCAACTCTGGATTTAACCTTGCTAAGCCACTTGGAGTGTCTAGGATCAACGCTTTTGTAAGCAAAAGATATTAAAACTTTCTTATTTGTTCTATCGACAACAACAGTAAAACCACGATCGCTACGTTTAAGACAAGATATCGTTTGCCTAAAACTCTGTTCATTTTTAGGATACTTTCTGCCCGCCTCCTTGTGTGGCCATCCATATCTCGGAAGCAGTATAACTGGGACAAATTTCAAAGCTGTGGAAGACGGCTCCACATGAAACAGTGTTACTAAAGATTGTGTATTTATTCTTTGGCATTTAAGCTCCCATTCGGAAGCATTGGGAAGCGGTAAATTGTTCTCCTCAATGCCAAGCAAGTCCTCCATGGTATTTCCAACACCACCACAATTCCCGTGCCTTGTATTCTCTACCCAGCCCATTTTTTTAATGTCCCGTAAACGCCGTATGAGCTGATCTTTTGTATAAACCTTATTCATAGAGATTACGCGATTAAATTCATCTGCTTCAATTCGGGACCTCTCGTCCTAGCCCTGTAGTTCATGATATTTTGAGTGCTATTCTTCATATGACTTACGATTCTTTCTTGCGCCAACTTACAGTATCCGGGTGATACATCAATGCCAGCATAGTGACGATTGAAGTTAATTGCTGCTATGGCAGTGGTTCCAGATCCCATGAATGGATCAAGAATTATTTTTGCCTTAGTTGAAGAAATAACTCGCTCAATAAGTGTTACAGGGAAAGGTGCGGGGTGAATTGTGTTTATCCCTTGAGTAAATTCCCATACATCTCCAAAAGAATTCGATTTTGGTGCTAATCTAAATTTGGATTTAGCTATAAGATAAATTACTTCGTAGGTTGGTAAAAAATATCCGGGATTAAAATTAATCCCCCCTTTTCTTCTCCATATAATTATTTGACGCACGGGAAAACCTTGAATTATATCATGCCTGTCCTGGAGCAATCCAGCCTGAACCCGCCACTTATGATTATAAAAAATCGCACCATCATCTTTAACAAGCCTCATCATTTCCGAAAGACAACTTCTCTGCCATGCTACATATTCTTCGTGCGGCATGCAGTCATCATGATGTGAATAACCGTTTATAAGTGCAGCGTTCTGCCATTTTCCCCCTCGCCCATCCTTCATGCCATTTCCGGTAGAATTTTTAAGATTATATGGCGGCGAAGTGACTACTAAATCAATGCTTTTATCCGGCATTTTGCCCATCACTTCAATACAGTCACCGCATATTATTTTATCAGTGTAATCATCACGTGTTAACAAACTGCCCGAAGATGGAGATTTGGTTTTTACCTTTTGTGGAATGGACCGCCGTTTTTGCATCTATCTGCTCCCAACTGTTCTATAAAGAACAGCCCCATGATTGCAAATCACAAATTAAATTACAAGGTCAATCTGGTCGCACCCTTTAACTCTTCGCCAGTTCTACTATTCTTCTTGGATGAAGGGGATTTGCCTCGGCCTCGCCGCGACAGGCGAACCAGCATTTGGTGCAGTCTATCTGAGGGATGTTCGTCTTTGTATATTCGGAGTAGTGACAGTAGCGGGGCAGTTCCGAACATGGCTGTAAAAATCCGTCGGGGGTCACCTGAACCCATCTTTTTCCGGCCTTGCAGTCGGGAATGCCGCCGTTCATGACGAACTCGGGGATCTTATCCAGATAATAATCGGAGTTCTTAATATTCTTGTTCTTCCGTTTGAGCCTTTTCAGTTCTTTGACTATGGATGATACCTTTAAATATGTATCTTCCGTTATCTTGTGATCGTGGTTGTCGTTCTTTAAATGACAGTAGGTGCTGAACGCTATTCCCACGCCCCACTTTGCCGCGGCCTCGGCCAGGGGAATTATCTGGTCGAGGTTCGTATCCATTATCACCGTGTTGAAGGCAACGTTGTATCCTTTGACCGCAAGATCGGGGACCACTTTCGAAATTCTTTCGTAGAGCCCCGGCACCCCGCGCATCTCATCGTGGGTCTCACCCAAAAAATCGAGCGAAACCGAGAGCTGGTTGAGCCCCGCGTCGAAGAGCTCCGTCGCGCGCTTTTCGGTAAGAAGCGTGCCGTTCGTGACTATCGCCACATAGTGGGCATAGGGCCTCATCTTTCTCACTATCTCGTGCAGGTTCCTGCGAATGAGCGGTTCTCCGCCGGAAAGCGACAGTACGACCGGCCTGAACTGCTTCACTATATCGGTATAATCCTCCAGCTCGGGCGGGCCCTTCTCTTCCCAGTACTTGCAGAAATTGCATCTGGCGTTGCAGCGTTTTGTGACCTCGACATTCAGCCAGTTGGGACGGTGACGGATAAGACAGCGTAAATAATAAAGAATTCCTCTCCACGCAGGGGGCTTTTTGTATTTTTTCATTGCCTTTGGGGGGTAACATAACCTAATCTCCCGCGTCAATTATGAAATCACGTTTTGTTGTATACATCCCAACCGATACACGCGAGGCAACGGCGGTAAGCTTTGCGAAAGTTGCGGGCATTCCCCTCTTTTTGCGGCCCATCCTGGCCCTCAATCAGAAGGGTGAAAAGGCGTTTACGGTCATAGCGCCTTTGAGCCATCGCAGACATCTGCTAAAGCTGTGGGGAAAAACGGTAAAGAACAGAGACATTCATCTTAACCTGATCCTTACAAAGGATTCCCACAGGATCTCAGCGGAAGAGATAAAGGAAATCGAAGGATACTGCGAGCAGTCGACATATCTTATCAACGCCAACTATCTTTCCCCCGATATGCCGAAGATGCTCCTCTCTCACTCTAACGCAAAGATTGGGCTTAACGAGGTGAAGATGTTAAAACCCGCCACCATGCGCGGCGCGGTGCTTGGGTTCTCTTTGCAGAGTTTAGATGAAGCGGCCGTAAAGGCCGGCGGGTATCCTCTCACCATGCAGGAGTTCATCGATGAGATGATAGCCGGAAATAATCAGCACTTCATAAGCGAAGGCGGAGAATCGATAGTGGTGCAGCGCTTCGCAGATATAAAGATGGCCGAGAACATCCTCACGGAACATATCAGGGTAAACACGCAGACGTTCGTTGCGCGGGAGATAAACAAGAGGATATCGCTCCCCATAAGCCTCATGCTTTCAAGGATGCGCGTAGCGCCGAACTCGATAACTATCATAAACATATTCATAGGCTTAAGCGCGGGCATAGGAGCCGCCGGCCTCACCTATAAAGGCGTTCTTATAGGAGCCGTACTTTTCCAGATAGCCTCGATAGTGGACGGTTGCGACGGGGAGGTCGCAAAGCTGACGTTTCGGACATCCAAGTTCGGTCAATACATAGACTCCCTTTCCGACAATCTTTCGCTGGCGGCCTTCCTAACAGGCATGATGATACATCAGTACCGCGTGACCGGTTCTTATGTCTCCTTCGTCTTCGGCGGCCTGCTCATCGTCGGCGCCCTTTTGATCATTCTTTTAATGATAGATTATCTGAAGAAAAGGACCGATTCGGCCAGCTTTGTGACGTACGACAAGGAGTTCCTGCAGAAGCTTTCACCGCGTAACACCCCCAGGTTCGTGCTTTGCCTCATCAAATATTTCAAGATATTCTTCAAGAAGGACTTCTTTTCCCTCACGTTCCTTATCACCGCCGTTTTCGGCATACTTCACTGGTGGTTCTATTGCATTTCCATATGCGTCTGGGCCGGCGTCTTTGTGCTCGCCTACCTAAGGGAGAAACATTACAAATGAAAAAAGTGGCCATCTTCGACTTTGACGGCACGATAGTGGATTCGATGAACACGTTCGCCGACATCGCTTCGCACGTGCTCCACAAGAACTTTGGAACGCCCATGAAAGAGGCCCGCAGGCAATATTTCGCGACCTCCGGCCTCCCCTTCTTCGAGCAGATAGAGATACTTCATCCGAAGGACCCAAAGAACAAGAAGGCCGTGGATGAATACGAATCGACCAAGAAGACCAATTACCTTTTACACAAGAAATTCGACGATGTGGAGCCTGCGCTCGCCTCGCTTGCCCAGAAAGGCGTTAAGACCGTGGTCTCTTCGAACAATTTTCAGGAGCTCGTTGACGAGCTGGCGGCGAAACTGGGACTCAAGTTCGACATGGTGCTTGGATGGAGAGAGAACTTTGCAAAGGGGAACGCTCATTTTAATTTTGCGCGCGAGGCCTTTGAGTGCGACAGGAGTGAAATGGTCTTTGTCGGCGATTCGCTGAAAGATTTCGACCGCGCCAAGGACTTTGGGATAGTTTTCATCGGAAGGATCGGCGTGTTCACACATCACGACTTTGAAAGCTACAGCGCGGATATTCGCGTCATTAATTCGCTTAACGAATTAAAAGATATCATCTGATGAAGGCACTTATTCTAGCCGCAGGCAGAGGCGACAGGCTTGGAACGTTCACGCGTGACAGGCCCAAGGCGATGGTCCACGTGGTCGGGAAACCGCTCATCGACCATGTCCTTAATTTTTTAGACCAGCCCGAGATAGAAGAAATAGGGATAATCGGCGGCTATAAATACGAGGCTCTTCGCTTCCACATTGAAGAAAAAGCAAAATCCTTCAAAAAGAAGATAAAGATATTCTACAATCCCGATTTTCATGAAGGGAGCGTCCGCACGGTGATGGCGGCGCTCGATTTTTTAGATACCGATTTTGTCCTCTTGAACGCCGACCACATCTATCCCAAAAAGATGTTCCGCCCCTACCAAGCCCAGATGAAGGGAATAACCGTTGCCTGCGACTACGACAGAAAGCTTGTTCCGGACGACATGAAGGTCAAAAAGGACAAGAACGGTTTTCTTAAAAAGATACAAAAAACCCTGAAGGATTTCGACTGCGGCTATATCGGCTCCACCTTCGTGCCGAAGGAAAAGGCCGCCGCCTACCGCGAGGCCGCGGTGGCGACATACGAGGTCTACGGAAAGAACTCTAACGTCGAGGCGATAATCGGCCACATGGCGGCCAACGACCACAAGGTAGGGATAGCGGACCTTAGCCACATCGGCTGGCACGAGGTCGATTCCCCCGAGGACAGAAAGGTGGCCGAAGAGAAGATATGGCACTGGCGCACCATAGTCAAAAGATATGTCCGCTACATATTCGGCGGCATAGGCATCTTCATGTTCGGAGCACTGGTCCATAAGCTGGGGATACAGAACATCTTAAACCAGCTGAAACAGGTCGGCCTTTGGACCATCCCCATATTGTCGCTTTCGCTTATCTGGTATCTTGGATACACGATAGCATGGTATCAATTTCTGAAACCGTTCGGCGCCAAGATAAAGTTCTTCGAGCTCTTTAAGGCAAAGATCATCGGTGAAGCGGTCAACGCCATAACGCCCCTTAATTTTGTGGCCGGAGACCCCGCCCGCGCCTATATGTTAAGGCACAAGCTGCCTATGACCGGAGTTGCGGCGTCTGTAGTAGTAGATAGGACCCTTCATTCAATAAGCACCCTCATAGTGATACTTATAGGTGTGGCGTCGGCGCTTATCGAGCTCGACTTTCTCCCCAACAACATGAAATACGGGCTCCCCATTATCACCTCTGTCGCACTTATATTTGTAGGCTTCGTTTTTATCCATCAACACAAAGGGCTCTTTATTTTCCTTGCCGAGATAGCCCAGAGACTCCGCATCAAAAAGAACTTTTCCACAGGGACCCTGCAAAAGCTTGAGGAGGTCGACGGGCACATTCAGGAGTTCTATAAGCGAAATAAGAAGGGCTTCTTTATCGCCCTCTTCTGCCATATTTTCGGCCGATTCCTTGGAATAGTGGAAGTGTTCCTGATAGGTTATGCCGCCAACCGTGCTTTTTCGTTCCAAGTGGCCCTGCTTTTGGGTGCCGCCGCCCCCATCATTAACTTCACCTTCTCGTTCATTCCGGGCTCTTTAGGCGTCATTGAAAGCGCATTTAGCGGCATCTTATATTTCCTTAAATATCCGCCTTCTATCGGCATAACTATCCAGATAATAAAGCGCCTCCGTGGCTTTATATGGGTGGCCATGGGACTGGTTTTCCTGGGTGTTCACGACCGAAAGAAGATACTCCAGCAGAACCCGTGAACCAGCCCTAAATATTTAGATGGGATGAAAGCGGTCGGCCCCTTATTTACGGAGCCAGCGAGTAGTGATACCCTCTGCTCCAAGAAATAAAACGGGTCAACAATAAGGTTGCCCCCAAAATAAAGGAGGCCGACCGTGAAGAGCATAAGCCGAAACCCACAAGACGCCTCTGAAAAGATTGAACCCACAAGACGAAGAGCATAAGCCGAAAAGATTGAACCCAAACCCACAAGACGGACTCATTTGAAACCCACAAGACGAACCCACAAGACGAAGACGGAACCCACAAGACGGACTCATTTGGAGGAGATTGGGTGGTTTTGGATAAGTGATGTGGAGAGGGTGCGGTTCTACGCCGGCAGTTATTTCTAACTCGCTCTTTTCTGATCATTTGTTGATTATAACGCGCCGAGATGCAGGGCGAAAAGCAGTTGCAGACGCACCCGTCCATAGAAATAGAAGAGTTCTACCTTAGCCACGTTTTTGGAAGAGCGCTTACTAGACAGGCGGCGAGATGTTCC
>Ga0210019_1001867_pt1 | contig 21380 bp, 23 predicted proteins | sample CryGeyCG2114_020_2_FD_183969 | JGI IMG/M metagenome (GOLD analysis project Ga0210019, IMG submission 183969) | Groundwater microbial communities from aquifer - Crystal Geyser CG11_big_fil_rev_8/21/14_0.20 (SPAdes) (version 2) | ecosystem: Environmental > Aquatic > Deep subsurface > Groundwater ...
ACGCGAACCGCGGATGCCGCTGGTTGTCGAAAACTGGCCGGAGAACCCACCATTACCATTTCCCGATCCCGAGGAGAATCCCCGGGGACGAATATTCTGGATGGAGTTGGTGACATAGATCCGGTAGCTCACCCCCTCGTTCACCGCGCCGAATACACCCACTCCCCCGGCACCCCAGGTCGTGGGAATGATATTTTGCTGTAAAAATGGCCGCTCCGCGGACCAGAACAGCGGCGGTTCGTGAAATTCATTCAAAGCCCCGACCGGCATGAGCATAACGCCGGCACGGAAATTCGCCACCGGATTCAGGAGGAAATCCAGATAGCCGAACTCAAATTCCAGTTCCTGCGCCGCATGTTCGTAATCGATCTCGGCATTCAAATGAATCCAATCGGCCAGTTCCCCGTGAATCCCGATCACGAAACGATGATTGTCCAGAGTCGCCTTGCTTCCCGAATTATTGTTGTAATGCATCTCACCGTAACCGTGGATAGCGAACCGCTTATGCTCGGCGGCTCCACCCGCACCCTTCATCAGACCGTCCATCTCTTCCGAGAGAATATCGATCCTCCGCTTCAATTCGTCCACGTCCGCGGCAAACGCGGGACCCGCATACAGCCCCACAAGCAGGACACAAAACCCAGCCAACCCCAAAATTCCGTTTTTCATGTTCACCCAATCCTCCTTTAAAAAAGGGCGTGGACTTTGCCACGCCAACATAAACAAAACTAATTGGTTATTTCTAAAATGAAATTGGTTATCAATTTTAATTAATATTAGGATTTTGTCAATGTTTTTTTTAAATCACGATAATAATCATTAATTCAAATATTTATTAATCAAGCAACACAATTTCCCCAGAGAAAATTAAAAGTAAATTAAAAATAATTCTCATTTTTAATTTAAGCAAACATTATTCAATACAGGTTGAGCCCTACTAACCTTACGCTTTCCCAGGGTTATGGGCAAAGAGGCTTGAAACCCTCCAGGCAACGACTGAGAGCACTCACGCTACCGGAATGGGTTCTTAGAATCGGGATATTGTTCTTCCGGGCAATTTCCATGGCCTCAATCACCATGCGGTGGGCAACCAGGTTGGTGAAGATGACGATGCCGTGTACCCCGATCAACCGTTTGGCAAGACTGGGAACCTGCTGACTGAAGACCCGAACCTCGCACCCAAAATCCAGCCCCTTCTGTTCATATTTCCGTTTCAACCGGTCCAATCCACCCAAAATGGCTATACTCATAGCAAATCCATCCTTTCCGGTCCCTGGGATATAAGAACTACTGGACCCCCACTCCAGGGATTTTAAATCCATTAATAATCAATAACTTAATTTTTATTTTTGAGTTTCAATATCAATAAAAGAAATAAATTTTTTTACGCAGGCACGGGAATCATTTTTTCCGGAATCAGAACGTTGACCGCCTCTTCTTCCCGTTTGAATTTCAGCAGACTGTTGCAGGCCGAAACCTGGATACTGACCCCGCCTCCGCAACGCTTCATGCATGGGACCGACCTGATCTCCAGTTCGTCCAGTCCGAGATCGGCTCCGGCTTCCCGCAATCCCTGAGCGATCCGTTCCGCGTTCCAGCCCTTGCAACCCGCGCCAGTACATATGGTGACTGTTCGTGAATTTATCATGATGACATCCTAATTAATAACGATTCTCAATTTAATCTACACCCCGGCGTTTCTCCTGTCAATATTTTTTTCGAAAAAAATTTTATTTAAAATCAATAAGTTATCAATCATGCTATTTTTTTCTATCATTGTCTCTATTTGCCGATCATATTTTACTTGCTTTTTATTTTATAAATGCGAATGAATATCAATATTAATTATGACCATAGAATCCGAAATTTTCAAAGATTATCTGTCCCAGATGAAACTGCGCTGGACCCCACAGCGACAGGCGATTCTAGACCTTCTTCTGACCCAGAAAGGGCATTTCACCGCCGAAACTCTTTTGCCTCAGGTTCACTCCTTCTTACCTGAACTGGGCATCGCCACGGTGTATCGCACATTAAACCTTCTGGTTCAATGTGGGCTCGCAAGGGAAATTCATTTAAACGGGAAAAGGCATTTTGAGCCGTTATATCGACGCGGTCACCATGATCACCTGGTTTGCATCCGGTGCGGGGCGATCTTTGAATTTGAACATCCCCTGATCGAAAAACTCCAGCTTGAAATTTCCGATCAACACCGTTTCACGATGCAAAGCCATCGGATGGAAATTCTGGGGATCTGCCGTACCTGCCGAGAGGGTAAAGAACCTGGAGGGTAGGTCCCTGCGCCCGATTATCCATTGAACCGGGATGGGAAAACCGCACAAAAAAACCGGAGGGGGCGGTTCCCCTCCGGTTTGGATAATTCAACAATTCCGTTTTTCTTTACTCTTCCGTCTTCATGTGTTCGGTCAAATAGTTCTGGATCCCCACATCCTTGATGCGGTTGAACTGGGTTTCCAGCCAATCGACGCTCTCCTCGGTGTCTTCAAGAATATCGTCCAGGATTTCCTTGGTACCGAAATCATTTTTGTCCATGCATAACCGGATAAATTTTTTCAATCGCTCCACATGGCCGGTTTCCGCGGTGTACTGGTTCTTCAGTTGTATCTCGGGGGTATCGCCGACCAGAATGGTATCGTAACGGGCCATGTTGGGAACCCCTTCCAGAAACAGAATCCGCTCGATCACCTGATCGGTGTGTTTCATCTCTCCCATCGACTCGCTCCGGGCGTGGTGCGCAAGCTTTTCGAATCCCCAGTTCTCCTGCATCTTGTAATGAATGTAATACATATTAATGGCGGTCAGTTCTGCCATCAGCACTTCATTCAGGGCCTCAATAACTCCTTTATCGCCTTTCATCGCCACCTCCTGTGAAAAACTGCTCCGCTCAACGCGGATTGAATAATCCATTTTGAGATGAAGATTAGCACATCGAAATATACTTACAAGCCCTTTATTTATATGGGGTTACAGTTGATCTGGAAAGTGAGAATTGCTATCAGCCCGAGGCGCTTTCCTTGGCATCCCCCCACCTTGGCAATTTCCCCGATGAGCCCGTTTTCACCGTCTCCACGGCAAGTGAACTCAAACTCGGTCAAAACGAAATATGAGAACAGGAATCAAACCCGGACAGAAAACACAAAAGAAAAAACATCAAAACGGGGTAAGCCCATTCAGGCGGGTGAGCACCTCGTATCCGTCATCGGTGACGCAGAGGGTGTGCTCGAATTGGGCGGAAAGGGAACCATCAAGCGTGACTGCGGTCCATTTGTCGCCGAGGATCCGCAAATCGGCTTTCCCCTCGTTGACCATGGGCTCGATGGTGAAGATCATGTTCTTTTGCAATTCAATCCCCTTGCCGGGGTGGCCGAAATGCAGGACCTGCGGTTCCTCGTGAAAGTTGCGTCCGATCCCGTGCCCGCAGAACTCCCGCACCACCGTGAATCCGCTTCCCTCCACAAACTCCTGAATGGCCGCGCCGATGTCGCCAAGCCGAGCCCCCGGCCGAACCTTGTCGATCCCTCGTTGCAGGGATTCCCGGCACACGTCCACCAGTTTTTTCGCCCGCTTCCGGGGAGACCCGACGAAAAAGGTCCGGCTCGTATCTCCGTGGAATCCGTTCATATAGGTGGTAATGTCGAGATTCACGATGTCCCCGTTGCGCAATTTGCGATCGCTGGGAATTCCATGGCAGATCTCGTCATTGACCGAGGAGCAAATGCTTTTGGGGAATCCCCGGTAATTGAGGGGCGAAGGGTAGGCCCCATGCGACACGATGTAATCGTGACAGATATCGTTCAGTTTTTGCGTGGTCACCCCGGGTTTCACATAAGGTTCGATCATGACCAGCACTTCGGCCGCCAGGCGTGCCGATTGACGCATCAACTCAACTTCTTCATCGGTTTTAATGGATATCATGGGTATAACCCAACTCTTTCAAATCGGGAAGGTTTTCACTCCAATGGGATTTTACTTTAACAAATAAGTTTAGATACACCTTGTCCCCAAATCGTTTCTCAATTTCTTCCCGCGCGTTTTTTCCAATTTTTTTCAGCATTGAGGCATTTTCGCCGATGACGATCTTTTTCTGGCTGAGCTTTTCCACGTAGACGACCGCATCGATCCGCAGGGAAGCGTGGGGACGCCGAATCACGCTCTCCACTTTAACCGCCGAAGCATAGGGAATCTCCATCCGCGTCAGGTTCATCAGCTTTTCCCGGATGATCTCGGCGATCAGGAACTCCTCGGGACTGTCCGTAATCATCCCTTCAGGGAAATACGGTGGACCCTCCGGAAGATAATTTAAAATTACTTTCGACAAAATGTCGAGTCCGTCCGCATGCAGGGCCGAAATCGGAATAATTTCCGCAAATCGCTTTTTGGCATCCATCTCGGCAATCACCGACAACAGGTCGTGCTTCGAAGCCCGGTCGATCTTGTTCAAGGCCAGGAGGATGGGGGCGGTGACTTTTTCCATGGAATCAAAAACAAAACTGTCGGTTTCCCTGAATCCCTGTTGCGCGTCGACCATGAACACGATCACATCGACATCCCGGAACGTGCTGACCGATGTCTTGACCATCATTTGATTCAGGGCCGACCGCGCGGGATGGATCCCCGGCGTGTCCAGCAGAATGATCTGCCCCCCGGGAAGGTGAACTACTCCCGTGATCCGGTTGCGGGTCGTCTGGGGTTTGCTGGACATGGCCGCCAGCTTGGTCTCCACCAACTGGTTCAGCAATGTAGATTTGCCTACGTTGGGTTTCCCGATGATGGCGGCATACCCCGATTTGAAACCAGGTCTTACGGGTGAAACGGCTATGGATTGGGATTTATCGGGAGTATTCAAATGACGATCTGCATTATGGGGGTCTCTAAAAATTACCGGTAGCCCTGAGCCGACCCGGACACCTTAAAGGCCGGCAGGCGAGAAAATCGGGAAATCATGCATTATTATATAATGGTGCCCTTGTGATAAACTTTAAATGAAAAAGAAATTTCCAGCCACCGGCATTGCGCCCCGAAACGCGGGCGTCTATCGATTCTAACATGAACTCCCTGGGATTATACCTTCACATTCCATATTGCCTGCACAAATGCGGCTATTGCGATTTCAATTCCCATCCGGTGAACCAGGGAGAAATGGACGCTTACGTGGATGCCCTGCTCCGGGAGATGGATCATTACGCGCGCGAATGGAGCGCGGGGCGCACCGTAGCCAGCATCTTTCTTGGAGGCGGAACCCCCACCACCCTCCCCGTTTCCGCGCTCGAAACCATCCTTGACCGTTGCCGGAACCGGTTCGCCCTGGAACCCGACTGCGAGATCACCCTCGAAGCCAACCCGGCGACGATTTCTCCGGGTTTCCTTTCCCAACTGAGAAATGCGGGTTACCACCGGATCAGCATCGGGGTCCAATCGTTTCACGACGACGAGCTGAAACTTCTGGACCGGGTCCATTCCGCCGACGAAGTCGATTCGACGGTGGCGATGGCCCGTGCGGAAGGGTTCGACAACCTTTCCCTCGACCTGATGTTCGCCCTTCCGGGACACACCCCCGAGCGCTGGCGGGAATCCCTGCGCCGGGCTCTCGCTAAAGATCCGGAGCACCTGTCCACGTACAACCTGACGGTGGAACCGGGAACCGTATTTGAAAAACTGCGCCGCGGCGGGCGCCTGACCCTTCCCCCCGAGGACCTCCAACTCGAGTTGTACCAGGAAGCCATCCACACCCTCACCGCCGCCGGTTACCGGCATTACGAAATTTCCAACTTCGCAAAACCGGGCCGGGAGTGCCGTCACAACCTGAACTACTGGAACAACGGAGATTTTCTGGGCCTGGGTGCCGGGGCCTCCATGGGCCTGGGCGGAAGGAGATCCAAAAACTTCAACCTCCCCTCGCGTTACATCCGCGAGGTTCTGGCCCGGGGCCATGCGGTGGAATCCAGCGAATCTCCAACCCCCCGGGAAGCCATGGAAGAAACCCTGATGCTCGGACTCCGCCTTCTCCAGGGCCTCCCGATCCGCCAGTTCGAGGACCGGTTTCAAACTTCGTTTCAAACCCGGTTCGGGAAAACCGCCGAATCGCTCCTGCAAAAAGGACTGATCACCCTGGATAATGAACGTTTGGCCCTCTCCCACCGGGGCCTTTTCCTGGCCGACTCGGTGATCCTTGAATTTTTTGCCTAACCTTTCCGGAATTTTAACTGAGGACTATAATGACCACCCCCGCCGAATCGTTTAAAAAACTGGTCGAAATCGTGGATACCCTGATGGGCGACAATGGCTGTCCCTGGGACCGCGTGCAAACCCGCGAAACGCTTAAACCGTACATGATAGAGGAGGCCTACGAGGTCCTTGAAGCCCTCGACAGCAACGACCCTTTAAAAATCCAGGACGAATTGGGCGACCTCCTGTACCAGATCCTCTTTCATGCCAAGATCTCCGAGTTGAACCGCGAATTCGGGATTCGGGACGTAATCGACCATCTGGCCGAAAAGATGGTTCGCCGTCACCCCCATGTGTTCAAAGAAGGCGAGCTTCATACTCCCGATCAGGTGGTGCACCAATGGGAGGAAATCAAGAAAACCGAAAAAGCCAATTCGCACCGCACCTCGGTCCTGGGGGGTGTGCCCGGGCATCTCCCCGGCCTGGCGCGGGCGCAGAAGCTCCAGAAAAAAGCCGCCAAGCATGGATTCGACTGGGACCGGGTCGAATCGGTGTTCGAGAAGCTGGATGAAGAAATCGCCGAGTTCAAGGAAGCGGTGCTGTCCGGAAAAGACGCCGACATCGCCGCCGAGCTGGGCGACATCCTGTTCGTACTCGTCAACATTGCAAAATTCAAGAAAGTTGACGCCGAGGAAGCCCTGCGCCAGACCAACAACAAATTCGTAAAACGGTTCCAGCACATCGAGGGAAAAGTGGCTCAGGCCGGAAAATCCCTCAAAGAAACCCCGCTGGAAGAAATGGAGCGTTACTGGCAGGAAGCCAAATCGCTCTAGGCGCGCCGGGGGGATTTCTTCTTTCGTATCCGGGAATTTGTTTTCGTCCCGGTCTGGCTGGAAACCGCCCCGCGCGCCCATTGGACCAGTTCCTCATCATCTTCCAGGACGCTGGCGGGCACTTCGTAATACGTTTTGAGCGTTTGCCTCTCGGTCGCCTGGAAGGGTTTCATGCCCCGCTCCAGAAACCGACGCACCGTTTCCTCGTTCACCTTGAAATACAGTTGATCGCGAGCGATGATGGCGAAAAAAACGGCCCCGGAATAGAGTCCATACCCGCCGAACATCCGCTTGCAAGCGACCGACCCCAACCCATGCAGTTGGTCCAGCACAAATTCCCGAAACGAATCTTTACCCATATCCTTTCCCCGTTTCTTGCGTTTTTCGGGGGAGATCGCTCCATCAGAACGTGTCTCATGAAACAAACCAACCTTCCCAACACCCAAGAGAGATACCATTATGAACTCAAAATTAAACCGGATCCGCAAAAAACTGTTCCACTCCCGCCACCGCCACGCCCCCGGAACCGCGCCCGGGACAATGGTGGCCCACCCCGGCTTTCCCGACACGGCCATCCACCTGCTGGGAATCACCGCCGAAAACCGCAAAGAGCAGGCGAATGCGACTCTCGATCAGGTGAAAGATTTTCTGACGGAATGGCCTGTAGTCTGGATCAGCGTGGTGGGCCTTGGCAATGTGGACCTGATTTCCAAACTGGGGGAAATATTTACCCTGCACCCCCTGACCCTCGAAGACATCGTCAATGTGCATCAACGGCCCAAAATCGAGGAATATGACAATTACCTGTTCATCACCACCCGCCTGGCGCAATTGAAGAACGGAGATCTCGACCTGGAACAGATCGGTCTGATTCTTGGACGGGGATTCATCCTTTCCTTCGAGGAAAGAGCCACGGGATGCCTTGACCCGGTTCGGGACCGGATCCGGAAACCCCTGTCAAACCGGGTTCGATTGTCCTCCCCCGATTATCTGGTCTACGCCATGCTCGACACCATCGTCGACGCCATTTTCCCCGTTCTCGAGAAATACAGCGACCAGTTGGACCGGCTCGAAGAGGATGTCCTGTCCAATCCCGCCCCCTCCCTCGTAAACCAGATCCACCGTCTGAAGCATGACCTCATTCTCCTGATACGGCTGTTCTGGCAACAAAGAGAATCTCTCAACCAATTGGTCAAGGAAAACGAAAAATTCTCCAACGATACGCGGGTGTTTTTAAGGGATTGCCACGATCACATTTTCCAGATCATCGATATTCTGGAAACCTTCCGGGAAAGAGCCTCGGGCTTGACAGATATCTATCTCTCCAGTCTCAGCAACCGGATGAACGAAATCATCAAGGTACTGACCATGATCGCGACCATTTTCATGCCGCTGGGATTCGTCGCCGGACTTTATGGAATGAATTTCGACCGGGGGGCGTCGCCGCTGAACATGCCGGAGCTCGGCTGGTATTTCGGTTATCCTTTCGCCCTGGGTCTGATGGTCGCGATCGCTCTGGGCCTGATTCTCTTTTTCAGGCGGAAGGGATGGCTGGGCGATTCCCTCGCCAGGAATTCCCGGCAGGACTCGGTCTCCGCGGAGGCTTAAGGGTATATGGATTCTCCGCCGTCAAGTCTCGGAATCCCCTCCACGCAACTCAAGGTCGATCGCCGCGTTGATGTCGCCAAGGATCAGGATCGGGTCGATATTGTGCATGTGCGCCGTCTCCTCCACCTTTTCAAATGCCTGTCCCGGGCAGGAGAAACAACCCTCCCCGTAATGTTTCTCAAACACCGGGCGAGTGGTGGGATAGACCTTGATAAGACTGCCGACCAGAGTGTCCGGGCGGCAATGCTCTCCGCGGCGGATCTCCATCCCGCTGGGATGCGTGGTTTCTACTCCCTCCGTTTGCCAGGAACGTGCCGGAGCCGTTCGTTGCGTTTGCAGGGAATGCCCGGCGGGTTTTTCCCGGAGGGCGTTATTGAGTGTGGAAACGAATGAGGGACAATCGACCCCATGTTTTTCACAGGCTTTCTCAAGCGTGACAAACTTGGCGAGGGTGCTTCGGGCCGCGGGGTTGGCCAGCGCCGTAAATCCTTGTTCGATGAATACCGGCATCAATTGAGGAAACCGGTTGAGCACCTCCCCCACTTTCATTTGCGGAGAAATTTCCGCCGCCGGCTCGATGCGGGGAGCCTCCAGCACAAAATAAAGATTATAAAACATGAGCCCGATGGATACCGCCGCGGTCACCGAGGACAACACGAACAGGATTTGAACGATCCCGCCCTTCCAGGCCCCTCCCGCCGAGTGAAACAGGATCATCCCGACAAGCCCCACGTTCTGCAAAATGAAATGGTACTTCACACCCTCGGGCCAGGGAATGGGACGCGCGCTGAACCGCGGAAGAACGTGATATGCCACCCCCGCGATCATCATCGTCATGAATCCCAACAGGTTCAGGTGAATGTGAACGAAGCGCAGTTTTCCCCCGAGCGAAGGTTCCACGCTCATCACGATCCCCAGCAGGACCCCCACGACAAAATAAATCAAACCCGCCTTGATGAATCGTTTCGGATAATTTTCCATGGTGTCGTTCGTTCTCCACTACCGCACGGAATATTTTCTTCCCCTCCACTCCGAATGGCCCGTTCCCAGAATGTGGACCATGGAGTTGATCAGGATCCCCACGGTGACCAGGGCACCCAGAGGAAATAAGAATGCGTATCCCCGGGACAATTCCAGTTCATCGCAAAGGTGTTGACTGCTTATTAATACCAGAAAGGCCGCCGCAAGGGAAATCCAGAGAGAAACGTTGCCCGCTCCCGCCGCCAGGTTCAACGCGGCCACCCCATAGGGAGTCAGAACAAATGCCAGAAGAGCCGCCGAAAAATACATCGTCCAGAACACCGACCGTCCAAACGCGAGAAACACGTTCTTCCTCCACCCCCGCCAGATCTCCCCCAGCGAATGGTACATGCGGATGGAGAACAACCGCTTCGCGTCCGCCACCCATATCCGGAATCCGGCCCGCTTGGTCCGTTTCCCCAGATGAATGTCCTCCAGGATTTCTCCGCGCACCGATTCGTGCCCGCCCATCGCGTCGTAGGCTTCGCGGCGGAACATGAGAAAAGCCCCGAATCCCATCGACCGGGAGGAATCAGGATCATTCACCTTCCCGAAGCGGGTCAACGCGGCAATAAATCCGAACATCATCGGTTGAACGGTCCGTTCCCAGAACGATCCGAACACCGCCCGGGGCATCAGCGTCAGCATATCGAGGTTTTGCGTCATCATCGTATGCGCCGCCGAGGCCAGCGCGTGCGGCTCGAACACCGGGTCGGCGTCGGTGAACACCAGGTATTCTCCGCGCGCCACCCTCTGTGCCTGGTGCAGAGCGAAAGGTTTCCCGAGCCATCCTTCCGGCAATGCCTGACCTTCGATGCACACCAGATGGGAATACTTTCCCGCCAGGGAACGCATGATCTCCCCGGTGCGGTCGGTGGAATGATCGTCCACGGCGATGACTTCATATTGCGGATATTCCTGATTGAGAAGCGATTCCAGGCAGGCCCGGATATCCCGCTCTTCGTTTCGGGCGGGAACGCAGACGGAAATAAAAGGATATCGCGCGAGGGGTCCACTCACGGGGTTGACACGCGCCAGGTGAAGCATATTGACCGTGAGGTACCCCACCACAACCAACACCCAGACAAATTGAACGACCGTCACCCAGAACAACATAATTGCCTTTCCCCAAACGGGACTAACAGGATGCTGAAAAACCACAAATATGTCATCCTGAGTCCTTCGGCAAGCTCAGGATAAACTCCGCGAGGGATCTAGCCGGATTAGTAAATACAAGCTGGGCAAGGGTTTCGGGCAAGATTCTTCGCCGCATTTCGGCCCAGAATGACACCCGAAAGAGTTTTTCAGCACCCTCCCAATGACAAAAAACGCATAACGCCCGATTGGACGTTTTATTGGAACCAAACTATATTTGGGTCTCCCCCGCTTATATGCTAAAATACGATTTGATGATGAACGAGGAACCTCGGGAATTGCAAAGCCGGAGGTTGCCTTGATAACTTTTCCTTTTGCTCGCGTTTCGCACCTGCGTCAAACCCGCCATTTCGCCCCGGATTTAGCGTTTCGGATTCATTCAGGATACTCTATGCGAAAACGTTTCACACTTCTGTTGCTGGCATTTCTAATTTTTTATTTCCTTCCGATATCGGCGGCGATGGCCCTGTGCATCGACTCTCCCCGGGCCAACTTGCGAAAAGGGCCGGGAACCCACTACGAAATATTGTGGAAGGTGTTCCGCTACATGCCCTTCAAAAAACTCGCTTCCCGGGGAACCTGGATTCGCATCCAGGACGTGGACGGCGATATCTACTGGGTCCACAAAAAACTCACCACCGAGAAGTTCCAATGCGCCGTGATCAAGAACAACAAGACCCATCTTCGAACCGGACCCGGGACCCAGTACGAACAGGTGTCCTGGAGCCCGGTGGAAAAGTATTTTTCCATGAAGGTGATTGCGATCAAGGGCAATTGGGTTCATACCGAAGACGGCGTCGGGGACCGGGCGTGGGTTTATCGTCCGTTGGTGTGGATTCATTGATCTCCTTCCCGATCCGCTGGCAGAGCGTCCCCCGATCCATCGAAGAGCATCGGACTTTCTCCGCTAAGTTTCAGGTTCACTCTCGTTCCCACCCGAACCGCCGTCCCCTTCTCCACGGAAGCCCAGAGGGTCCCGCCCAAAAACCCCACCGAGACGAATTGCGCATAACCCACACTCTGAATCCAATCCACTTCGAACAAACCCCGTGGATCCTCCACCGCAATCCAGTCCTCGGGACGAATCCCCACCTGCCGGGCCGAATCGGGCACCGGACCGGGAAAAACTGAAAGCCAGGATTCGCGGTCCAGAATATTGACCGGGGGATAACCCATGGACCGGGCCACCTCCAGCAGGGCGGGCCGATGATAAAGCTCTTCGGGCGTACCCACTTGCCGAAAATTCCCCGATGAAAGGAACGCCACCCGATCTCCCAGGACCATCGCAGAAATCGGGTCATGGGTGACATAGATGAATATTTTTTGCAACTCCCGGTGGAGCTGTTTCAGCTCCGCCCGCAGATGGTCGCGAAGCTGGGGATCCAGATTGCTCAGGGGCTCGTCGAACAGAAAGACCGAGGGATTCCGAACGAGCGCGCGGCCGATGGCGGTCCTCTGCTTCTGCCCCCCGGAAAGCTGATGCGGGAGTTTTCGGCGAACGGACTCCAGATGCAATCGTTCCAGCGTTTCATCCACCTTTATCGCCATTTCCTTCCGGGCAACCTTCAGGTTCTCCAGGGGAAACCGGATGTTCTTCTCCACGGTCAAGTGGGGATAGAGCGCGTAGTCCTGAAACACAAAGGCGACGTTTCTCCGGCCCGGGCTGTATCGCGTGACGTCTTCTCCCGCAAACCGGATGCTCCCGGAATCGGGGAACGCGAGCCCCGCGATCAGATTGAGCAGGGTCGTTTTCCCACCTCCACTCGCGCCGAGAATCACCAGGAACTCTCCCGGGCTCACCGAAAGGTTTACTCCATCGAGAACGGGATGGCCCTCGTACCGTTTGACGATCTGTCTCATCTCAATGCCATTCATGCTCATCCTTTTAATCCCGAGCCTGCCAGCCCTCGCACCAGGTAACGTTGCGCGAACACCACGATTAACAAAAGAGGGAACGTCACCAGCGAGGTGGCGGCGGAGATCTCACCCCAGGGAAACTCGAACTGGCCCGAAAACAGGGTGATCCCCACCGGGATGGTGCGCGCGGCATAAGTCGAGGTGAAGGTCAGCGCAAACAGGAACTCGTTCCAGCAGAACATGAGGCACAGAAGGCCCGCGCTGATCAAACCCGACTGCCCCAAGGGGAGATAGATCCGGCGAAAGATGGTCCAGGCGGGACAACCGTCCACCCGGGCCGCGCGATAGAGCGAATCCGGAATCTCGTCGAATACCTGCACCATCACCCAAACCACGAGAGGCACGCAGAACACCGAGTCAATCAGGATCAATCCGGCCAGCGTGTCCATCAGGCGCAAGCGGACGAGAAGGGAGTAAAAGGGGGTGACCACCGAGACGGGGGGGATCATGAACACCACGAGGAGGGTGAGTAGCGCGAGGTGTTTTCTGCGGTTCAGAAACCGTGAGATCCCGAACGCGCCGAGACTCCCCACGATCAGGGCAACCCCCAACGCTCCCAACGACACCGCCAGACTGTTCCCGATCACCCGCATAAACTCCCGGTTCTGCAACACCGATGCATAATTAGTCCATATTGGCATATCTGGCAGGAGGGGAGGGATCCGGCTCACGGCGGCGGGGTCCTTGACCGAGGTCAGCCATTGCCACACGAAGGGACCGAGGCTCCAGATGCCCATCGCCAACAGGAAAAAAATATTCAGCGCCCGTTTCATTCCTTTACCTCTGTCCGGCGTGGATGGAATTCTCCTGGGCCGTCCCCGGCGGCGGCCGGGTTTTTCCCCTGCAATAACCGGTACGCCACCGCCGTCAGTCCCGCGAGAATCATCACCTGAACCACGACGACGGAAGAGCCGTACCCGAACTGGAGCGACTGGAAATAGGTTCGATAAGCATAGAGGGACAACGTTTCGGTGCTGTTGGCGGGCCCCCCTCCCGTCATGACATAAATCACGTCGAACACGCGGAAGGCATCGAGAAGGCGGAGGACCACCGCCGTGGCGATCGCCGGACGCAACTGGGGAATCAGGATACAAAACAGCATGCGAAAGGGAGGTGTGCGGTCCACACGGGCCGCGCGCAGGAGATTTTCGGGGATGCCCAGAAGCCCCGCATACAACAGGAGAACCATCAGCGGCGTCGTTTTCCAGACATCGGCGAAAATGGCCGCGTGTAGCGCGAGGTCGGGGGAAGAAAGCCAGGGAATCGGGGCATCGGTAAGACCCACCGACTGCAAAAGGTAATTGACGATCCCTGCTTCGGCATGCAACATCCATTGCCACAGCCGCGCACTCACCACGCTGGGAATGACCCAGGGAATCAGCATCATCCCCTTCACCCATTCCCGTTCGGGAGAAAACCGCAGATAAAGGGCAAAGCCCAGTCCCAGCAGGAACTCAAGTCCGACCGAGACAAACGTGAAATACAGGGTATTGGAAACCGCCGACGCAAACCGGAGATCCTCGCCAAAAAGATAGAGGTAATTCGCCGCGCCGACCCACCGGTCGATGTGAAAGATCTGCACCCGGTTTCTGAAACTCAGCCATAGTACTTCCAGCACAGGCCAGGCCACGATCAGGCCGGGAAGAACGATAAGAGGTCCGATGAAAATCAATCTTTCTTTAAGCTTCGCGCTTATCAATGCATCACCCTCATGATCCGGCCCATGTCGCTTTCAATGTGCCGAATCGCCCGGTCGATGGGATAGACTCCCGCGAGCGCCCCGCTCCCATAAGCCTGGACCGATTGCGAAATGGGGATATACAACGGGGAGGCGGGCCGAGGAACGGCAGACTCCATCACCTGCCGCAACACGTCCAGGGGAATCCCACGGGAGGGAAGGTCGGGAAACACAGTGCGCCGGGCGGGCGTCAGACCCAGGTCTTGCCAGAGAACCCGCTGGGCGCGTGGGGAGGCCAGAAACCGGACCCATGCCCTCGCCTCCTCCCGCGCGGGCGATTCCGGATGAATTCCCAGAAGAAACCCTCCCAGCGCCCCCTTTCCTCCCGACGCATCTCCCGCAAACGCCGGAAGCGGAGAAAGCCACACCCGATCCTTGACCGGGGAGCCCTCCTGCTGGGCCAATCGCCAGGCGTAGGGCCAGTTTCTCATAAACACGGCCCGGCCATTTTGAAACACCTGGCGGCTTTCCTCTTCGGACATGGAGAAGACCGACGGAGGGGATACCCCGAATCGAACCACCAGATCCCGCATGAAGCCCAGCGCCCGCCGCACCCGGTCCACTTCCAGACGGGGAGATTCTGCGACGGTCAGAAAGGGATTCCGGGACGGCAGAAATTCGATCAGGTTGCAGACGAGCCCCTCGTACTGTTTTCCCTGCCAGACGAAACCGTTGAGACTGGGATCTTCTTCCCTTTCCAAAATGACGCGGGAGGCCTTCACCAACTCCTCCCACGTCTTCGGCGGATGCGCGAATCCATGCTTCAACAACAGATCCTTTCGGGAGTAAAGCACCCCGGCATCCACGAACAAAGGCGCCGCATAACGATGTCTGTCGTAAGTTGCGGCCTGTACTGGCGCTGGGAAGAACTCTTCCCATTCGCGTTCCGGGAACAGGTCATCGAGCGGCATCAGAAATCCGGCCCGGGCAAATTCCGCCAGCCAGATCACGTCCAGGGCGAAAACATCGATACGGCTGAGGCTCCGGGAACCCAGATGGGTGAGATAGAACTGGTGCTGATCGTCGCTGGACGTCGGGAGGGTATGGATCTGGAGGTTGACCTCCGGGTGTTCCTCGTGGAACCAGGTGCGGAGCCGGTCAAAGGCTTCCCGGTCGCGGGGAAGGGAGAACTGGTAATAATGCACCGTTTTGTTTTCATCGGGGAGCGGGCCGCTCCTTGCACAACCCGCAAGAATGGCCAGCACCGCGAGGGAACGAATCAAAATACGGGCCATCGTCTCCACGCGAAAAATGGGTTTCCTTTTAACCGGAACCATTATAATAGCTGAACCTTCCTCCTACAAATCACAGACCCCTCAACCCCGAAGCGGGGCCACATTGGCCGCTTACCGGGTGAGGTGAAAAATATCATCATCCCACTCCACAAGCAGGTTGCTGAATAACTCCAAAATGTCATCCTGAGTCCTTCGGCAGGCTCAGGATAAACTCCGCGAAGCATCTAGCCAGATTGGCAAATTCAAGCCGGGCAAGGGTTTCGGGCAAGATTCTTCGCCGCACTGCGGCTCAGAATGACCCCCGAAAGAGTTTTTCATCCACCTGCTCGATCGACCGTGGGGTTGTCAACCTGGGGGTTGATGAACGGGAGACGCTTAAGCGTAGGGCTAGGTGGGCAGAGGATTGAGGGCGGGTGATTTGGGCAGGCGAACCTTGAACCGGCTTCCCATGCCGACCCGGCTTTCGACCTCGATTTTTCCGCCGTGGGCTTCCACGATGAATTTACTAATGCTCAGGCCGAGTCCGCTTCCCCCTTCCCTGCGGGAGCGGGCCTTGTCCACCCGGTAGAACCGGTTGAAGATGAAAGGCAGGTGTTCTTCCGCAATGCCGATCCCGTTGTCCTGAACGGTGATATAGGCATAATCCCCCTCATCCTGAAGGGCGATCTTGACCTCTCCCCCCGGGGGCGTGTACTTGATTCCGTTGTAAATAACGTTCCAGAACATTTGCCGTAGCCGGACCGCATCCCCGTTGATCATCACGGGCTCCAGATAAGCCACGAAAATGCGGATATTTTTCTCTGCCGCGATGATTTCTCCGTGCCGGCAAACTTCCTCGATGATGCTTTTCAGGTTGACGGGTTTGCAGTCCAGCGGAACCTGATTCTCATCGGATTTGGAAAGAATAAACAGATCCTCCAGAACCTTGGACATATAGTTGATCTCTTCCAGGTTGCTGGAGAGCACTTCCAGGTATTCGTTCTTGTTCCGGTCTTTGCTGAGCACCAGTTCGCTCTGGCCCTTGAGAACGGTCAGCGGAGTCCTCAATTCGTGCGATGCGTCGCTGGAAAACTGGCGCATCTGGCGGAAGGAGCTTTCCAGGCGATCCAGCATGTTGTTGAAGGTGATGACCAGTTGGCCGATCTCATCCGTGACTTCGGGGACGGGAATCCGGCTTCCCAGGTCGGCCCCGGCGGCGATTTCCTGCGCGGTCTGCGTAATCTTGGAGACGGGCTTGAGCGCACGGCGGGCCAGGAAGCGTCCCATCAGGGTCGTCAACGCCAGAACGGCGGGCACGGCGGTGAACAGGAAGATGCGAAGATTTTTGAGGGTTTCCTGGACCGCATTCAACGAGGTTCCCACCTGAACCAGGTTTATCAGCTTGCCCTCATCGATCACCGGCATGGTGATCAGTCGAATGGAATGATTGCCCTCGATCACCTGGGTTTCGTAGGTCGTTTCCCCCCTTAACGCTTTCGTGTAAGCCTCTTGAGAAAGGGGAAACTGTGCGGCGGTGATGTTCTTGGAACGGGAACCCACATTGCCGGATCCGTCATAGATCCGGTAAAACTTGTTGAGGTTGGCGTATCCCAAAACCTGCTCGAAGAAGGCATCCAGTCCGGGAAGAGGACTCTGATTGAACTTCATGGTCGCCGACTTGGCAACCACGGTGGCCGAGACCTTCAGCGAGTTGTCGATGCTTTCGTAGAGCCGATTGGAAAGGAAGAAATACAGAAACAGGCTGAACAGAATGAGAATGGTGCCGAGGATCACTACATACCAGGCCGTCAACCTTGTTCGAAGGGAGTTGAACTTCATACCTTAATCCTTCATCACATACCCCACTCCCCGCATGGTATGCAACAATTTCTTGGGGTAATTCTTGTCGATTTTTTTACGCAGGTGATTGATGTAAACATCGATCACATTCGTAAAAGTGTCAAAATTATAATCCCAGACGTGTTCGGCGATCATAGTGCGGGTTAACACCTTACCCTTGTTTCGCATAAAATATTCCAAGAGGCTGTATTCCTTTCCGGTGAGTTCAATCTCCTCCCCGTTTCGGTTGACCTTGTGGCTGACCAGGTCGAGGGTCAGGTCATCGATTTGCAGGACCGTTTTCGTGTCCGCTTTGCCGCGCCGCAGGAGCACCCGCACACGCGCCAACAGCTCGGAAAAAGCAAAGGGCTTGGTCATGTAATCGTCGGCACCCTTGTTGAGGCCGCGCACCTTGTCCTCGACCGAATCCTTGGCGGTCAACAAAATCACGGGGGTGTCAATGGTGCCCTCCCGGATCTGCCGCAGAACCTCCAGACCCTCAATTCTGGGAAGCATGAGATCGAGAATGATGAGGTCATACTGGTTTTCCCGGGCCATGTGAAGACCTTCCTCACCGTCGTAAGCCACATCGACGGCGTAGGTTTCCTCTTCCAATCCTTTTTTGATGAAACCGGCGACTTTTTTTTCGTCTTCGACCACCAGGATCCTCATCTACTTCACATCCCACTTCTGCTGTTTTTTATGGAGTTCGATTTCCCCCTTGAGCATGGCGATATGTTTTTCACAATCCTTGTAAATGGCCGAATACATGGCGCGGCAACTTTCGTCATTGGCATCGATCATGGCCTGCTTGCAGATACCGGCCGCTTCCTTGGCGGCTTCCAGCGCCTTCAGGATATTTTCGTTAAACTTTTTGGCCATCAGGAATCCTTCTGAATTTTTTGCCTCATTTTAGCATTATTTCCAAAACGGGGCGGGTTGATTTCTGCATTCCCTTTTACCGACGTCACCCGGAAAAAGATCCCGCTTGGCCCTCACTAACAGGTTGCTGAAAAACTCTTTCGGGTGTCATTCCGAGCCGCAATGCGGCAAAAATCTTGCCCGAAACCCTTGCCCAGCTTGAATTTACCAATCCGGCTAGATCCTTCGGGGAGTTTATCCTGAGCTTGCCGAAGGTCTCAGGATGACATTTTCGTAGTTTTTCAGCAACCTGCTCATATTGAAGCGGAACAGAGGGGGATCAGGAATCGCCCGAACCGTCCGCTTTGTCCGGCGCCTTATGAAACATGACTTTCACCAGGATGATCCCCAAGGCCAAGCCAAAAAACGGAAGCATTTTGACCATCTCCGCCACAAACCGCCCCACGCCGCCGTAGTTTTTTATCAAGTCGGTTAAAATCGGGTGTCCGGACTGCTCCACCCAATAGAAAATCAGGTTGATGATCACCCCGCATCCGAAACCGATAAATGCGCCAAAACCGTAGTAAATGAACTTCATGAAATCCATAGAGGAAGGGTCCGGCCTGGTTCCCTCCGAGGGAGATACAGGTTAACTTATTATACAATCCACAACCCGAATATCCAATACAGGGGATCTAAAATCACGCCCGGCCCCCGGAAGAAAATCCCTGTTCCGGGGCACCTTGAATTCAATGATTTTGCCATTTACCGACCCCTTTGGCCTGCATTTTAAGGAAGAAGATCGCCGCTATCGGAAGTTTTTGGCGGTTCCCGCCGGTCCATTCGGCTTGACCCTACATGAGGTCGATATTACAATAAGTTCCTTAAGTTTCCCAAATCCTGAGATCGAAACTCCCCGGGCAGGTAAACCAACGCCTTCCTCGTTTCAAGCTGGAGGCCACAGAAATGAAGTACGAAACGGTCATCGGGTTGGAAGTTCATACCCAGATGAAGACCCGAACCAAGATCTTCTGCGCCTGTTCCACCGAATTCGGGCGGACCGCGAATGAAAACACCTGCCCCATTTGCCTGGGAATGCCCGGGGTGCTTCCGGTGCTCAACAAGCGGGCATTGGAGTTGGCCGTGCGCGCCTGTCTGGCGACCCATTGCACCATTAATCCCCTGAGCCGGTTCGACCGGAAGAACTATTTTTATCCCGACCTCCCCAAAGGGTACCAGATCTCCCAGTTTTCCCTGCCGATCGGGGAGTACGGGCATATCGACCTGCCGGCCAACGGAAATTCACGGAGAATCGGCCTTCGGCGGATCCATATGGAAGAAGACGCCGGCAAGCTGATCCATGGCGAGAACCTGGGACAACCCGACAAAAGCTATGTCGATTTCAACCGGACTGGGATTCCGCTCATCGAGATCGTCAGCGAACCCGACTTGCGGTCGCCCGAGGAAGCCCGCGATTACCTGAACCGGCTGAAATCCATCCTCCAGTACGCCGGGGTCAGCGACTGTGACATGGAAAAGGGGAGCCTGCGGTGCGACGCCAACATCTCCCTCCGCCCGGTGGGACAGAAGGAATTCGGGATCCGGACGGAGCTGAAAAACCTCAACTCCTTCAAATTTGTCCAGAAAGCCATCGAGATCGAAGTCCAGCGGCAGACCCGCATCCTTGACCAGGGGGACCGCGTCGTTCAGGAAACCCGTCTCTATGATGCCGACCGGAACGAGACCTTCTCCATGCGCAGTAAGGAAGAAGCCCATGATTACCGGTATTTTCCCGAACCCGACCTGGTTCCCGTCGTGGTTGAGGCAACGTGGCTCGAGGAAATCCGGCGCTCCATCCCCGAATTGCCGGACCAGAAGCGGGAACGCTTCGTCCGGGATTACCAGATTCCCGAATATGATGCCGAGGTCTTAACCTCTTCCCGCGCCCTCGCCGACTACTACGAGCAAAGCGTGTCGCTGGGCGCCGGAGCCAAGACCGCCAGCAACTGGATCATGGGGGAACTCCTGCGCGAATTGAATAACGATGAACGCGACATCGAGTCGTGCCCCGTCGCCCCAGCCGCCCTGGCGGAAATGGTTCAACTGGTGGAAAACGGGACCCTCAGCGGGAAAATGGCCAAAACCGTTTTCGAGGAAATGTACCGAACCGGGAAACCGGCAAAACAGATTGTAGCGGATCAAGGATTGATCCAGATCAGCGACCGCACGGCCATCGAAAAAATGATCGACGAGATCATCGCGGCCAATCCCGGCCAGACCGAAGAGTACCGCGCCGGCAAGGTGAAATTGATGGCCTTTTTCGTCGGCCAGACCATGAAAGCCAGCAAGGGGAAAGCCAATCCCCAGATCGTTAACGAAGTCCTCAAAGAAAAACTGGGATAAGAAAGCCGAATATGCAAACTCAAACTTCCATCTCGACAAAACCGGCGCCGGGAGAGGGCTCCTTCCCGATCACCGGGACAACCTGGCTGTGGGTCCTTACCACCGTGTTCCTGGTATTCCTGAGTTCCGTTGTGGTGGCAGGGGAAAAAATCTGGTCCGAGGACAAACGGTTCGTGGATAATGGGGACCGGACGATCACCGACACGCAGACCGGGCTCATGTGGATGAAGCAGGACTCGTACCAGCTCACCGGAGAATGGTTGAGTTGGTATGAGTCGGTCAAGTTTGTACAGCAATTGAACCAGGACGGATTCGCCAATTATATCGACTGGGAAATGCCCACCGTCGACCAACTGCGCGCCCTTTACGATCCAAAGAAAACCAACGGCGCCCAGGCGGGATCGGAGATGACCCTCCATTTCGACCCGATTTTTGCCGGGAACGGTTCGGGCTCGCTTTGGACGGTGGAAAACAACGGCGTGTATAACGCCTTCGGTGTCGTTCTCAATACAGGGCAACGGTTCAACAGCGCCAAGGACAACAAGGCGCGCAAGGCGGTTCGGGCAGTACGGCGGGCCAATCCCTGATGTTTATCCCTTATTATTTTCG